>Ga0209636_10005645_pt1 | contig 12772 bp, 11 predicted proteins | sample DeeMarSWOR152_54_FD_187464 | JGI IMG/M metagenome (GOLD analysis project Ga0209636, IMG submission 187464) | Marine sediment microbial communities from White Oak River estuary, North Carolina - WOR-1-52-54 (SPAdes) (version 2) | ecosystem: Environmental > Aquatic > Marine > Intertidal zone >...
CGTTGCTATAGAGAAATGAATATGTTTGATAGATCAGAGCAGCTTCTCCTGCTGCAATTGGACAGGCTAAGCTTGTTCCCCAATAATGATCAAAATCATTTAAGTCAGAGTCTCCATTGAGGTCATACTGACTAGTCGTATAAACTGGTGCTCCTGGCGCTACTACATCTAGTTCAGGCCCGTAATTAGAGTACTCCCATCGTTCTCCTTCTTCTGGTTCGTCTCGTGTGTTGACTGCTCCTATCGCCATGACATTACTATAACGTGCTGGATAATATGGATGATTATAATCATAATTATGACTAGCAGCAAGAAATACTGTTGTCCCATCGGCCACCAAGTCATTCACTTTGGCCTCAAGATTTGACCAACCATTCTTAAAACCCCAGGAGCAGCTAACAATATCAGGATCATGCCAGCTATGTAACAATCCTAATGACCACTGATAAGCAAATTTTTTCCAATCTGAAGTATCCTGGACATCAACAATTATGAGATTAGCATAAGGAGCCATCCGTAAAAACGCGCCTGTAGTGATAGTTCCATGATCCCATCCATCATACACCCCAACTTTCATCTCAGGGTTGTTTTCGTAATCACTATAGCTTGTCCATTCGGCTACTGTATTTATGTACTTATTTGTTGCTTGATAAACATACACGTAATGGCCAGAAAATGGGTACCAATCCCATACCCAGTATCTATACCAATTTATGTCAATGTAGTACATTTCTCTTAGGGTTACACCATCAGGTTGATACATAAGATCCTCGTGAGCATGGACTCCAGTGTCAACAATAGCAACGGTCACCCCGCTTCCTGGATTTGAGATATACAAACTCTCTTGCCAATTGTGAGCTTTGTCCACATTAACCATTTCGTAAGCAAGGTCATCTCCATAACCAGCAATAGCACCTGCTTCAGGACTGAAAGTATCTCCATCTTCTCCTAGTTGACTATTGACACGTATTGAGATTTCTGCATAAGTACTATTAATAAACGATGATATTATTGTTTCAGAGGGAGTTGGAGGTGATTCAGTCGTTTCTCCTCCTGTTGAAGTGTAACCTGCTACTACTGTAGAATTCATCAATCCGTAGGAGATGGGAGGACGAGAGGATGCTCCGACGGCAATCATACTCGTTTGGATGATGAATATTAAAAAAAATCCAAAGAGTATTGTCTTAAAAATCTTAGTAATTTTTTTTATTTTTTCAACCTCACCTATATTCTTAATTAAAAGAACACATAAAATAAGACATAAAAGTATTTAAACTTTACCAAAGTAATATTAGGGCTTAAATCCCGTCTATATGGAATATTTAGCGACAAAACACGGAAAAATACCAGTTCCCTTGGTAACAGTGTTTGTAATGCAAATTCAGGTTGATTTTTGGAGTCCTAGCTATCCAAACAGACCCAACAAAAGGCTTAGAATCATTCATCCAACTCTCCACGCTAGAACCTTAAAAGGAGAAAAAATGTATTAACATACTTTGAAATCTCCCATTGCATCAGATTTTGTTGTGTCATTTTGTTGTTTTTACAGACAAGGGTGGTATTTCCAGCCATCCAGCCGTAGTATTTCAGCCATTCCAGATAATGAAGTCATCACGGCTCTTCAATCAGAACAGCAATATGTAGCAGAGCGAATGAGGATTGTTGATATGACTCTCAAAGAGATCAAAGAGACTATGAGCGAACCCTTTCTCGTAGCGTGGATGGGTACACTTTTAGCTACTATTGATCTCGTTTACGAAGAATGGGAGAGGACAATGGATTTAGCAGAATTTTATGAATGTGTGAGGGACTTTTACCAAAGAATTGATCCCCCACTTAAATACCAACATGAGGGAAGAGAGAAGGAGGATTATCTCAAAGGGGCGGAATGTGCAGGTGTAGTCCTGTATAGGCATCTGAGGAATGAGGTAAGGACTTATTCTGACGTGGAGAGGTTTCTTTCAGAGATAGAAGAGGAGATCCATTACCTGAAGCAGTGTTTTGAAGCAGTGTTTTGAACACCTTATTGACCAGAAGATATTGTGGCTGATTGGTTTAGTGGCGCTGGAACTACTTTGATTTCTGCTTTGAATCATTCATTATCATATATTGGTTGCGAAATTAATCCAAATTATATTGAAGTGATTCGTTGGCGACTAGCCCAGTTAAAGTAAATCTGAGGGATCTACTTGTCTAGACATGGCTTTCTGAGTCATCCAATCTCTAATAGTCACTGGGGGTTCTGGTTCTAGTGGATGCCGCCTAACCAGATTCAGAGCTTCTTCTGGGCAAGAAATAGCACAAACACCACAACCAACACACCGTTGGAGATTAACTTCACAAATCTCTTCTGGTACATCTAAAGCACTAAATTGACATCTATCAACGCAGGTACCACACCCTGTACACAACTCCTCATCCACACTCATAATGAAATTCGCTTTCACAAATGCGAATGGCTGATTCCTTTCAGTAAGGCCTCGAAGCACACCACAACAGCATGTGCAACAATTACAAATGTAATAATGTCCTGATTGAATATTCATAGAACAGTGAATAAGTCCTGCTTCTTCTGCTTGCTGTAACAGTTCTAGTGCTTGCTTTTTAGTAGTGGGTTTCGAGATAGTATGTTCATTATACGCATTCTCCCTACTTGAAAAAGTAAGACATACGGTCTTCGGGTACTTACAGGGATTCTTGAGTAAAGCTTGTTGCTTTTTACAAATACATTCTCGAACACCCCAAGATTTAGATTGGTTGATTATTTGCTCAAGTTGCTCGTAAGTATGGATTGTAAGCTTCGAATCAATAACTCGATTAATTGGTATTATTTTTAGGATTGGTGGTTCCACTTCAAACAGATCAGCCTTTCCTACGGTTTTATGAAGATATTCTTCCATGATTTGAGCCAATTCTGCATCCATACGATCGACTTGTTCTTCCAAAATTCCTACTACAAATGGAAATATTGCAAATCGTCTTCCTGTGCTTGTATCAGTAGTCCGTATCTGACCTTTGTCAGTCATTCTCTCAAGTTTTTCTGTTAATCCTTCAAGAGGAATGTTTAGTCTAGATGAGAGTTCTTCAGATGTTTCTCCAATTAATTTCATCTTACTTGCAAGGTCAGCTTCTTCTGGAGTATAGATCCATTTAAGGATACGGATATGGATCCCATCCTCTGCCATTGGAAAACCATTTGGGATTTTATTTAGAGTCTCAGCTAACCTTTCATAAGGATCCAATACTATTTCAGTCAATATCGAGTTTCTCCTATGCTATTATAAATATAATCTAGAAGCTATTATATTTCTTATTACAAAGAAAAAGAGAGTTTGATATAGAAATCTGTTTTAATAATTTCATTCATCAGATAAAAGAAGAAATTAAAAACAAATAAAGGTTATTTTGGAGGTAAAAAAGGCCTTTGTTTTCTTCTAGCCAAGTTCCAATCTCATAATCCAATAAAATCTCCTTGTCATTTTCATCTTTATTACACGATTTTCATATACCTCTATTGAAAACTCTCATTTCCTAGGTGTACAATAGTTTCACGCATTAGAAAGGGAAGTAGTCCACTTAAAAGATATACAGGGGTAAGTGGGACGTAGAGAAGTATGATAAAGTTATCTCGATCTAAAATTGGCCAAGAAATTGAAACAAAGGCCAGACTGAGGAAAAAAACAGCTTCAATTATCAAGAAAAATGAAACCATTCTCAATTTCTTAGGCCAGTTATGAATAATCCTCTTCTTTGATCCAAAGCCAATTTTCATTTCTTGATCTTTTTGATATTTATCAGCAAGATAAGCAAACACAAAATAATAAATCAGTTCAAAATGGCCGTCTAACGTTCCGATGATTTTCGCTTCCAATGAATTGAAAGCGGGAGATAGATTCTCGTATGTGAATAGGATAATCTTTGTTCTTTCACCAATTGGTTGAAAAGGCCAAAATAATGTTACTCCATCAAAGTAAAACATATCTAGTGTGATATGAATCACCATTCCAACGATTAATCCAATAATAAATGGAAAATAGATTGTCTGAGCACGTTCAAACCATAAATTTACAAGATAACCGATTGTTAAAACTACGATAATAACCACGAGACTGTGAGTCACTGAACGATGGAAAGCAATAGCTAACTCCTTATCGCCAGTTAGTATGAATATTAGAATACTTCCAAGTAGGTCTAGATCTGGTATCACGGAGCCAGCAGCTAGTCCAACTCTGACATAGTTATGCTTTGGATCAAGCTTACTAGCGAACCATAATCCTAGTAACCCATGAAACCCAGTTGGAGCCATAATAAGGTTCAATCCAGTATATTCTCATAAGAATATTTGTTTATGCAATCATCGGAAAATTTTACTGGTAACCTTAATTAAAAGTGTGATATTCAGCTCAATCAAACAATGTCCTAATTAAATCTTTATTTAGATAAAAACAGGAGAATTTGGAATGACCATAAGAGCAACTGGACATGTAACGCGAGTTCTAAAGCGAGCTATTCCACATGGTTTTAAGGGAGTCTATAAAATTAACATTGTAGGATCCACAGGTGCAGGAAAAACTGAGTTCTTACGATGTCTGTTAGGTGATCTCTTTGAACCATCCGCAGAAGCTCAACGCCGTTCAAATACTGAAAATATGGTTGATGCAACACACACTTGGTTTCGCATCGGTAGGGAAAAAGAGGAGTCAACAACCACTGTTTCTCTAAACACTGTTGGGATTTTGCTTGTACGTACCCTTTTCAACTCCATAGAGTTCCATCCAGTCAAAGAAGTTGAACAATTGCTCCTTCGTGATGATATTGAGGAGATTTGGCAGTTTGTGTTCTTTGATAACGCTGGTCAAGAGCGATTCGACTTTATGCCTCAAATTACTATGCGAGGGGCTGATGCTGTGATCGTTCTTGCAGATGGTACGAATATGGCAAGTATCGAAAAAATTTCTTATTTCTTAGAATTAACTCGTGAGGAAGAATATAGAGCAAGTGATGGCATAAATCAAATCCCAGTGTTCATTCTTCTTAACAAAAGAGATCTAATTGAACGAGGTTTTTACATTGGCTTAGAAAGTGTTCGTCATATGATAGGTTCTACAGAAGAATATGTTTTTTATGAAACCTCAATGAAAACTGGTGAAGGAGTAGACGACACGATTCGATCTTTGATCTCACGACTGTATGAGAAAAGTTTGGAACAAAGATAAGATAAAAATTTTCTTCTTGGTTTGGATAGAAGATGTTTTGATTCTTAGCCCATAATTTCCTATTTTTTTCTCAAAGCTTCTACTGGATCCAGTTCGGCAGCTCGTCATGCAGGATAGAATCCAGCTACCATTGAAAGCATAACTGATAGAATCCAAGTAAATACAAAGATGTGTAGGTCGAAAATAGGTTCAATGCTAATGTTTATTTCTGTTCAGTTTTATAACAGGAGTTTTCAGCTTCAAACATGATTCTTTCTATTGTTTTTTGTAAATGGTGACTCTGGGGATATATTTTGGCCCTTGGTAGAGGGGTAGCTTTCTTTCCTATTTGTCGTGAGAAAGTAAACCTTGTAATATCTTCTCCTGTTTCATCAACATATTGTCGCAAAGCTTTAAGGTTAGGAAAGTTACCATTCCCGTCAGGAATGCCTATTAGACGATGATTGGCTATGTTTACATATTGCTTAACTATTTCACATCCAATAAATCTTCGGTTGTGGTTCCTAGCGACAATTCCTGTGGTTCCTGAACCAATAAACGGATCGAGTACAATGTCGTTAGTTTCAGTTGTTGAAAGGATAATTCGTGTAACAAAATCTTCAGGAAATTGACAAGGATGTTCAGTTTGTTCTTCGTGATTGTGTTTAACATTCCTGAAAGCCCAAACATCTCCAGGATTCTTTCCTCGGGGATTACTAGTAAATTTCCCGTAATCCCTCCCTTTACGGTAATTTTTCTTCTTTGGAAATATTTGAGGAACACGAATATCGTCTAGGTAGAATTTGTAACTATTAGATTTAGTAAACCAGAGGACGGTCTCATGACGATTCGAAAATTTATATTTTGCATGAGTTCCATGCTGACGAATCCAAACAATTCTATTCCTTGGAATAAAGCCCAAATCAACAAAGATTGGAAAAAGCATTATGTCCCAAGGAAAATGGGCACCTTTCTTCCCGACATATGTTCCTACTTGATAGAAAATAGAGCCTGTGTCTTTAAGTACCCTTTTACACTCAGCTAAAATTTCACGTGACCAATTCAAGTAACTTAATAGAGGTTGTTTTTTTTCGTACTCTTTGCCAATATTGTACGGAGGAGAAGTGACTATCAGATCAATACATTCATCTGGGATATTTTTGGAAAATTCAAGAAAATCTTCATTGTAAATTTTATTAATTAAATCCTTTAGGTTTGACATTTCAATATTCTCGCTTAGACTCAATCGTGCTTACTTAGAATAAAATTGTATATACTTTAAGCGGTTATTTTAGAATTTTGAATTGACATGGACTAAAAGTGTTCAGTTAAGTTGACTTCAATTCTATCTCTAGTGAGTTTATCAACTCTTCCAAATCCTATCCGCTCAAGCTGGATTAAATCATCTTCCTTAAATCCTAATGCTGACTTTTCTATATATCCGCTTTTACGGTTCAGTGAATAGGGATTAATTTCTCCCTCAATATATAAAGGGCCAGGAATATTAGCAATCAATTCCGTACAGTAATTAATTGGTACCCACTGGATCTTAGGGAAATCGAATGACGGAGTAGAATCGTAGTGAGCTTCTATTTCATATTGATTGCCTTTCACGACCTTAACTTCATTAATACGAATATTAATAAGATCTTTAAGTCTAATGATTTCTCCCTGAGATATGATTTCTAAATCTAGATGATTAATGTAAAATGTACCATTGTACAGGATTTTGCGGCTCCCAAGTTCAGTGTTTTTTGGATGGAAATCAAGGTTTACTTCACCTTTAGGTAATCCTGACACTCTTAGTACGATTGGATCCAGAACTGCGAAACATCGTTTAGCAAAATTATCCACTATTTTTCTGTTCATAGCAAGTAGTATTGACATGTCTAGCTCTGACTGTCCAGTACTTAATTGCATTTCAACTGCTAGCTGACGAATAGTTTCAGGTACAATACCACGACGACGCATACCAGAAAGAGTACTCAATCGAACATCATTCCAATCTGATATAATTCCTTTTTCTATTAACTCTCTTATTTTTCTTTTTTGGACAGGCACATCTGATAACCGAAGTCTAGAAAAATGAATAAATCTAGGTGACCTTAATCCGAGAATTTCCTGGATGTAATTCTGTAGTGGTACTTTCTGAACAAATTCCTCTGATCTCAACACATGTGTAATCCCCAGTTCTGAATCCTCTATTGATACTGCGAAATCATAAAGTGGCCAAACACGATATTTATCACCTTGTAGGCAATGAGATGCTTCAATTACGCGCATTATAGAAGGATCACGTAATGCAGCGTTTGTATGGGACATATCAATTTTTAACCGTAGTGATAATACCCCCTCAGGACTGTTTTCTAACATAGTTTCCCATAATTCGAGATTTTTTAGAGGTGAGTGCCCACGATGGTCACACTTTCTTCTCTTGGATCTAAAATCCCGAACTACATCTACAGGGCAGCTACATACATAAGCATTCCCTTCCTCAATCAATTTTTGGGCATATTTGTAATATAAAGGAATCCTATCGGATTCGTTAACTTCTTCATCCCATTGGATACCCATATAATGGTAATCATCACGAATGCTGTCATAATACTTCAGTTCAACTTTACGAGGATTGGTGTCTTCAAATCGTAGGATCAATTTCCCATTATAGCGCTTAGCATAATAATAATTGATGAAAGCAGCATACCCATGTCCTATATGTAAAAAACCGCTAGGTTCAGGAGGTAGTCTTGTACACACTTTACCATCAATGGCTCCTTCGAGAGGAGGCAGTTCGGTCTTTTTCGCTTTAGTTTTCCTTTCTTTATCGAAAAATTCGGGATATTTTTCACGACAGATTCGATCAATTGTTTCAGGATCAAGATTGTTGGTTAAAGTCACTTTAGATGCAACTAATTTTGCGACTTCTTTCGCTTGATGCTTTATTTCTGGGTATGCAGCAATAAGTGCCCCCATAACCGACCCCGTCTTCGCTTTGCCATGAATTAAGGCGTTTTCGAATACAAATCTATCAATGGTTTTTTCAAGATTCAAAATATCCATACCTCTTTGTTAGATGACGAGAATTTTAGTTCTCAAAAAATATACTAAGATTTTAACAACTTCAAGCAATTTAACGAAAGGAACGAACTCCAAACAATGGTTATCAGAGCGAATATGTAAGCAGAGCGGTATTATAAATTTTATTAATTGCCAATGATTTTCCCCTGAAATAGAGTGAGTTAAGAATTAGGGGTGATTACATGTTAAAATTGTCCCTTGAAGACATAATAAACCAAGATCTAGAAGAATTCAAGAATTGTCCTAAGTTTCATAATTGTGAGGATTGTGAAAAACCAATCTGCGTTATGATTGTGGCTATTGCTGATTTTCCAACGAAAAACGGACATTTCAAAATTGTGGGATTTGTTAATAACAAAGATCGTGAAGAGCATATCGCAATAATAAAGGGTGATATTATAAATAAAGAAGGCATATTAACACGTGTTCACTCTGCATGTTTGACTGGAGATGCTTTGGGATCTTTAAGGTGCGATTGTGGCCCCCAATTAAGTCATTCTCTTACTATGATCGAGAAAGAAAAGCTTGGAGTAATACTTTATATGCAACAAGAGGGAAGAGGGATAGGATTGTTGAACAAACTTCGAGCATATGCATTACAAGATAATGGATACGATACGTACGACGCAAATGTTGCCCTAGGCTTCGGACCAGACCAACGAGATTATGAGGTTGCTGGAGAGATGCTTTCCAAATTAGGCGTAAAAAATATCAGGTTATTAACAAATAATCCTGAAAAAATCAAACAACTAGAGACCTACATAAAAATTCTGGAAAGAATTCCTATTGAACTTCCTGTAACCGAGTATAGTCTTGATTATATGGAGACAAAAAAACTGCGATTTGGGCACTATCTATCAGAACATATGAGAAAAAAAATCCATAAAAAAATGATTTGATAGGGAAAAGGGTTATCATTGAGTCAAGCAAAAATACCAAGAAAAATTCAATTAGAAATTATAAGAGAAAAACACCATCAGTTACCCTTAATAATGAATGAAAGCGGAATCGACTGCTGGTTAATTTTTATTCGAGAAACTGAAGCCAATCCAGATCCAATCATGGATCTGATTATTGGAGGAGACGTTGTGTGGGAGTCAGCATTCATATTCAGTAATACCAATGAAGGTTTTTCTAAAGTTGCTATTGTTGGAAATTTTGATGCACCAGCAGAGAGGAAAAAAGAAATCTGGGACGATGTTATTGCATACAAGGAAGGGATCGCAGAATCTCTAAGAAATTATTTAAATAATATTAATCCTCAAAAAATAGCCCTTAATTATTCTGAAGATGATGTAGTTTCCGATGGTCTTTCTCATGGCATGTTTTTAAAAGTTTCAAGCATTTTGAAGGATAAAAAAGAACGATTTATTTCAGCTGCACCAATTATTCAAGTAGTCAGAGGAAAAAAAACTAAGACCGAAATTAAATTGATTACTAAGGCCTGTAGATTAACTGAAGAGATTAATCACACCATAACTTCGCTGTTAAAGCCTGGAATGTCCGAAACAGAGATACAAAAATTATATCATCAAGAAATGGATCATTTCGGTGCGGTTGAAGCATGGCAAAGAGTGTCTTGTCCTGCTATTGATGCCGGACCAGATAAAGAAATAGGTCATGTCGGTCCATCTCCCAAACACTTTACAAAGAGAGGACACAGTTTACATAATGATTTTGGCATCAAATTGCAAGGATACTGCTCTGATCTCCAAAGAATGTGGTTTTTTGGTACGGAGATACCAGCAGAATTAGAACACGCTTTTGAAACGGTACGAGAAGCTATCATTAAAGCTGCTGATTTCATTAAGCCTGGTGTCACAGGGTTTTCTGTGGATAAAATAGCCCGAGAGTTTGTAAAATCAAGAGGTTACAAAGAGTTTGCTCACGCATTGGGCCATCAAGTGGGAACAAAAGCTCATGATGGTGGGATCCTATTAGGCCCCCTCTGGGAACGATATGGAGACACGCCTAAAGGTCAAGTGGAGGAAGGTAATGTATTTACGTTAGAATTACATGTCACAACAAAAAATTACGGTACAGTTTCTTTAGAGGAAAATATTGTTATTACAAAGGCTGGATGTCAGTTTCTTGTCCCTCCCCAAGAAAAATTCATTTTAATTGAATAACAATAAAACATCATCTAATGTGTAAAGACAGAGTCAACCTAATCATTCACGGTGATCGTGTGGCATTCATTGAAGGATTTTTTGAACTTCTCTCACGACTTTTGATCGTTTATATAATGATTAGTGTAGGGGTCATTTGGCGGTTTTCAAAGTATTATAAACCTAAGTATGGAAAATGGATCACTATAATTACAATCTGGTTTTTTTTTCCTATAAATATCATCTCATCTTTCGCTGAAATTGAGTCTTTTGCAGGTACAACAATAATTATTGTATCAATGATTGCTGTTATCGTACATCTTGCAAGTTTCCTATCTATTCATCTAATATCCAGGAAGAAACCACCAGAAGAAGTAGGTGCACGAGTTTTATGTAGTACATTTCCTAATTCCCTGTTATACCCATTTCCAATAATTTTAGCGATTTTAGGTTCTTTTGCTTTGATTTATGCAGCTATTTTCGTATTCATTGCCATGATATTGCGTAATAGCCTTGGAGTACTATTAGGAATTTGGTATAACCCTGATAAGGCGAATATTTCATCCAAGGATGAAAAATCCCCCTTTATGGATGTGAAAAGGATAATGATTAATCTTCTGAAGTTTCCCCCCTTCTTAGCTGTAATTGCTGGTTTTATCCTCTATTTACTAGTAGGGCCTAAAGCTATCGGGTTATCCGACTATCCAACTTTGCAGCCTGTATTGGAAATCGTTAAGTCAATTTCTCTTTATGGAGCTTTAATCCTGGTGGGAGTCTCATTTCGAGCGTTAGATCAACTTCATCCAAGAAATCTTTTTTCAAAAGAAGTATTCCGTGTAAGCTTTGTGCGCTTCCTCATCGCTCCTCTCGTTATATTGGTGTGTCTGGTCTTGTTTCAGGTTCGTGAACCCATTGTCGCAATAACACTGTTAATTCAAGGAATGGCACCCCCAGCGGTTATTAATATCATGTATGGGAAATTTTTTCATCTAAAGGAGGATGAGATTAGCTTATTGATCACTAGCTTGACAATTTTAGCCCTACTAATATTACCGTTAGAGCTTCTCATACTTATGATACTGTTTCCTATCCCGTAAGGAAGTTTATTCGAGGGGAGAAATCTAATCAGAAGAAATTAGTGCACGAAGAAAAAAGCAGAGGTTCAAAGAAAAGCCATTAATTGTTCGCTAGCATGATCATCAATGAATTTCTCTGTACGGTAAACTTTCTTCGTAGTTACAGTGTAAAGAGCTCCTGTTGACTCCACTTTTTCATCAATCGCTTTTAAGACGTCAGCTATTTCGTTACTACTTGGCAAATGGTCCCATTCGAATGCATAATCATAATCACCGATAAGAATCGAAGATTTCAAAGTGTCCAGAGTACTAGTGGGTTCCATATCTTGGATTACCTGTTCAATTGCACGAACGGCTTTTGAAATACTAGGCCCATAAATACGAATGAATGAGAAAATAGTATGACGCGCTTTTTTACCTATCTCTGCGGTTAAACGGCTAGTGTGACGACTTTCAGTAGTGATAGAATACTTTGTTGGTAAACCAGCTAAAGTATCATCAATTTTCTTTAATAATAGCAATAGTGGCTGTGGTTTAGGATCCTCTAGCCAATTAAACACAAAATCAAATTTTCCAAACGTTACTTCCCCTCCAGAAATAGGAAGGTCGTCTTTGAGGGAATCAGCTAGGTTTGATAACCGTTCAATAGCTTGCGGAATTCGTGGTCCATATAGTCTTACATTTGATTTCATTAAAATCATCTACTTTATAATTAATATCAGAATTTTTCTACTTAATAATTTTTTAGGCTTTTTCTCAAAAGGAATTAATCCTTCAAATATAGAATATTATTTTAGATTTTAAATAATCAATTACAAATTTATGTACCCTATGTGAGGAGTTACGAAATTAAGTGCTTACCAACAGTTCCCCCTAAAATAAATGTCAAGATAAAACCAGTATACTATTATTAAGCAGAGGTACAAGTTTAAAATAAGGAATAATCCAAATTACTTATATTATATAGTCAAAACTACAAAAAAGATTGTTATTTTCAAATAAACGACAAGGAAAACCTAGAATAGTTCCCACCCATATGATGAATACAGGTTGAAAGTTTTCTAACCCATATGCTTGAAATGTATGAGCAAACCTTTATTTAGCCATCACTAGCTGTTTCCTTTCCTAGAGAAAAAGCAATCATGCTATTTTACAAAAAGAAATATGAATCTTAGTGCAATAAAATCTTTCATTCCCTCATCTAGATAGGACTCCGCATTCATCATTAAGAAAAGAAGAGCAAAATAATGAGTGTTGTTTGAAAAATTGGCGGACATAAAGGCGATAGCTTCGTTCATTCCCCAAAACAGGCTCA
>Ga0209636_10005646_pt1 | contig 12772 bp, 13 predicted proteins | sample DeeMarSWOR152_54_FD_187464 | JGI IMG/M metagenome (GOLD analysis project Ga0209636, IMG submission 187464) | Marine sediment microbial communities from White Oak River estuary, North Carolina - WOR-1-52-54 (SPAdes) (version 2) | ecosystem: Environmental > Aquatic > Marine > Intertidal zone >...
TAGCGTATCAAGGCGTAAAAATCCTTTGCCTCAGGCACTTTTTTTACTTGGCTTAAGATTCCTGCTTCAGCTCGTTGATTATTCCTTTAACCCTCTTCTTATGTCCATCTCTGCCTAAAGTGTAGGAGCGGGGAATCCATTTCATATCCCGCAAATTGTTTACCATGCCGGGGAGCAGGTCGTAAGGGATGGACATGAGTATCAGGCCTTCTGGAAACAGCCTCCTTGCTTTCATACCGTGACCAAAACCAGTGACGGTAAAATTCAATTCGCCGCTTAAGTATGGGTAAATGTAAAGCCAGGCGCAGCCGATAACCGTTGTCCCCTTCGCCGACCACATCCTCCCGCTGCTGTAGCTTAAGGCTCTCAGTAAAGTTTCAGCCTGACTCACGTTAGCGGTAACGACTAATACGTCTGGCTCGAACGTTAGTTTGTCCAGAGGCGCGAAGGCGACATAGTTAACAGCACCCTTCTGTAGTTTGGGAATTACATGGTAGATCCTTTGGTTGGCACGTATGTCCTTGAGAACTTCCAGCCTCGGTCCTACTCGCCCACTCTCAAAAATAGGCTCATGCTCTATCATGCCTAGTATCAGCGGTCCGACGCAGGTGAAGTTCTCTTTGGTAACGTAAAAAGCATTTCCTTCTTGTGCTTCGGGAAGCATCTCACAAAAATCTAGAATCTTATCCAGCCTCTTCAGTCCATCCGGTTTATTGGGTAAGAACTTAATACCTACGGGCGGCTTGTCAAATTTGAACTTATTAAAAATGGATAACTCCTCTTGTATTGAGCCCATCCTGACCTCCTTTTCAACCATGGTCGTGTCGCGAAATAAGCTATTGCCCGACGTTAAGCAGAGACGCTATAATCTAGATAAAAAGGCGGGTGGCCACTTGCCCTGCTTAAGCCACTACTACAGGGAGGGTGGGGGAGACTGACGACGGCGAAAAGCCCCGAGTGGCACACCCTGACCAGCCCGCCTTTTCCCATTTATTCTCCAGCCTTAAAGATAGCGGGAACTTCCGGGAGCTCTATTGTAATAGAGCTCCCGGAATAATAGCTATTAGTGCTTAATATATGCCGCGACACGGATAGGTGCCCATGTCTACAATCTCGCCATTCTGTATCTGCTGGACACGTACCTCATCAACACCCTCAACGTCTTCCGGACCATAGGTCAGCGGTGTGCTGGTGATGCCGCCGGTGTCAAGGCTCTTAATGTTGTAGAAGCCATACTCTAGGACATCAGCCGAGTTCATATCCTCAACACCCACCTCCAACATGGCCAGCCTTAACGCCTCAACCTGGGTCATGGCTTCAACTATGCCATCCACATACATGATGTGCATGGCTCCGACCTTGTCGGGGCGGTTAGCCGCCAGTAGTTGGTTGGCGAAGGTCATCCCATCACCGGTGTCATCCCAAGAGGCATAGCCACCAGCGACACAAAAACCGTTACCCTCCTCACCCATAGCTGAGAGGAACACCTGGGGGTGACTGGGCGTGGCACAGCCAAAGGTTATCTCGTAGCCCATACCGGGTCCCATATCCAGGTTGTTCATTTCCTTTACCGTTGGCTGGGAACCGGGGTTAATCATGACACCGAAGCAAGCATCAACATTATTGTCCTTCAGCCATAGAAGCTGGGTGGTTGGCGGCGCGGTGGGTACCAAAGGCACATACTGCTCGCCAACTATCTCGTATCCAATGCTCTCCAGATACGCTTTCAGCTCATCCGTCACAACCGACCTACCCATGGCATTATCGGCGGTGAGGAAGGCGAACCTCGGAGCACTGGCTCCCTCCCAGTTCTCCAGGAACCAATCAGCAAAAGCAGCACAGTCGTCGGTATAGATAGGGTAATTGGTGAAGATGGTCTTTGGCGGCGACAGGAGATAGGGGCCAGCAGCCGCGCTGGTGGCACCGATGCGGTCCTCATTCATCAGGTCCATCAGCGCCAGCGCCTGTGGCGACCCTGATACCCTCTCGACCAGGAGACCTTTGTCCTTAAGCTCCTCATAGATGGACAGCACCTTCTCTACATTGAGCTCATCATCTCGCCACAGCACCTCAAAGGTTACATTATCGGGGATCGTCTTCGCTGTGTACCATGGAGCCAGAATCTTGTTCTCATTCACCCAATCAATATAGTCCTCATAGCCAGCCAGGCTCGCCGCCATATCCTCGGCGTAGGCACCAGTCAGAGCAAAACAACCGCCGACATACACCGTGTACTCAACTGGCGGAGGTTCTCCTCCATCTGATGGCGGAGGCGGTGGCGCCTCTTCCTCTTCGCAGGCACCAAACATTGGCACTGCCAACAGCATAATAACCAGGGAAGCTATTAACAGCCACTTAAACTTAGCCATTTCTCCTCCTTTCTGATCCTTGATTTAGTCCGACCCGTAAATTATCCTTTATCTCGAATTTAACCACCCCCTTTGTTAATTAAGTTTTGCCTTCTTAATGCGAGAAAGGCCATAGCCGATAATATGCCTTGACCATCTGCCACCGGTGAGCCAGCCCCCTGGGCTCAAAGATGAGGAAGATGATGATTACCAAGCCGCGCATGATAAGTCCGAGTGAGGCGGCTGCCTGGGGGGCAACGGCGACCGCCAGCATTGGGCCAACAATGACAACCAGCTCATCCAGCAGCTTGAGGGATACTACGCCAAAGATAACCCCGGTGGTGCTGCCCATGCCACCGACGATCAACATGCCCAGATACCACACCGAATTCATAAAGGGGAACTGGTCGACGGTGGCGAAAGCAACGTAGTGAACCAGAAGCGCGCCGGCCACACCAGCAAAAACACAGCCGATAAAGAACGCCAGCAGCTTATAAGCCCACAGATTGATCCCCATGACCTCAGCCGCCAGCTCGTTATCTCTGATGGCGATGAAGGCTCTGCCCGCCCTGGTCCTGACGATGTTTTTAGCCACGAACGTCGCCAGACAGGCAATTGCCATCACCAGGTAGAAGTAGCTAGCTTTGGACCTGAAGACAAAGTCGCCTATCTCAGGTCTGGGCACGGCTAAGCCATCGCCACCACCGGTGATGTTACGGAATTGAAGTATTAACCATATGATAATAAATTGGGCGGCTATGGTCGCCATAATCAGGTAGAAGCCCTTGACCTTTAATGACGGTAAGCCGAATAAGATGCCCACTAGTCCCGCCGCCAGGGCAGCACAGGGCAGGGCGGCCCAGAATGACCAGCCCAAATGGGCAGTGAGCATACCAGAGGTATAGGCACCTACCGCCATAAAGCCAGCATGACCGATGGAAATTTGATTACAGTATCCGGTTAGAATATTAAGGCCGTGAACACTGATAACGGTGATACCGATTATGGTCAGTATGGTCAGGATTCTGTCGCTGAAATAGAGCGGGCTGGTGAAAAGAAAGGCAAGGAAGACAAGCAGAATCAGCCACTGCGTTTTGGTGCGGAAGATGGCCATGTCTTGATCATAGCTTTGGTTAAAGGTGCCACTGGGTAAAGCCATCTATCAAATCCTTTCTATCTCGACCAGACCAAACAGACCGTGTGGCCTGAAAACTAGCACGATTATTATGACGATAAAGGGGAAGACATTAGCCAACCCCCCACCCGCCGGCAAGAGCGGGTCCAGGTAGCCGGCGGCTACATTCTCCAGCACGCCCACCATTATTCCGGCGACAATAGCCCCACCGATTGAGTTTATCCCCCCAAGCAGCACCACGGCGAATGCCTTCAGCCCGACCTGCGACATTCCTACCATAACACCGGACACACCGCCTAAAATAATGCCACCAATGACACCAACAACACAGGCAATTACCCAGGAGAGGGCATAAACAGTGGTTACCTTGATACCAGCACTCTGCACCACCTGCTCATCCTCGGCGGTGGCCCTCATTGCCAGCCCGCTTTTGGTGTAGCGGAAGAGAATCATGAGTATAATTACGACAACAACGGAGACAATTATGCCAATTAACATCTCCGAGGGTATAGATAGCTCACCAATTTTTAGGGTTAAGGTCGGCAATACTCCGTGGTAGGCCTTATATTCACCACCCCAGATTAGGGTGGCCAGCCCTTCAAACACAGTGGCCAGGGCTATGGTCATCATGATTACCGCCAGTACCGGTTGCCCCACTAAGGGACGCAGGGTTAAGCGTTCTATTAACAAACCCATCACAATAGCCACTGCTATCGCCGCCAGCAGACTGACCCACACCGGCAGATGGAAGGTTACCAGGAAGGTAAAGCCCAGGTAGCCGCCAATCATGACAAAGTGTCCTTGGGCAATGTTGAATGCCTTGGAGCACTTGAGGATGATGACAAAGCCTATAGCGATCAGGGCATAGACCATCCCCAGGGCAAAACCGCTTATCACTAACTGTAAAAAGAAGGTCAACGGCCAGCTCCTTTAACAGACTGGATGCTAAGAGTAGTCTTTATTGTTCCCATACGCCCATCCCGATATCTGACCTGGGCTTCTACGGGCAATTCAGTCTTGTTGCTATAAATAGCCTTGATAAGCTCGCGGTAGCGCTCTTGCATAAATGCCTTCCTCAGCTTCCTGTCTCTGGTTAACTCAGCCTCGTCGGGGTCAAATTCCTTGTGCAGATTGACGTATTTCCTGATCTTAGTGCCCAATGGTAAAGCCTGATTCACTCTGTCTATATCCTGCTTCACCAGCTGGTAGACCTCTGGCCTCTGAGAAAGCTCGGTGAAGGTGGTATAAGCCACCCTCTTTTCGCCAGCCCACCTTCCGACGCTCTCGTAGTCAATTATTAGGATTGCCGAGGCATAGGCTCCATCCGGGCCGCCTAGAACCCAGGCGTCCCTGATATAAGGACTGAACCTCAGCCGGCTCTCAATAAGCTGGGGGGCCAGTTTATCACCGCTGGCCAGTTCAACCAGGTCCGCTACCCTATCCAGAAAGACAAGGTGGCCGTCCTCGGTGATGAAACCACCGTCCCCACTATAAAACCAACCGTCCTTAAGCACCCTGGCAGTCTTATCCGGGTCATTATAGTAACCAAGGAAAATGCCAGGCTGCCGATAAATAATCTCGCCATCATCGGTTATTCTCACTTCTGCTCCCTGGTGAACGGGGCCTACGGTATCTAAACGAATGTCATCGTTCTTAGCGCCAGTCAGAGCTCCTCCCTCCGTTGAGCCATATAGGCTTTTGATGGGGAGATTGAGGGCATGGTAGAACCTGAAGGCATCGGGGCTGAGCATGGCCCCGGTGGCATAGCATATCCTGGCGTTTGACAGACCAAGGCTATCTCTGATGGTTCTAAACAGGGCTACGTCGGCAAAGGCGTAGAGCATTTTCCAGAACAGGTTCGGCTTTTGCTTTCCATACCTTAGTTCGGCTATTTTGTAGCCGATGGGCATCAGCAGGCGGAAAACGAGTCTCTTTAAGGCGTCAGCCTCCCGGATGCGGGCCTGAACCCTGCCTGCCTGAGCCTCCCATACCCGGGCTCCATAGAGTATCACGCTTGGTCCTATTTCTCTGAAATCCTCTTGCTGGGTTTCCGGCTCTTCAGCGAAGTTTAGGATACTGGCTGACAAGAGGTGGCAGCCAATCCCGAGCCACTGCTCGGTCATGCCGGCCGGTGGCAGGTAGGGGACAATATTATCATTCTCATACCAGGGGTCGAGATGCAAGTAATGATCAGCCCCAGCCCTCATCGTCCGGTAGCTATGGACGGCTCCCTTGGGTGCCTCCCCGGTGGTTCCCGACGTATAAACGATGGCGCAGACATCGTCAGCATTGCCGCTTTCTATATTATGCTCGAAGGTTCCGGGGTGTTCGGTTTCATATTTCCTTCCAGACTCCAGCACCTGCTCATATCCCATCAGGATGGGGTCATCGTAGTGGGCTAATCCCTTGTAGTTCCAGTAGATAACCTTTTTGAGGCGTGGAAGGGCGTCCTTAATCTGGATTAGCTTATCAACCTGCTCCTGGTCCTGAACCACAGCAAATCTGGCCTCGGAATTTTCGGCGATGTATTTAATCTCGGATGGCAGCAGCTCGGGATAAACTCCTACCGCCGCCCCATGGTTGGACTGGGCTGCCAGCTCCGCATAATACCACTGGGGGGCATTATCTCCGATGATAAGCACCTTATCTCCCGCTTTAAAGCTAATGGATATTAAACCAAGTGCCAGATATTTGACACCGAGGTAGTAGTCCTTCCAGCTATAACGCTGCCAGATGCCGTGGTTTTTATGGCGTATGGCGATCCGGTTATCGCCATATTGTTCATAGTTATATTTCAGTATCTTGGGCCAGCTATCACCCTTTTCTTTATGGACTTGCTCTATCTCAGCAGTCATTGCCCCTGCCTGTTCCTTTAAGCCAGCCATCTCTTCCTTCGCCGGTAGTGCTTAACTTCACGGTAGCTCTTCTTAGAGCCCACCGCCGATAGCCCCATATAAAATTCCTTAACATCCTCGTTATCCCTCAACATCCCCGCCGGCCCGCTCAGAACTACCCTGCCGTTCTCCATAACGTATCCATAATCAGCGATGCCAAGGGCAGCCCTGGCATTTTGCTCCACCAGGAGTATGGCCATCTCTTGCTCGGCACTGATTCTCTGGATAATTTCGTAGATTTCTTGCACCAGCAGTGGAGCCAGACCGAGCGAGGGCTCATCCAAAAGCATGAGCTTGGGGCTGGCCATGAGAGCCCGTCCTATCACCAACATCTGCTGCTCACCACCAGATAGATAGCCACTCATCTGGCGGCGGAGGGTCTTAATCTTGGGGAAATAATCAAAAACCATCTCTATATCGTTTTTGACCTTTTTCCGGTCTTTGCGATTATAGGCGAATACCAGCAGGTTTTCCTCGACGCTAAGATGCCCCAGAACCCTTCGCCCTTCCATGACCTGGCTTATGCCCATGGCCGCAATATCTTCGGCACTAAACCTGTCTATCCTCTTGCCATCAAAATTGATGCTGCCGCCGGTTACATCTCCCTCTTCCGTCTTTAACAGTCCGGATATTGCCTTTAGTGTGGAAGTCTTTCCCGCGCCATTAGCCCCGAGCAGGGCAACGATTTTCCCGTCACCTACCTCCAGCGATACGCCCCGCAGTACCTGAATGATATTCATGTAGGTAACTTCAATGTTGTTGACCTGCAGCATTTTTCTCTCTTAAAAAGTTTTGGCTTATGTTTCCTGCCCGAGGTAAGCCTTGATAACCTCAGGGTTAGTCTTAATCTCGGCCGGGGTGCCCTCGGCAATTTTACGCCCGAAATCGAGGACGATAATCCTGTCGGCGAGGTCCATAACCACTCCCATATCGTGCTCAATAAGGATGATACATTTAATCCCATCCCTCAGAACGGGTGTATTTGGATAGGTGGCTCCCTGGCCTTCGAATACATCAATTATGAACCGGGCGATATCCTCCTTTTCCTCCAGGTTCATCCCGGCCATTGGCTCATCAAGGAGCAGGATTTTTGGTTCCAGAGCTAAGGCTCTACCCAGCTCGACTCTCTTTCGCATCCCGTAGGGCAGAACCGCAACCACCCTCTTCCTGAGCGGCTCTATTTCCAGGAAATCAATAATATCCTCTACCGTCCGGCGGTGCTCGATTTCCTCCTTGTGAGCCCAGCCAAAGTATAGCGCACCGGCGAGGAAGTTCTGCTTCATCAGCACGTGCCGGGCAGCCATAATGTTATCTTGGGTGCTTAGTCCCGTATACAGTTCGATATTCTGAAAGGTTCTGGCCAGTCCCAATGCCGCTACCTTATCCGGGCGCATTCGGGTGATTCTTTGACCATCGTAGTAGATTTCGCCCTTTTGGGGTTTATAGAAGCCGCTTATGCAGTTAAGGAGGGCAGTCTTGCCAGCGCCATTAGGTCCGATAATAGCCAGTATCTCATTATCCCTGATGTCCAGGCTCAAGTCACTAAGAGCTCTGACGCCACCAAAGCTAAGGGAGAGGCTGTCAATGCGTAATTTAACTTGCCCCTCAGTTGTCATCTATCATAGTCTCCTGCTTGATGTCACGCTCGCTTCTTTTTAGTTAGTTTTGTTGGAACAGGGGTAGCTTTGTCCTCTGCTACGAGCCTATCCCTGTAGTCAGTTACTCTATGGTCCAGCGGCCCCTCGCATTCCAGATTCCTGCCCAGTCGTCCAGCCTTCTTTTTGAGCACCTTGGCTGCTTCCTTATTAAGACCCTCACCATACTTCTTATAACCGATGCACGTTGTACTCCAGTCTTTGTAGACCATTATCGTCACATCATCATCCACCGCATCACAATAAATAGTTGTTGCCGTCAGCTGCCAACCCGTCACTAGGCGGTCTCCTGAGTTAATATTTGGTATATTGGAAAAGTTAATCAGATTCCATCCTCATACTAAATATATATGCCTGTAAAAGCAATACCCTAAACAGGGTATTTTTGACAGTAAAAACAAAAGGTGCTATAAATGTGGCAAATGGCTAGAATGACTGGCAAAGATTACCGTGATATTTTACATCTGGTTTATCTTGCCAACCGATGTGAAGACGTAGAAAGCTTCATTAATACGTTATTCCCCTCCATAACGCAGGCGTTCAATACCGAATGTGCTACCTTTCAGCTTATCAAAGGGTATCCAGGGCACATAAAGGTAGTCGAGTCACGGTCTTTCAAGTCAGATCACCGTAATCTTTACGAAGATAAGTATTACCCCATCTTGTATCAAGACTCTTTCTATCAGCATTCTCCTCTGTTAAAAGAAGCAATTTCTTCATCAAAAATCGCCCTAAAAATTGGGGACTCTATTTCCTTTAAAGACTGGGAGAGGTCAGATTTCTATAATAATTTTATGTTGCCTCAGCACTTATACTGGGAATTATTCCTGACCTTGCGCTGGAAAAACAATTTAGAGGGCATGATTACGTTGTGGCGTTCTAAGAAACAGCCGGATTATGAAGATAAAGAAGTCTTAAAAGCAGCGAGGCTTGCCTCTCATCTTGGAGTCGCTATACACAATATTTGTTTAATTTCACAGATTAATACCCGGGAAATACGTTCTTTATCTGCCGATGAGGCTGATGGTGAGGGGCTTCTTTGCTTAGACCATAGATTTTCGCCTTCCTTCTTCAATACTAAGGCAAGAGATATCTGTCTGCAGCTATCCAGCAGAATGCTATATGATACATCTGACCTTGAAAAGGGTGAGTTCCCCATACCATCCTGTGTTATTAAAGATTGCTCAGACCTCCTTGATTTACTTAAAGCAAAAGAGCAGCCTATTTTGTCGCCAAAAGAGAGGATAGTATCAACCGAAAGCGGCCAGAAATTCCGAATTGAATGCTCACTGATATGGAAAGGGGACCAAATAAGTTCCACGCCTAACTTTATGGTTACCTTGTCTGACCTCACTGCCGAAAAGAGGCTGGAGACTACCTTACAAGCTAGATTCCAGCTAAGTATAAGAGAGCTAGATGTTATTCACTATCTAACTAGAGGGATGTCTGACGACGAGATTGGAGAAAAGCTTTACATCAGCCGACAGACGGTACATACCCATATCAAGAATATTTATAGAAAACTAGGGGCCAAGAGCCGAATTGAGTTATACAGGATTGTTACCCAGGAGAGCTATCCAGGAATATTCAACCAACAGCTCGGCTGACGTGATTTGGCTTAACCCCGTGCCTTTGAGCCTACTGGTCATACCGCTCCTATCTCTGAAAAAGATTCCATAGCACTCAAGCTCATGAGCGACGGTAATTGGTGATGGTGCTAACAATCTCTTAGACATGATAGAGAGCAAAGGCTTTCTGGACGTAGTTGTTGACGATGATAGCCCGGTTGATTGCGCTTGTCTTAGTATAACCTATGGTCTTTAAGTAGCTTCGTATGGCGTTCTAAAGCACCCAGGGAGGATGACTCCCCAGGTGCTCGCTTCGGCCTCCGGGTTCCTCTCCAAGCATGCGGTGGCATAGGTGCTTCCTCTAGCAAGACCTAGTTGTCAGTATCTGGCGTGTTGTCTATCTAGGACTATATTATTGAACAAAAGAGGCTTTCGTGCAACGGTGGTTTGTTTTGTTACCTGGGAATTTTATGGGCTTTAATGCCATAGTCGATTATACCAGTTACGATGTTCTTCCCCGGCAATCTTTCTGTATTTCGCAGTTGTATTAAAGCTAGCATGACCAAGGTGTTCCTGAAGGATTCGTAGTGCATCACCAGAGTCGTCTAGCTTCATTGCGTGTACGCTAAAAGCATCTCTAAGACGATGAGGACTAACCCCTCTTACCCTGCCGGTTTCTGGATTGACCAAGTCTGGAAGTCCCGCTCTTTGAGCATAATCCCTTACTATTTGCCAGGCCCGATGTCGGTTGATGCAGAATATCGGCCAGGTATCACCGGCAGAAACAGGCTCATTCCTTGCAATGTACTCCTTCAGCAAATTAAGGGTATTCTCATCAACGGGCAGTATCCTGATTCTCCTTTGTTGCCTTTCGCTGCTAATAATCTGCCCAATTTCCTTGCCACAGTCTGGGCAAAAGCGGTGCCTTCTTGCTAAGCTTGCTTTACAATCGGGACATATCAGTGTGGAACGTGTCTTGAGATGCAGGATTGTTATGGTCGTCTGTTCGTAGTCTATATCACTCACTTTGAGCTTCAGGACTTCAGAAACCCGGCAACCCAGACGAAAAAGAAGCCTGATCAGGAGCTTATCCCGTACAGAAATGGCGCATTTCTCCATTAATTCCACATCATGAGGATCAAGATATGTCTTCATGCCGGGTTACTCTCCCTCTTCGAGCGGCGCCTTGTAGAATTTCAGGCTGTCGTTAAAGGTTACCGAGCGGGTATACCTCTGTACCATCTCCAGAGATTCCCAGCGGCCCAATTCTTTTATTGTCATGGTGTCTATGCCGGCTTTTCTCAGCAGGCAGGCGAAGGTTCGCCTGAAGGTATGGGGGTTGCAGGGGAGGCCGGTACACTGCTTCAGTCGTCGCAGCATGGATGATATACCCCATGTATTCAGGCCCCATATGTTGCCGTCTGGCTTGTGCTCACGGAGCCATGTCCGCAGGTAGTGCTCGGTTAGGGTGCCGAAGGGGGCCAAGGCTTCCTTGTTGCCTTTGCCGATTACTTGGACTGTCCGGTTGTTCCAATCAATGTCGTCGGGCTTTATGCCGGCGAGCTCAGAGAGCCTGAGACCGCTTTCAGTGAACATGGAGATAATGGCTTTATCTCTGACGTTGTCGAGCGTATCAAGCAGAGTTAATACCTGCTCGCGCGTCAGGCTGGGTAGAATCGGCTTGCCCAGGCGGGGAGCGCGCATGTGCTTCATGGGGCTGGGCAGCTCGAACGTTTCGGCACGCCAATTGTAGAAGGTCTTAAGTGCCCGGTAGAAGGCATGCCGGTTGCCGGAGTTTTTGAACTGGAGCAGAAACGCCTCGATATCCTGCCGTTGTGCCTTATCGGCGTCCAGTTCGGACAGGAAACGGCCAAGCTTTGACCGGTAAAAGCTCAGGGTGCCCGGCGTTACCTCCATTGCCTGTCTTGATTGCAAGAAAAGGGGCAGATATCCCTCGTGAGTTTTGCGGTTGTCTGTTAATCCGATGTTTACCATTGCCGCGGTTCGCAAAGAGTTTTTCCCAAGCTAGCTAACTGGCTTTTGCCTCGTAATATCGGCGTTTAAAGGTGTCCCGGCTGAGCCACTGGCCGGTTCTTCTACGATATTCTGCGGCCCCACGCGACCACCCCAGATTCTCCACGTCACGCAGGCGCAAAACCATAGCATAATCTACCTCAACCCTAGGTCTGCCCGGACGCTTTGGCGGGTATTGCTCCTCCATTTTCTTACACCTCACAATCGTGTAACTTAATTTGACTTTATCGTATCATTAGAGTAATATTGCAGTATAGAAAAAGATATGATACATAAAACTGCAATTATCAACATCAGAAGGCGACTTGGTATCCCTGAAGAGGGGCTACCAAATGAGGCAGAGGCTCTAGCCTGGTACGGGGAGCACTTTTACCGCGCTAAGGGTGTCAAATTTACAGGTTCCTTCGGTTTTCGCTATATTCCTTTTCAGGGCAAATTCGATTTTGACTACCAAGTCAGCCCCGATAAATTTTCTATTTCCGTCCCCTACCCTCTGGACCCTGAGGTTCCCCTGGATAAAGAAGTGATAACTCTGGCTGAGGAACTAGCTGTGCCTGATTGGGCAGCTTCCGCTTTACGCTTGGTGCTGCTGATTGGGAGACTCCCCGAGAATCTGGAACTCTTGCTGCCAGAGAACATGATTGTCCCGGTGGGAGAGTTCAGGGTGCTGGTTCATCCCATAGCCAGCGTGAGGCTGAGGCGCTGGCGAAAAACCGGTGAAATGATGGGCCTGCTGCCGGGTGAAGTGGATATGTGGCGAGTTCCCGGCATAATTACTACATACGGCTCTGAACGGCAAAACAAGAAGAGGGAGCTGTACTGGCAGACGTTTAACGCCTATTGTGTTGCTATTGAGCGACGCAGGGAGAGGGGGCAGAGGGGGAAGAAGGGATTGCTCGTAGAGACAGCGAAAATTCTTGAGGAGAAATACGGCTGGCCAGGTTTCCCCGATTCCTACACGGTCAGGCGGTATCTTGACCGTGCCGAGAAGATATGGCACGTTTCGACAAGGTTGGAATCTTATGCGGAAGGAGGAACCAAAATCAGGCGTAAAAGTTAAGCAAATTTGTTAAGCAAAATTTTAAAGGAGGACTCAAGAGACATGAAAAACGGCCAAAACAGGCACAAAAAAACTGGC
>Ga0209636_10005647_pt1 | contig 12772 bp, 13 predicted proteins | sample DeeMarSWOR152_54_FD_187464 | JGI IMG/M metagenome (GOLD analysis project Ga0209636, IMG submission 187464) | Marine sediment microbial communities from White Oak River estuary, North Carolina - WOR-1-52-54 (SPAdes) (version 2) | ecosystem: Environmental > Aquatic > Marine > Intertidal zone >...
GCCATCGACCGCTTTCAGCTCATCCTTGAAATCTTCGCGAGAAGAGCCACAACAAAGGAAGCAAAACTGCAGATCCAACTGGCTAAACTGAGATACGAGCTAACCCATGCGAAGGAGAAGGTGAGACTGGCAAGAATGGAGGAACAGCCAGGGTTCATGGGACTTGGAGCATACGAGGTCGATGTTTACTACGAGACAGTCAAGAGACAGATACGGACCATACGTGAAAAACTCAGGAAGATAAGAAAGAAAAGGGTTTTACACCGCCAAAGAAGAACAGAGCTGGGTTTTTCATCAATCTCTCTAGCTGGATACACAAACGCTGGAAAGAGCACAGTATTTAACGCTATCACACAGGAAGAAGTGCCAGTAGACGAAGCTTTATTCACAACACTCTCAACAAAAACGAGACTCGTAGAATTCTCAAAGAAAAAATTCTTGCTCACAGACACCGTCGGCTTTATAGATAGGCTACCACTGACTTTGATAGAGGCTTTCCGTTCAACCCTTGAAGAAACCATCTATTCAGACCTAATACTCTTGATAGTCGACGTAAGCGAACCAGTAAGCACAATCGAAAAGAAACTTTCAAGCTGTCTAGAAACAATAGAACGCATAGGAGCATCCGGCATCCCCACAATAACAGCCCTAAACAAGATCGATCTGCTGACAGAAACAGAGACACAACAGAGGCTTGAAAGCCTAGGAGGAAGAATCCAAAATCCTGTACCCATTTCAGCGTTATACGCGATTAACTTTGATCTGCTAAAACAGGAAATACTGAAAACACTGAAAAACTATGTTCAAGCTTCATTCTCTATCCCACTAACAAGCAAATCCATGTCCTTCATGTCATGGCTCTTCAACCGAGCAGAGGTACAAAGAATAGAGTACAAGGGTGACTTTGCCCATGTAGTTTTTGAAGCGATTCCTTGGTTCGCGGAGAAAGTTAAAAAACGAGTGGAAGAAGAATTCGATGGGAAATTCGCGAAAACCGTAACGATGAAAGCCTAGCAAGGGGAACAAGTATGCCAAAGATCGCGGTCTTGAGATGGGGTCACAGACCACAAAGGGACGCAAGGCTTACAACACACGTCGCACTAACAGCCCGAGCGTTAGGGGCTTCTGGACTCATACTAGTGGACGTAGAAGACCAAAAACTCAAGGAGACCGTTAAAAAAGTTGTGGATAGCTGGGGAGGCTCATTCTTCTTCGAGATGGGAACACCTTGGAGAAAAGTCGTAAAAGAATGGAAAGCCAGAGGCGGAATAGTTGTACATCTGACAGCCTATGGGGAAAACATTGAGACAAACGATGTGCTACAGAGGATTAGGGCTTGTGGAGAAGACATCCTAGTCATCGTTGGAAGCCAAAGAGTTCCAAGGGAATTCTTCTCCGAGAGCGTTTCTGACTTTAATGTGGCCATTGGAAATCAACCCCACTCAGAATGTGCAAGCCTAGCCGTTTTCCTAGACCGTTTTTTTGAAGGAAAAGAACTAACGAAAAATTATGAGAAAGCACAAATAAGAATAATTCCCCAGAAAAGGGGGAAGAAAATTGTTGAAAATTATTAGTTTCAACTGTAGAACGTGTAAAGAGATTTAAATTAAAGTTTAGGAATATATAATATGAGAAGAAGAGAACATTTAACATCTGAGCAAAGGAGTCGCCATGTTATCAACAATAAATAACGCTGCATTGACGAAGGTCGCAGAAGCTTTAGGTGAAGAGGAAGCTGTTAGGTTAATTGAGATTCTTAAAAATTCAGATGAAACAACGGACGATGTAATTGCAAACAAGACAGGAATACGGCTTAACACAGTTCGCAAGATTCTCTACAAACTTTATGACCACTCCCTCGTAAGCCTGAGAAGAACGAGAGACCCGAAAACAGGGTGGTTCATATTCCACTGGAAGCTTCAGCCTGACCAGTTGGATGGCTTTATTCTAAGCCAAAAGCGTCGTGTACTCGAAAAACTCAATATTCGACTGGAATATGAGAAAAACCATGATTTCTATTACTGTTACACGTCTGGATGCAGACGCATACCGTTTGAAGATGCTGTGGAACTTGTTTTCAGATGCCCGACATGCGGTAAGCCGGTGATGCATTACGAGAACGGTATGATGATTCAGGCATTAGCGAGGAAAGTTGATCAGTTAAGGAAGGAATTGGGTGAGTGAAGAGCTCCCTTCAAGGGAACACGCGCTGCAGCTTCTCCGCCAAAGTGGATGCTCAAGAAACGTAATAAAGCATTCTCAAGCCGTTTCAGAACTTGCCAAAGAAATCGCAAAGGCTTGCATAGAAAGAGGAATTGATGTTAACGTAGAGCTTGTGGAGATAGGAGCCCTTCTACACGACATTGGACGCTCAAAAACCCACAGTGTTCACCATGCCATTGTAGGAGCAGAAATTGCAGAGTCGCTAGGGTTACCCGAACAAGTCATTTCAATAATTAAGAGACATGTTGGCGGCGGCATAGCAGCAAGGGAAGCAGAAAGACTGGGGTGGCCAAAGGACGTTTACATTCCACAAACGTTGGAGGAGAAGATTGTCTCGTATGCTGACAAGTTGATTGAAGGAGCCAGAAGGGTGCCGATAGAGAGAACGATGAAAAAGTTCTCTGAAGAGCTACCCCCGCCGGTTATCGCAAGGATGTGGAAATTACATGAAGAAATGTTGGGTTTAGTCGGCGACTGCAAATGCCTACAGTGACGTTATCCGCAAAAGTCTACAATGATTTTCAACTCAGACTGGTTGACGACCTTTTAAAATCCATGCTCAAAGGTCTAAAAGTTGACGTAGAAATCCATGAAATCACTCCTCGCCGACGGATTCAAATACACGTTTCCAACGAAGATCAAAAGGTGGCACTGCGCTACCTAGCTGACGAAATAGGACTATGTCCAACACTTTTAAAAAACGTGGAGAGACTCTCTACAATAACAGGATATGTGTCACTCGTTGGCAGAAAAGAATTGTGTGTAGACATAGGCATTTTTTCACCAAGCATCATTGACGCAACACTCTCTATCCAACGTCTACAAACCCAACTCGCCGACGGAAGAAAAGTGACCATCAAAAGACTGGCTGAGCTATTCAGTTTCTGTGAAAACTTACCTTTAACGATCAAAATCTGTAACACTGATAAAGAGAACAACCACATTGAAGCCATGCTATCAGAAAAACAGCTTACCCTATACAAAAACTGGACAAGATCCCTGCTGGACAGGCTTATAGTCTTAGGAGCATCGTCTAACGAAGTAACGCTGGCATTAAAACAAGCAAGGTGCAACCGAGACGTGGTCGACATTGAACCGTTAGGATTATTTGAACACGCAATTGTATGCAAACTTGGAACAGATGCTAAAGGCTTGATTCCAAAAATTGGCAAAAAACTGCGAAGCGCAAACTTCAGCATCTTTAATCCAAGAAAAATCTTAGGGTTTCTTGGAGACTATTTGGTATTGTAGCACTCGTTTGGCAAACGCGAGCAATCAGGATACTCCAGAACTGGTGGGCCGGGAGAGACTTGAACTCTCGACCTCAGCCTGTCTTAGACTTAACTGAGTCTCGTAAGGGCTGCTTGAGGTTCGGCAATTGCGAATGTCCTAACCAGGCTAGACGACCGGCCCCTTTCTGATTTTAGATGAAGCTTGTTTTATTAAAGTTTGGTCACTTGGAAATAGATATAAAGCTGTTATTTCTTATAGAGCGAAGTCTAAAATTGTAATTAAGTAAAACAGCGAACGATTAAGAGGAAGAAGAGTTGTTTCCAAGAGCCCCAGATAGACATAAACCCGGAATGCCCACGGTTCCAAATGGTCTCGGCATTTTCTATGTTTTGATCTCAACAATCTATCTTTTGCTGCTTCATGGCTTCCAGAATGTCAATTCTACTGCAAACCAGAATTCACCCGCCTTAAATTTGGCTGTTTGCATAATGTTTGGCGGTTTTATGGGCTTGCTGGACGATTGGATGAACTTAAGGTGGCGTTACAAGGCCTTTCTTCCCATCTTCGCTGCTTTGCCTTTGGGCGTCTTGAGGCAAGGAACACCAGTGATGTCAGCCTACATATTTGGCAGAATAAACTTCAGCGAAATCACGGTTTGGATTATACCCGGCGAAATGATCTTCTATCTCGGCGTCATCCCTTTAATCGCCACGGTTACGACCAACACTGTCAACCAGCTCGGAGGCTTAAACGGACTTGAAACTATATGTCCCTCAATTATTCTGATCGCTCTGATGATTGTTTCAAGCCCAGAATACAGAGTTTTGCTTTATATTCCGCTAGCTGTTTATCTTGCTCTGGCTTTCTTCAACTTTCAAGGAAAGATCTTCGTAGGAAACACTGGCTCCTTCGCCATGGGAATCACACTTGCATCCTACGCCATCATCGCTAACATAGAACAAGCCTTGTTAATCTCAATTTTACCTTTCATTTTCAACTCTTCATTGAAGTTGTTTAACATTCTCTTCTTCAATCGACTCCCAGCCCTGAAATTGAAGAACAACAAATTATTCGCAGACCATAGAAGAAGTCTCTTAACATTGATTGCATATCACAAACCTTTGTCTGAACGCCAACTTGTTATAGTAGTTTCGTTCATCTTTGCCATCTTTTCAGTGCTGGCAGTTCTTGCAAGCTGGCCACTTTAATGAAAGCTAGACTAGCTAGAAGCTGTATTTGCAGAATTGAATGCTTGAATTTTATAAACCTAGAATTCTTAAAGGGTAATGATCCTCATCCGTTTTTCAGTGGAAGAGACGGATGCGGGTTCACAAGGTGAATGAAATGAAGATCTGGTATGACGCTTGCACGGGAAAACATATTCGTTACGGAGTTGCCATAGCTCATCGCTTAAGGAAACTCGGCCATGAGGTAATAGTGACCACCCGAAAGCATCTGGACACCTTACCATTAGCGGAGTTGCTAAACGAAAAGGCTGTCGTTGTTGGAAGGTATGCGCCAACTTCGAAGTTAACGAGACTGAGAGAAAGTGCAAAGAGACAGCTTCTATTCTGCAAAATGTTCGGGAAAGACACGCCTGACATCGCCATTATGCACGTTTCAATCGAATGTGCCAGAGTAGCCTTCGGTTTAGGAATTCCTTTAATCTCAACCTTCGACACTCCACACGCCGAGGCTCAATGCAGATTAACAGTTCCGTTAACAGACACAACGATAGTCTCCAAAGCCATTCCGCCTCAAACAGTTTACCGTTATGGAGCCAAAAGAATAGTGCAGTTTGATGGGGTAGACGAAGTAGCTTGGATGAAGGGTTTTAAATCAGAAATGAAGTTTGATTTTGAGAGACCATTCATAGTTGTGAGGGAAACAGAGGTCAAGGCTGCATACGCAGAGGGAACGAGCGATATAAGTGAACAAATAGCAAGAAAACTCAGCTCCCTAGCCAAAGTGGTATTCTTACCCCGCTACAATAGAAAGGTGAAGAAAGGTTTGGTTGTTCCTAAAACTTTTGTGGACTCGACGAGCCTTGCCGCCCAAGCAGACTTAGTGGTTAGTGTTGGAGGGACAATAGCGAGAGAAGCCGCACTCCAAGGGACACCAAGCATAGTTGTTCCAATATTCGGATGGGGACATGTTAATGACTACGTGTCTAGGAAAGGATTTCCATTGTTTAAGGTTAAGCCATCGGATGTTTTGAAGTATGCGAAGAAGTGTCTAGGAAGACACGTAGATGTGAGTGAATCGCTTGCAGAGCTGGAAAACCCTGTTGATGTGATTGAAACGATCATAGAGCGAAAGTCTACAATTAGAAAAAATTAATAACACAGGAAAAATATGGAATACACCGTTAGCGTAGGCACCCAACTTAATGACTTAGGTGTTGCTAAGTGAAGAAAGCAGAAGTGATACGAGGAAAGAATTGCAGAATCGAAAAAGGCGTCATTCTTGGCTATGGCTCTTTGACTAAGTTACGGGAAGGATATGAACCTACAAGCCCGGTTGTTTTAGGTGACAATGTTCATATTAGACCGCACTCTATTATCTACAATGGATGCAAAATCGGAAACCATGTTCACATCGGACATAATTCAATTCTTCGTGAATTCACAGAAATCGGCAACTATTCAAGCATCGGTTCTCTAGTTATGTGCGAAGGTTATACAAAGATAGGACATCACTCAATTGTTCACTCTCAAACGCACTTAACAGCCAAAATGGAAATCGGCAACTACGTCTTCATTGGACCAAAAGTAACTACGGCAAATGACCGGAGAATACGCTATTTCCGTCCAGACATCACCGACCCAGACCAAGGTCCTATAATTGAAGATGGGGCTGTAATTGGTGCAGGTGCGGCTCTATTGCCGAAAGTTAGAATTGGCAAAGGTGCTTTTGTTGCTATGGGCGCGGTTGTAACGAAAGACGTTCCGTCATTCACACTTGTCATTGGTGTTCCAGCAAAAGCAATTCGTCGTGTAAATAAGGATGAAGTCGTCGAGGCCCTTCGAGGCGATTACAGCACCTAGATATGGAAAGCATACTGTGGTGGTAAAGACTAATAAGAAAATAAGCCATCAACACGCGCGTGCAAAAATTAATATCTGAGTACACATTTGTGAACATAGATCAAAGTAACAAAATAGGACTCAAAAAGTACGCTAATGTCAATTGTACAATGATTGAAAAGTCAAAAGAGGGGTACCAAATCTGTCGGAAGTTAAATCGCTTTACAAGATTGGAGATTCCGCGCAGTTATCGAAGACCGTAAAAGATGAGGACATAAGAATTTTTGCTGAGGTAACCGGAGACAAAAACCCTTTACACTTAGACAATGAATTTGCCTCTAAAACCATCTTCAAAAGAAGAATTGCGCACGGTTTTCTCACAGTAGGATTAATCTCAGCAGTAATAGGAGGTAAGTTACCAGGTAATGGAACGATCTATCTTTCACAAACTCTCAATTTCCTTGCACCTGTTTACATTGGAGATGAGATCACCGCGAAAGTTGAAGTGCTGCAGGTTTTAAAGGGAGGAAAAAGGTTAAGGCTTAAGACTCAAGTTGTTAACCAAAGTGGAACCGTCGTGGTTGATGGTGAGGCACTCGTAATGCCTCAAAGGAGATGATATTATGAGTTCAGAGTTGATAGCTCGATGTCGCAAGAAAATATTAGGAGGCTGTCAAAAGACCATATGTCTCTACCGTTCAGAGAATATGGACTTGACCGACATAAACTCAAAAATTTTGCCAGAAATAAGGTCATCCATCGGCTTAAACAGAAACACCCAGAGGCTGTTACGGTTGGAGGAGCGCACGCAGGAGGGTTAGTGATTGGTTGAGCCAATAGTTTTAGTTGTTGGTTTGGGTGAAGTGGGTCGTCCCTTGTTTGAGTTATTGAGGGAAAGCAAGAAGTTTGAGGTTTATGGTTGGGATGTCGATGAGAAGAAGGTGCAAGATATTCAGCAGGGCAGCCTGCCCGAAGAGGTAGATGTCCTACATGTTTGTTATCGTTGCGGTGACCAAGAGAGTTTTGTTAAGACAACCGTGGATTATGTGAAGCGGTTTAAGCCTAAGCTAACGGTTATTAATAGTACTGTTCCTCCTGGAACCACGAAAAAAGTGCATATGCTTTCAGGCGGGCGCATGGCGCATTCTCCTGTTCGTGGAATGCACAAGAACAGTGAGAGCATGAAAAGGTACTTGTTGTTTCTAACTAAGTACATTGGTGGAGTGGACGATAAATCGAAGAGAATGGCGAGTGGGCATTTTGAGGATTTGGGATTGAAGACTAAGGTTTTGAATAGTCCGGTGGAGACGGAATTAGCTAAACTTTTTGAAACTACATATCGTGCGTGGATGATTGCTTGCTTCCAAGAAATGCATCGCATCTCAAGGCATTTCGGAGCGGATTTTGACAGTGTAGTGGATTTGCTGGAGGATGATCACCGTATAAGGTTTGATAGGCCAATTCATTTTCCAGCTGTGATTGGTGGACGTTGTCTAATTCCGAATGTCGAGTTGTTGCTGAAAAGTTATGATTCAATGTTTTTGCGTTTGATTTTGGAGTCCAATGAAAGGCGAAAAGAAGAGATTAAAGATAAAAGTGTTCGAACTGAAGTTGAAAAAGTCAGGATAAGGATAAACGAATTAGAAAAGGAGCTAATTGGTGAAAATCTCTAACTGGTTCTTCCGTGATAAGTGGGTTAGTGGTCTGAAAAAACGCTATAGATTATTCTAGATCGCTCATAGAAAAGCGTATTCTTAAACGAAATTCCTAAGTGTTAACGAAACAAGTTAAAAAAGCCTGTTTTTCTATTTAGGCAGTAGACAATGTAGCATTGTATAATAAAGGGAGGCATGAAATATAACACACTTATCACTGGTGATTATTTGATAGGCTATGCGTTAACTGATCTAGGCCGGATCCTTTACGGCTCACACATCAGGATCTCTGAACTGACAAAGAACTTAGATATACCACTAATTCATTCACGTACTCAAACGAGAATGCTGAAGTATCTTAAATCAATGCCACAACTGTGGGGACATAAAGACATTCTTCTTTTCGGAAGTCGCGGAAGATTTTTTGACAATTTCTCCATAGGTATTTTGAAAAGTCATGGAACCAGAATTATCTATGACGCTGCTGACATCCCTCACCTCCAAAACTTCTACTTCGGAGACGGTGTAATCGACACGAACCTAGCTAGAAGATTCTATTCTTTGGTGAATCTCGCTGACGTGCTCATGATTGTCTCCAAGTCCGCGCTGAGCTTGTTCAAGCAAGATACGCTCAAAAGCAAAAGCGTCATAATAGTGCCCAATGCGTCGGACCCCAGTTTTTTCAAGGTAGTTCCAATACAAACCAAAACCAAGACCCTTCTGTATGTAGGCGGCTATGCTTTTGCCCGTGGAGTCGATGAACTTGTCGCAGCATTTAATATCTTGAAAAGAAAGTACTCGGAGATTAAACTTAGACTTGTTGGAGCTAATATTCCTTTAAAGTTTGAATCGGATAGAATTTTAGTGGAACGTGACAAGATTTATAAGGACATGCCGAAGGTACATGCGGAATCGTATCTATGCATAGTTCCGCATAAGAAAAATCCATATATGGATAGTGCGCTTCCAATAAAATTGTTTGATGCTATGGCTTCTGCTCGACCCGTAGTAGTCACGGAATGCACCGAGACAAAGAATCTGGTAGAAAAAGAAAAATGTGGAGTTGTAGCGCATGATAATCCGGATTCCCTCTCAGAAGCCATAAAATACCTCATACTCAACCCGAAAGTTGCAGAAGAAATGGGCAGTTGTGGACGTGAGGCAATACTGAAAAAACATTCATGGAAACACAGAGCCGAGACCATCAAGAAAATAATGTAATTCGTAAGGTTAAAACCCGGAGTCAACTGTGATCCAATATTGTTGAGGATTAGAGTGTTTTCCGATCCTCACATGTCATCAAAAAGTGCTAGAAGAGAATTTACATTGCCCTTCCAACCCTATATGAGACAATTGCAATGCGAAAATTCGGACGATTTGAATAAACGGATCTGCTAACAGTACTTGTTTACAGTGTCGCCATCTTGTTCTTAAGGTTCGGACAATCGTATTTGTTTTCAGGGAGAAGATTCGGACGAAAGCACATCGCGCACGGATAATATTAGCAATAATAACCAATTCTTGGGTCTTAAAGATCGCAGGAGAAGGATGAAGAATATTTAGATATTTGAGAAGCTGAGTTCAATTGAAGGTAGTCGATTAATCGCTTACCCGAGTCAGTTCAGAAATGTGGCTTTGTATTTTGGCAAAAAAGAGATTTCGCTGTATGAAGACGTTACGCTGGAAACAGAAGATATCATCCTGGTTAAATAAAGATCTTGCCGAAGAATCTCTACTCAAAACGCTTGATGAGAGAAGATACTCAAAGATCATTGATGAGAAAGATGGTCGCATATATTCATCACTAGTCAACCAGTTAAAGTAAGCCATTATAGATAGAAACCACGCGAGATGCGATCGCGACGGGATCGTGATGTCTCTTGACAAACGCGTATTCTTCTTTCCAAAATTGCGGCGACAAGTCCTTTATAATCTTTGCAATTTTTTCTTCATCCCTTAGATCCTTTAAGGGGAAATCTTTGTTTTCCGGATATTCCGAGGACACATAAGTTAACACTGGTCTGCCACAGGCTATCGCCTCCAACGAAACCATTCCCAAAGCACCAAACTTAAACTGGTCAATAACTACATCCGCATCCCAGTAATATTCACTTATCCAATCGTGAGAAACTTTAGGTAACGCATTCAAACGTAAACCAAGTGAAGAAGCCAAAGCCATAGTCTTATCGAAGTCCACACCATATCTAATGATGCTTACTTCCACCTCATCTTTAATCCTACTCAAGGTCTTAATGGCCACATCCGTGCCCTTCACACCCCAATTAGAATCACTCGCAATTAGCACTTTCCTCTTTCCATTATGCTGTTTAAGCGGCTTCGGATAAAAAATGCTTGCATCAAAGGGATTCGGCAAATACTCCGCGTCAACCCTATACTCCCTCGCTATATCAAGAATATCCGGAGTGCTCACCAGAACTTTATCACAATGTTTAAGATTATAACTCACAATCCTACCCCAAACCCTATGCTTCAAACTACTCCTCAAATCACTACCATGAGCATGCCCAACGACTGGATGCTTCCCAAACTTTAAGGCAATGTAACAATCCTGAAGCAAATAATGCACGTGATACAAGTCAGCAGTCGCCCTTAGAACTCTCCAAGTAATCCCAAAAGTTTTATCCCAAAACCCTCTTGAACGCTTCAAATGCACAGCTTCAACATCCGCAGGAAAATACTTAACTAAAGTTTCACCGACATAAGCACAATCGTTAACCATAACAACTCTCATGAACGCCTTACCCCTAATTCCCTAAGTAACATTGTTAATCCTTCCCTCAAAGAGGTTTTGGGTTTATAACCAAGCAACTTGCTCGCGCGACTGCCAATGAAACCTGCTCCACCCGTAACCAGAACTCTGTTAACCAATTTATTGTCACCTTCTGCCCTTTACACTTGCAGATAAAACATAAAACTAATCAAATTAAAATATATGCGTCCTAGACTATATCGTCGATGCCTTTGAAAAGGGTGAGGATTTGGCTAAGAGCGGAATTAGACTTCAATATTCAGGTTTTGTGATCTTTGCAGCTAAAATGCTTAGTATAATCACGGGTCTAGCGTTTCAGCTTATGGTAGCCCGCGCAACCACATGGTATCAGCTTGAGGAACAGTACGATTTGTGGTTCAACATGAGCGACATACTGGCATACTTCACCTTGCTTGCTGCAGCCCTTCCGTTCTGGACAATGCGATTTGTTGCAAGAGGGAAGGAAGGGGCTGTTAAAACAGGAATATTCGCAAACTTAATACTTTCAGTGATAGCCACAATTGTTTATGTTTCGTTCGTTCCCTTAATAACGTCTTCACTCGGTATCAGCCAAGAATACCTCCTCTTATACTTTATAGCCTCGTTACAGATAATAGAACTCTACTTTATCAATGCGTTAGAAGCGTGTATCCAAGCAAGAGCCCCACATAACTTAGGGTATGGACTGCTTGTTGCAGAAGTTTGCAAAGTCGCTTTGGGATACATAGTCATCATGGAGTTTCGTAGACCTCTTCTGGGAGCTGTTCTAAGCCTAGTAGTGGCTTTCGCCATTCAGGTAACGTATTACTTCAGGTTGCTCTTCCAAGAACTTAGACAGAAAATTAGATGGGAATACGTGAAAGAATGGCTTAAAGGTTCTGTGGCTAACATCTACAACATTGTTGGCAACCAAATAGCAGCAGTCATATTCATTATGCTATTCGCTTACGGGGGGGAAGGAGCTCGAGGCATTTATGGCGCCGCGACACAGATCGCAAGCATAATAACATATTCTTCTTTCTTGGCTCTCGCATTGTATCCGAAGCTCCTAGCAGAGAAGAATAGCAAAGACATAACAACTTCACTAAAAACGGTTCTGATGTTTGCCATCCCTATGACTGTGGGGGCAATAGCCTTATCAAATTCCTTGATTATAATCATGAAAAGCATATACAAAGATGCTTGGCCTGTGCTAATTGTGCTAGCAATCAACGCATTTATTATAACCATGACGACACTTTTCCGTTTTGTACTCTTCGGAGTAGAGAGAATTGACGAGAAGGCCAAGATATCATTTAGAGAGTTGACTAAAAGCCGACTGTTTATTGCGTTTTCTCTATCATATTTTCATTCTGCAATAACATTACCCGCGGCATACTACATCTTAGTGAATTATGCCCAAAACCAGCCTCTGCAAGCAGCGTTTTACGTGAGTGTTATCAATTCATTAGGCCATTTTACAATGTTTCTAATCTTGTACGTGATTGTACGCAAAATGGTTAAGATTGATATTCCATGGAAAAATATTGCAAAATACGTCTTCGCTTCAGCTTTTATGGCATCCATTCTATTTGTAATTCCACATCCAACAAGAGTATACTTGACTGTGGGCTTAGCAGCCCTAGGTGGAATCATCTATCTCACATTGTTGATGATGATTGACAAGGAGGCAAGAGCGTTAATCAAATCCATGTGGCAAGAAATTAAACCTCAAACTAGAGGATAACATTCTAAGAACCCGTATTTCACAGCAAAAGGTCAGATAAAACCTTTTCTAATTCGTCTTTGTTCTTCAAGTTCCTGAATATAGCCTTGCCAGTTCCGTAGAGACGGAATGAGATTTTTCTGAAAGTTAGTTCAAAGAT
>Ga0209636_10005648_pt1 | contig 12771 bp, 15 predicted proteins | sample DeeMarSWOR152_54_FD_187464 | JGI IMG/M metagenome (GOLD analysis project Ga0209636, IMG submission 187464) | Marine sediment microbial communities from White Oak River estuary, North Carolina - WOR-1-52-54 (SPAdes) (version 2) | ecosystem: Environmental > Aquatic > Marine > Intertidal zone >...
AACAAATCCGAAAAGAATGTTGGAACTTGTTAGATTCCGACTTTCTCAAGTTAGGTAAGGAACAGTATGCTTAAAACGTACCTCAAGGCCCTGAGGCTTCCATTTCTGGCAGGCTCAATCATACCACTGCTTACTGCCTCTGCCTTTGTGTTTCAAAGAGGATCATTCTCCCTTCTTCCTTTTGCCATGGCCCTGATAGGCCTCGGGGCACTCCATCTGGGTTCAAATCTGCTCAACGACTACCATGATGCATCGGGCAGTGACCCTATTAACAGGAGGCTTACACCGTTCAGTGGCGGAAGCAGGGTAATTCAGGAAAAGGAATTACACCGCAGTACCGTCCTCGCTCTATCCATCTTGTTCTTTTGCATCGGGATTGCATGTGGACTCTGGTTTGCCTTCTGGGGCAGGCCCTATGTCCTGGTGATTGGTCTTTTCGGGCTTTTGGCTGGTTGGACGTACTCAAGCCCGCCCCTCAAGCTCATGTCCCGGGGTCTGGGCGAGCCATTGATATTTTTCGCCTTTGGCCCCTTCATAACCCTGGGTACTTATTATGCTATTACTGGCAACCTTTCCTGGCCTGCCTTCTTGCTGGGCATTCCCAACGGCTTTCTTATCATGGCTGTAATCTGGATAAACGAGTTTCCAGACTATCGGGCAGACCGGGACGCTAACAAAAGAAACCTGGTTGTCAGGCTTGGGCTCAGCAGGGCTCGCTACTTGTACTGCCTGATAATGGTTCTACCCTTTCTGGCCGTTATCGGGCTTATCTATTCCATAGGTCTTCCTCTCCTTGTTATCACATCAATGGGGGCCTTCCCCCTGGCTTGCAGGGCAATTCAAATACTCTGGAGGAGATACCGCTCCTTTCAAGACCTTATCCCGGCACAGGCCTTGACCATTCAAACACTGGTATCCGTAGGTCTACTCATCTCAGGGGCGCTCTTTGTGAGCGGAGTTATGGGTACGTAACATGTCAAAAAGGGGACTCATTCTCATATCGGCTCTCCTGATCTTTGTCCTGTTCTCATTTATGGCCCTCTACTTTGGGTATTTTCTGATCAGCCCCGCAGGGTTTGACAAAAAGGAAGAGATCTTTATCGTTAAAAAGGGAAGTGGCCTCAGGACAGTTGCTGCCGAGCTTGAGAGAAGAAGGCTTATCAAAGGCAAGAATCTGTTTATGCTCTGGGTTTTCCTGAAAGGAAGCACGGGGGATATAAAGGCAGGCGAGTACAGCCTAAATCAGTCAATGGCCCCGGTCAGAATATTCAATATCCTTACTTCTGGGGCCGTCAAGACCTACCCATTGACCATCCCCGAGGGTCTCACCGCCGAACAGATTGCCAGCATACTGGCCAGCAGGGATCTGGTCAACAGAATGGAATTCATTTCTTTGGTGAGGGACAGGTCCCTAGCAGCCTCCTACCGAGTTGATGGGCCAAGTTTAGAGGGCTATCTGTTTCCTGACACCTATGTGATAAGCAAGGATATGGGTGCACGGGAGTTGATTGACCTTATGGTTAATCGTTTTTGGGATGTCTTTAACGACCTCATGAGGGGTCAGAGGATATCTATGCCCGTACTGGAGATAGTAACGCTGGCCTCCATAGTCGAGAAGGAGACCGGTCTGGCCGAGGAAAGGCCTGTTATTGCATCTGTTTTTCTGAACCGGCTTAACAAGAGGATGAGGCTTGAGAGTGATCCAACTGTTATCTACGGCCTTAAGGGCTTTGATGGAAACCTGAAAAGAAGGGATCTCCGTGTCCACAATCCTTACAATACCTATATCAATTTTGGACTGCCTCCCGGACCCATAGCCAATCCCGGCAGGGAGTCCCTCAGGGCGGTAATAAGCCCGGCAAAGACAGATTATCTCTACTTTGTCTCAAAAAATGATGGGAGCCACCATTTCTCCGCCACTTTAAAGGAACATAACAGGGCTGTTGTCAAGTACCAAAAGAGGCGACGTGGGGTCAGGCCTTGACCCCTTCATCCACTAGAAGAGGAGGGTTATATGGAAAAAAGAAGTCTTACAAGATTCTTGACAGTTGGTTCTGTTCTCGTTATTTCTGCTATTTTTTTGATCTCCGGCTGTTCAGAGCCAGTAAAAACACTAGATAAGGGAGTGAAGGGTCCACAAATGATTGTGAATCCTGGGACAGTTCGTCTCGGTGTTGCTACATTGAGGGCTACAAAGTTTGTCTTCAGCGGTTCGGGTTTTGAGCCCGGTGACAGCGTATTCATAAACCTCCTGGGTGTACCAGTTGATGGGAAAAAAATTCATATACCGATAGCCTCTGCTGACATAGAAGAAGACGGCACCTTTAATGCTAAGGTGGAAACCCTGACCAAGGTCTCCGAATTCCTGAGGGCTAAAATTGGCTCAAACGAAAAGATGGAAAACATCATAATCATAACAAGACCACCTATGCCTGTCGGTACCTATACTGCCCGGGCAATTAGTATGCTTTCAGATATAGGGGCCGAATGCACGCTGACTGTAAAGGGACCCTCACTGATAGATAGAATTAAAGACTGGATTGGCGCCCTGTTGGGAAAGATTGTTAAGAAATAGGGAGACCCCTTACATCTTGACATCAAAAAGTGCCTTACATATAGTGCTCCTGTCTTGCACACATGCACATCAATGATTGTGACATAACATAGGGAGGCTAGAGAGATGGGTAAGTTACTGTTTGAATGGGATTATTCGTCATACCCGGGGGCAAAGAAGTACCCTCATCTGTTCAAGCCGATTGAGTTAGGCAATCTCACAATTCCAAACCGGATAAAATATGCCGCCACTGAAGACAATTTAAACGGGAGAGATGGTTTTGTTACGGATGCAGGCGTAGCCTACCTGCGGGAAAGGGCCAAAGGTGTTGTGGGTGGTATATGTACTATGCAGGGTGTCTACATGGATGAAAAACGGCAAGGCCAGGGATACGTTGGTCAGGCCGCAGCCTGGCACGATAAATTCATACCTGGCCTGAAGAGGCTTGCCGATGCAATTCATGAACAAAGGGCGGTAGCCGGCTGCCAGTTGATGCACTGTGGCAGAGTGGGTGCGGTTGAGGCTGATTACTGCCAGGGGCCATCAGATGTACCCCAGCGGTTGCGGATTTTCAGGCCGGTTCAGGAGATGACCAAAGCTGACATCAAACAGTGCATTAAGCAACATGTTGAGGCCACCGAAAGATTGCTTAAGGCGGAGTTTGATGTCCTTGAGATCTCAGGGATTGTGGGCTATCTCCTCTCCAATTTCGTATCCACCTACACCAACAGGCGGACAGATGAGTATGGTGGGGATGTACGGGGGAGGATGAGATTTGTGGTGGAGCTCATCCAAGAGGTTAAGAAGGTATGCGGTGATGTGCCCCTGGGCATTCGGCTTTGTGCCGAAGAGCTGCTGGATGATGTACGGGGAAACACACCGGAAGAATCCATGATCACCTATGAGATGGCCGAGGAGGCAGGAGTTGACTTCCTGAGCGTTACCGCAGGGTGGCAGGAGTCCATCGTGCCAGTAATTAGCAGAGACGTTCCCATGGGTTCGTGGATCCATCTCGCCAAGCGGGCCAAGGAGCACGTGAAGGTTCCTGTCCAGATGGCCTATAGACTGTTCAGACCTGATCTGCCAAATAAGGCAATTGGCGAAGGTCACCTGGATTTTTGGGAAATGTGCCGGTCAATGATTGCTGATCCCCTGATGCCCAAGAAGGTATTAGAGGGGAGGGAGGAAGACATAAGGCATTGTGTGGCATGCAACCTTTGCCTCGCCAGGCTCTTCAGGGATGCCCCCATGACATGCTTCATCAACCCCGTGTGTGCGCATGAAACGGATCCCCAGTTTATTGACCCAAGACCTGCGGACGAGGAAAAGAACATTATGATCGTGGGTGGTGGTCCGGCGGGCCTGGAGTGTGCTTATGTGGCTGCACGAAGGGGCCATGAGGTGCATGTGTATGACAAGAGGGAAGAGCTGGGAGGCACCCTGATCGAGGCCTCGAAGGCTCCTTATGGAGATGACGAGCTCTTTACCTGCATCGAATATCAGATGGCACAATGTGAGAAAGCAGGCGTGACCTTTCATCTGGGCACTGAGGTGACGGAAGAGTTGATTCAAGATGAGCTTCCGGATACCGTGGTTTTGGCCACAGGCCCCGTTTATGCACAGGGCAAGGGTGCTGGCTTTGACAGGGAGAACGTGGTGAACGTATTGGATGTTTTGAGAGGTGCGGTCACTGTTGGTGATAAGGTGGTAGTGTGGGGAAACAGAAAACCCGGTATTGGAGTGGCCCTGTTTCTCGCCAAGCAGGGGAAACGGGTAACCATCGTTGGCAAGGATAGAAGCGCCGGATTTGACGTTAACCCATCCTTCAAATGGCGATACATGATCTATCTCAGGCAGAATGGGGTCATGGCCTACAATGACTGCCATATCGAGGAGATTAAGGACAATGAAATCATGGTAAGGACTTATGATGGATATCGATTCCCAGTGGAATGTGATACGGTTGTTGTGACCGAGAGAGAGGCAAACAACAGTCTGAAAGATGCTGTTCAAGCAGAGGGTATCGAGCTTTTTGTCATTGGAGATGCACTGGTACCCCGCAACTTATCCAGCGCCGTACATGACGGGTACCGAATCGGTATTCGGGTTTAGTGAGGAGGTCACAATGTCATTTGATGCGGAAAAAGAGATAACTAAATTGTGGAGGGGTCTGCACAGCGCCCAGGATGAAATTGGCCGAACTTACTACAGATGGCGGCAGGCTGCCCTAGAAGCTGCTGGGCCTGATGGGAAGCCTCTGGACGTCAGCTTACGGGCCGCCGAAATCATGGGTGCAGAGATAGGCAAGAGTTTTCTTCCCCGCCTGAATTGGCTGAAAGGTGAGGAGGCCTGGCTCATGAATTTGGCCAGGAGCTATACGGGTAACTGGACAAATCAGGGGGCCGTTGTGACATTTGAGAAGGGAGAAAACCCTTTTGAGGTCTTCATTAAGTGGGAAAGGTGCCCTTGGCCGACCTTTGCAAAGGAGTATGGTGCCGAGATGGAAGAAGATGTGTTGTGTTGTGACAGGATTCTTCAGTCCATACTTAAGGATGTGAATGTATTCTTCAATGTCAGTTACAAGATAGAAACCTTGAAGGCCATCCCGAGGGGAGAGGGAGTGTGTCTAAGGAGATTGTATAGAGACTAAGAGACAGGAGTATTCGATATGGCTGCACAAGTAGATACAGAAAAATGTACCATGTGTGGAGGGACGATCCAACCTCTCTGTGTGGAGGCGTGTCCGGATACAGCTATAAGGGTGCAGGATAATAGGATTGTGGTCACGGAATTCTTATGTGAGGACTGCAATGAGTGCGGCTGTGTGTGCCCGGATCATGCTATCTCGGTTCCCGTTGAATCGGTGACCTTTTAACCAAAATGGAGCGTGGGACATGAAGGTAAATAAGATAGATCATATATGTATTGCAGTAAGAAACCTGGAGGAGGCCAGGAAGATCTGGGAACCGATTCTGGGAAAGCCAGAACCCGATGATCCCTATGTTGATGAATTGGAAAAGATCAGGGTGGCACGATACTGGTTGGGTGAAGTGGGCTTCGAGCTCATGGAGTCAACCTCCCCTGACGGAGAGGTAGCCAAATTCATCGAAAGGCATGGCGAAGGTATGATGCTGATGAGTTTCAATGTGGATAACACCAGGGAGGCCATGGATGAGTTGAAGGGGAAAGGCTATCCCTTTATTGGGGATGCGAGACCCTTCAGGGATTGTGAATTCGCCTTTATTCACCCCAAGGCAGTCAATGGCGTCCTCCTTGAGCTGATCGATTACAAATGGGATGAGCTGAAAAAATAGCCCGCCTGGTTACTCGTTGACCACAAAGATTGAAAGCACTGGAGGTGTAACATGAACCGCATAAGAGTCATGGTAAACGGCATTCCCGGCAATATGGCAACAAATGTGGCAAGACACATCCTTTCTGACGACGGGTTTGACCTGATTTCACAATCACTTACCGGCCCTGAGATTACAGAGAGGGAACACAGCATCGATTCCCTCACCATTCGGCTCATTCATCCCGACATACGGGACAAGGCCATACCTGAAATTATGGAGAGGGAAGGTCCCTTTATCAGCGTAGACTATACACACCCTTCGGCTGTAAACGGCAATGCCGAGTTTTACTCCAGACACGGCCTCCCCTTTGTGATGGGCACGACAGGCGGCGACAGGAAGCAACTTGAAGATACCGTGACCTCATCTTCTATCCCTGCGGTCATAGCACCGAACATGGCCAAACAGATCGTTGGGTTTCAGGCCATGATGGAATGGGCCGCAAATGCATTTCAGGATCTTTTTAAGGGATATTCCCTTGAAATCAAGGAAAGCCATCAGGAAGGAAAGGCAGACACAAGCGGGACTGCCAAGGCCATGGTACGGTATTTTAACAATCTGGGTGTCCCCTTCTCCGAGGAGGATATAAGAAAAGAACGCGATCCCGAGGTCCAGAAAACCGTTTGGGGTATTCCTGAAGAACACCTGGGTGGACACGGATGGCATACGTATTCTCTTGTCTCAGATGACAGGACCGTCAGCTTTCAATTCAGCCACAATGTGAACGGCCGTGATGTCTATGCAAAGGGAACCCTCGATGCCATCTCATATCTGCACAACAAGGTACAGGAAGGGGTAAAGGGAAGGGCCTACACCATGATTGATGTGCTGAAGGGTAGGTAGGAGGGAATCATCGTCTTGCGCGCGAAGATGTCTTCACCTCTCTCTGTTTGTCCATTCGATCCAGCTTTTTCATCAGGGTAGCTCGCCTCAGGTGCTCGCGGTAGCCATGTTCGTGATTTTCGAGGATGTATTTAAGATATTTCATCTTGTCCCGGATAGAAGTCATATACAGATCCTCGTCGATCCCCCAACGCACCCTGAAATGGTCGCGCATGTACCTGTAAACACCGCCTAGCTCACGCTCGAACCTCTCAATAGTCATTTCATAGAATCCAGGGGTCTTCTCGAGGAGGTTCAACTCATTTTCGAAGCCCGCAACATCTCCCTCCTCGAACTCACGATACAGGAACGGCAGTTTCTCAAGGTACGTCCGGTCAGCCATTTGACCCAGCAGATCAGCGGTGCCCAGCATTTTGCCTAACATTTCAATTTGCGCAGACCCAAAACTGATATCACTCGTTTTCACAGTAAGACCTGTACATTCAAGAATCGCGCGGCAGGCTTCAATATCTTCTCTTGAATAGCCATGTTCAGAAAGATATTTCTCCATGAACAGAATGCTACGGCTGATGTGGGTAAGGGTATATCTGGCACCGGTACCCACATTCTCATCTATGGTCTGGATATAACCCGTATCATGCAACAGGGCACTGATCAGACCCAGCTCCACATCCTTTTCCGAAAAAATCTGCTCATTTACGACTGCCCCGTGTATAAGCCTCGTCATGGCCAGCAACGCGTCTGTGGTATGCTTGAGGTCATGGTACTCTGTATTGCATTTCCGGTAACCAGGGTACTTGCCGTGGAAAAGTCTAACCACGTCCCTGAACGTACGATTCAGGGGCTCAAAATCAAAGGCAGGCATCATGGTGGAAACGACCGTTTTCACCTCCTCCAGCACGCTCTGAGGGTCTTCCATATTAACAAGGCAGGCTATCTGGGCCTGTTCGGGTTTCATGGGCATTTCCTTAAATGCCTACTCGATAGTATCTCAGAGACTTACGGGAAGTAAGCCAAAGAAGCGTCACACCTATTTATAGCCTTCTTTAACAGAAAACACCAGGTTTTGCAAAGATTTCTATAAGAGGGGACATCCTATATTCCCCCTTTTCCCAGATGGTGATAGGCGTTTTTACCATGCCCGCGCGGTGGTTGGTCGTAAAAGTGTATGCGTCCACCGCCAATCTGTACAAACGCGTTTCTCGCATTAGCATAGATTCCGTCCCAGATCACCTTGACGCCGAACCACTTGGCATGCATTTGTTAGCTAATGAATATGTTATTCTATCTTCAGGAGAATATGGACGCCTGTGATATCAAATATCAAATCCGAAATACTGTCGTACTCCGGGTATGGGTCGGACTATAGCTTGGAGCAGACGTCTACTTGAACGTCAAGCTTTTCATGATTTGCTCAAGTGGTTCAAATCCGTCGTCATTATAGCCAGCTATAAATAACCTTTTTCCGTTCTTATCGAGGAAGGTATAGGTTCCAACCAGTGAAAGAGTCCGGGTTTTAAATTTTATGGTGGCGTACAAGGCTTTGGTGCCGTCCGGCGTGTAAAAAACCTCGGTCGAAAGAACTTCCGGGTTTATCATGCCCAAGCTTTTCATTATCCTTTTTATCCATATTTTTCCGGCTTGCGGATCCAGCGGTTGATTGGCTGGAATGGGATTCTGCCGAACCTTCAAATACAGAGTTTTAGTCGGGTGCTTGATATGGAAAAGCATATCGTAGGAGGTGAGCTTACCCTGTTTGTTTATGCTTGTCGGGAAGGCCAATTGAAAACCGAACTCTTTGTTGACGTAAAGTCCCGGTTCTGTTGGAGGTGGCGACATATTCCCCGCTGTCGAGGCTACGACCATCAAAGTCAACACCAACACAAAGAAGAAACCGGCCATGACGCACAGAGCTGTCTGCAAATTTCTCGAATCATTTTTTATTTTCATCCCGAATAGGAAACGAAGAATACTCACCCGCCTTACCAGTATCTCGTATATAGCCATTATAGCCACAAAAGAAGCTATAGAAATCATCAAAAATTTGGTGCCAACACTACTGCTCCACTGAATGATAAAGAAACCGATTATGTAAATTACCGTATGGTGAAGTATGTAAAATGGGAGAACTGCTTCGTTGGCATAACCAAGGAATTTATTATTGAAATTCAGAAATCGGCGGCCAAGACCCAATAATCCAATAATCCAGCACCAGGCAAGTAGTCCCCTAAATGCTTGAACGGCTATCCATACGGAATGATTTAGGGGCAAGATCGCACCGTTTTCTAGAAAGTCATGTCTTGTCACTCCAAGGATTTTTAAATTAACACCAAAATGTGAGTCCAAATACAAAGCTGTTAGAATCAAGGCCACGGCGAGGTAGATCGTACTATACTTTTTTATCGTCTCCCGAATTTGCGCATTAGAGAAAATAAGATATCCATAGCTGAAGAACAATAGATAGGATATTGGATCCCAGCCTCCCATAACTCTCACACCCCCCAGTCCAATAATCTCGAAAGTTGCTGAGGCTGCAGAGATTGGCAGGAAGAGAAAAAACAATGCCCAAGGTTTTTCAAAATGGATTGATAATTTTGAAAGATAGCTTATTCCCAGTTTTTTAGATCGAATAAATAACGGAAGGAGTATCAATGAGTAGATAAACAGGAATTCCAGATACCAGAGATGCGTTCCCTGCCCCAAAGGTGCAAAATTGCCGCCAAATCCATATATGCCATCGAAAAAATGCGGGCACCACTGAATAAAGCCGCTGGCAGCCTGGCCACTGAATAACCGTTCAATATAAACATAGGGGGGATTGATGATGAATGTACCAATCACTATCAAGGGAATTAGAAGACGTCGAATTCTCGCCTTAACAAATTCCCCTTTTCCACGAGATCTTAAAGACAAAAAAACCCCAGCCCCTGATAGGATGAAAAAAAGCGGCATAATCCAAAGAAAACCGAATTGTCTAAAAGCCGACAGAACAGGACTTCGAACCGTGTTAAAAACAACTGTTGTGTTATAGTCAAAAATCTTACCGCAATGAAAAAAGAGCACTGATAGAATAGCAAAGACCCGTAACCAGTCGAGATAATATAAACGATCTATTCGAGTTGCTTTACCGTTCTCAGTAAAAGTGGATGGTTGATTTTGCATGAATAAATTCTCCCTCTTTTATTAGGGATCAATGCAGTTCGATAACAAAATCCGAATGAAAATAATTATTGCCGATAGAGTGATGGTTATAATCACGGTTTGTCATACTTTCCATAATCCTTTAAAAGTGGCGACAAGTGATTATGCGGATCTGGATAACATCCCCTTTGTAATGTTATCCGTCAAAATAGGCGACTTCGAGTCGCACTACAGATACATTGAGAGTATGAAAAAAATCAAAATACCCTTGATATGCAATGGAATCAATCCAAAATTTGATGGATTCAAGGATCATAGCAAAAACCTGAAATCTCAAATAATTTGTGACACATAAAAGATATAGACCTCCTCCCTAAAAAGTGCTATCCTTCAATTTTTTTGTAATTAGGTGGCCAATTAACTCACAACATAACTTTTGACCTTCCGGAGTAATCTATGAAGGTGCTGCAAAAAAAGCCTCTAAGGTATTGTTATACCTCCCTAGAGGTTTTTGTATTTGGGGAGTTGATCCTGTGACTAAAGATAGAGCCAAGCGCAAGCTCACTGCAATCCTCAGTGCCGACGTCAAAGGTTACAGTCGCTTGATGGGTGATGATGAAGTTGCCACTATAGAAACCCTTAAGCATTACCGAGAGCTCATTGGCAAGCTGGTCATGGACTACCGCGGTCGAGTTGTGGACTCACCTGGTGACAACATATTGTCAGAATTTTCAAGCGTTGTGGATGCCGTGGAGTGTGCTGTAAAGATTCAGGAGGAGCTCAAAGAAAAAAATACAAATCTCCCTGAAAACCGCCGGATGGAGTTTCGGATTGGTGTCAATCTTGGTGACGTAATAGAGGATGAAAGTCGTATCTACGGTGATGGGATCAATGTCGCAGCCAGGTTGGAAGCTTTGGCAGATCCCGGAGGAATCTGTATCTCACGGACTGCCTACGATCAAATAGAAGACAAGCTGCCCTTAGCCTACGAATATCTTGGGGAGAAGACCGTCAAGAATATCCCCAAGCCAATCCGCGCCTATAGGGTTTTAATCAAGCCTGAGGGGTTTGCCAAGAAGTGGAGGCGGAAATGGACCGCAGAGCACCGAAGAAAGGCGGTGGACCGAGATGAAAAAATAGAGAGTAGAAACGAGAAAACACGGACAAAGTCCGGAGACGAAGATAAATCCTTAGAGGCCACGCTAAGATTTAGGGATAGGAACAGATTTCGCAAGCACCTACATATCTATGCGGGTGTGATTGTTTTTTTTGCTATAATCAACATATTTACATGGCATGGCATTGTCTGGTTTCACTGGCCAGCCCTGATTTGGGGGCTTATGCAATGGATTGTCTGGATAAAAGGCTCCATCGGTGCGTCAAGGAAAAAGCCGTGAACCCAGCCCTAAACCCCAATATAAAATGTCTGTAAAATAAGTAGCTTTAAATTAACTGTTCCCAGCAACTAAAGTACTTTTTATAAATGCAAAAACCTCTAACTAATCGCAGATGAGCTGAAATTGCAGATATCTCTTATACCTTAAATATCTAAAAAATCCAGTCCAAAACCTCATTTATTGGGAAGCGAAAAGTTATGATTACACCTGAACATGGAGAAAGTAGTGGGCTGTTTACTGATGCCAGAAATTAGATTTGGTCGTTGTTGTGATATTGAGAATACCTCAAGAATATGAAAACCTACGATATGCAATGGAATCATCTCAGGATTTGACGGATTCAGAATTTAGGTTTGGTGCCATAGTTGAAAGCCGCGATCTTTTCGATTCTATTGCGGTGTTCTTTCGCTAATCATACCCTCAGTTTTTCTTTTTTGCGAAAGAAAGGGAATACATTGTTAGACCCTTACCTCTTCTCGTTGATCTTATCCCTCAAAACTCCAGAGCATCTAAACGTGACCACTCTCCTTGCATCCAGCATCAGATCTTCCCTGGTGTGAGGATTCCTTCCTCTCCGTTTCCCCTTCTCTCTTACCGAGAACTTTCCAAATCCACTGATGAGGATATCTTCTCCACGCTCCAGGGTTGCTTTGATGATCTCTAAGAGGGATGCAACCACTCGGGTGGATGTGGTCTTAGAGAGACCCACGTGGTTGTACATAGAGTCAATCAGATTCGCCTTGGTGAGGGTCATGGATGGGTCCTCCTTTCTGCCAAACGAACCTATCGTTCGGTCTCGGTTTTGTCAAACAGTTATGGAGGCTACATGGGAGTGGAAACCTCGGTATTATTTAAGAACCTGCCCGCCAAGATGAAGGCCTCTATAGAAGTCATATATGATCTGATCTCTACTAATACAACAGTGAAGATTACAAGATGTATCTGCTATCCTCACTCCCAATCAACTCTGTTGATTTGCGATAAAAATCTGGTATGATCCGATAATTGGCAAGTCAGAGGACTTCAGGTAGAAACTCCATATCCTGGCAAGCTGTATATGAACCTGAAGTCGTAGGGATAAGGCGCGATTGTTATTAATATGAGGGCACGCAAGAGTAGATTTGCCCCTTATTTCCCAGCCCGAAGAGAATCTCCCTATGACCCGGGAGCGATATCGAGCCACTTTAAGTACCTCAATTGAAATCGTAGACGCAAGACATTGCTGGCTACACGTCCATCCCCAAATAGGCGAGGTCAGGTTATGTTTTCATACAGCGCCCGCACGTCCGGGCTCATGGCCGCCAGGTGTTCCTGGGCCTCCTCTGGCGAAACAGCCTTCAGCGATCCGTCTTCCAACTGGATCACTACGCCGGCCTCGGTCAGCATTTTGAAACGCTTCGTCCGGACGTCCTTGTCCGGATGGCAGACGATTTGGCAATGGCCGCAGGTCATCTGCCCCTTGTTGCCCGGCAGGAGGGCGTGG
>Ga0209636_10005649_pt1 | contig 12771 bp, 10 predicted proteins | sample DeeMarSWOR152_54_FD_187464 | JGI IMG/M metagenome (GOLD analysis project Ga0209636, IMG submission 187464) | Marine sediment microbial communities from White Oak River estuary, North Carolina - WOR-1-52-54 (SPAdes) (version 2) | ecosystem: Environmental > Aquatic > Marine > Intertidal zone >...
GGACGATAAACCGGGAAAAGCTGAATCTGGACAATGTGACCGCCGAGCTGCGAAACCCCCGGTCGTTCCGAGCCCAGGTGTTCAATTCTTACAGCAGGCTGATCTCCATCCGCAGAGAGCAGAAAGCACTTCATCCAAATGCCGGTCTCCGCGTACTTGGTTCTGCCCTGCCGCATGTCTTTGCTGTAGCACGGGAAGGGTCCGGCCAGAGTCTTTTCTCGCTCACCAATGTCAGTTCTCGCTCCACGGAAATATCTCTGGAGGCTCTCGGCATTCCGAGAGGCCTGGAGGATATTCTCGCAGGACAGAGGATTGACGAGCACAGCCTGATCCTCGAACCTTACCGTACCGTCTGGCTGAGTTAGGGATATTTTTCAATAACTTCTGCTTGAAAATGGATAGCAGTTAGAAGAAGTGCTGAATGACTGGAACCCACAGCTCTGCTGTCTACTCTTAAATAATGGGGCATCGGCTGGTTATATCGGCCCGAAAGCTTGTTTTGCCTCTTGAAACACTATCCGCTGTAACTCTCCGCCTTTTTCATATCTTTCTTGGGAATTGAGACAATATCCCTGAGGAAAGAGTCACTGGCTGCGGCCACCCGGTTCAAGTTGGGAATTTGAGGTTTGCCCAGCGGGTCATCAAAAAACGCTTCTCCAGCCCTTACCAATGAACGGGCGAAAGTTTCCACTGCGAGAAGTTCGGTGTGGCGGTCGTAGACCAGGCCGTTCAAAGCTGCGTCTGCCTCATGGTGCCTGGTGATATAGTAAGTATGCCGGCGATATATTCCCACAAGGGACTGAAGGTGATTGGGGGTGAAAATTGCTCCCTCGCTGGCCAGGGTCCGGAAAAAGACCTTGGCAATGTCCTCCGCCATCAGTGAAAGACCTGTGCGCTTATCTTTCTCTCCCAGTTCCTGGTGCTTGTGTTCGTAATTTTCGCAAATATCCACCTGGCAGATCCGTCTGTGCGCGCAGTTGCGGTAAACCTCTGCCAGGGTGCCTACCTCCAGGCCCCAATCACCTGGCACCTGGTTGATCCGTGCCAGACTTGCGCTGATAGCGATCTCCCCGGAAAGGGGATAGCGGAAAGCGTCCACGTAGGTGAGAAAGGCGCTTTCTCCGAGCAGATAGCGGAACGCCCTGATCAGCGGGGTAACGAAAAGCCGGGTTACCCTGCCGTACATGCGGTCTGACACCCGGCTGTAATAGCCTTTGCTGAACTCGTAACCCTGGATCGGCGAGGCTACTGGAAAAACGAGCCGCGCAAGCAGTTCACGATTGTAGTTGACAATATCGGCATCGTGCACGGCTATAACCCGGCAATCGTCACTGGAGATTACATTGCCGTAAGCGAGCCAGACATTTCGGCCTTTACCGTCATCGCCCAGGGGCAAGCCCATATTTTCCATCTGCGCGATCAACTTGGACATGCGCGGGCCGGAAGCCCATATTATTGTTGAATCGGGGCAACGTGCTTTCACCTTCCGGTAGATCGAAACAAAGTGCTCGAATTTTTTCGTGCGGCCCACTGTAAACAGTCTTCGTTTGAGATAAGGCATATGGCTCAATTCTTTGATAATCTTTTCGAAAGTACTCCGCCTGGAGTCATCGAAAGTAACAGGTATTATCAGAGCTATGGGCCTGCGTTTGGAACATACAACCAGATCTTTTTCAAGCTTTTTCAACGAGGGATTGCCCAGGCGGTGAAGAGTGGCGATAACGTCGTGCTGATAAAAGTCACTCATTGTTCCCTCTCAGGTTGATTGAAATATAATCAAATCGACAAAAGTGAAAAATCTCTATTAAAAATATAAAAGCCGTGTGCTTTTTACAGAAACAGTTTCCGAAAGTAGTTTTTTAAGAGAACGGGGTTTATCAAAGGAGTCATTATCAAGGGCTTTCTCCTGGATGCGTGCTGCAGCAGAGAGGATGATCGAGCGAAGCCTCCGGGCTTTGATCTCCGGCCCAAAAGAACTTGCCACGGCGCTGCGGTTTTTTTCCACCAGATGCTGTTTCCGGCCAGTGGCGAAACCTTCCCACTCCCTGAGCCAGGGATTAAGCTCAATCACCCGGGACAAAATCTCATCTTTTCGGGAACAGGCCGCGTGAATTATTTCCGACTGCATAGCAGGGGAGAGGTCGCCGAAATCTACCAGGGTTCTGCCGTGATCTGCTTCGAAAGTCTTGTGGAGCGCGAACTCCTCCTCGAAAGAGCTTCCATCCAGGGGCGGAAAACCAAGTTCCGAGCGCAGTTTCGATAGTTTCACCCTGTAAGCGTCTTTCACTCTCTCCAGCCTCCCTTTCAGCCAGTTGGTATCGACCAGCAGGTGTTGGTAAAGATGGGCCAGGTTTACACCTGCGGTTTCGAAATCCCGGCAAGGGCCGTCTAACCGCCTTCCTAACACAGGCCGACCGGCCACCCAGCCCTCGAGAAAGCTTTGACCGAATCCTTCCATCACAGAGGTAGTAAGAAAAGCCGCAGAACCTGAAACCACTTCGTCAAAATCCGGGGCTCGCTCACCGAAATTCCGTTTTATGCCTATCAGGGCAGGCAGCCCGGATTTTTCTACAGCCCTGAGCACCAGCTTTTCATAGCTTTTGTCAGCTTTCGACGCTGCGGGCAGGGTTACCACCAGAGCGATGTCGAATCCTGTCGCCCGGATCACCATCAGCACCAGCAAAGCCTCGAGAGTGTTCTTTCTGCACATCACTTTTTGCGCTGCAAGAAGGTAAGGCCTGTTATTTCCGAGCTTTTCTCCCAACCGGGTGGAGGCTTTTCTGGCGTAAGGTTTAACCAGGCGCACGGAGTTCGGTAATACATGGGCCGAATTATCCAGAATACCGGTTCCTGTCAGACGCTCCCGGTCTTTGACGGTTAAAGCCGCGTGCACGATATTCGCTGCCAGCGGAAACTCCCAGCGGGCTCTCTCTTCTTCCTCCTGAACCGGGCAAGCCCTTTGCCAGGTGCGTACCTGGTTCGGACGGTGGAGTTCAGCGAAATCGTGGGTCTGATTGAGGATCACCAGCGGACGATCGCCTGCGAGCGCCCATTCGGAGAGAAGCCTCAAGGCAGCGGAAGCGTACGGATTTTTACCCAGCGCCGCATTATGGGCGTAAAGAATATATGGATTTTGCTTGTTGCAATCATGCAGGTCGATATGCCCGATCAATATCTGGAACTGTTCCCACGCACGGGAGAGGAATTCTTTCTTATCGGCCGCCGGTGTGTCGTTGTATGCCAATTCCGGCACATGCCTGACTTCGACCGAGAGGTTTTCCATGGAGTTGAATTCCTCCACCCACTGCAACTGGCCGCCCGTTTCTGTGGTGTCGGCCAGCAGCATCGCTTGGATCCGCTTGTAAGCTCCGTAGCGGCCCAGGGCTTCAAGGCTGTCGCGGATGACTGAGGTCACCCCGCCGGGGCACAGATGATAGTGCCAGATCCCAATATGCAAAACCCGGCTCCCTGTGGACGCTCCTCCGCAGAGCATGAATGGCAGCTGAGTATAATCGGTGATTACGGCATCGGGACACACTTTTTCAACCAGCTCGTTACCTCGGTGCATTTTTAAAGAATTCCGGTCTGCAGCGAAAAGCACTGTCTTAATTCCCAGCGAGGAAGCCAGGTAAACGTCGTTGAGCATGTCGTTGCCCACATAGATGATTTCATCTCTGTCAATACCCTGACTGTCAAGTTCCTTTAGCACAGGATCGAAAATCAGCGGGTCCGGCTTGGAGAGTCCAAGCTGATATGAAAAAGACACCAGGTCTTCATCGAAAATATCCTTGAGACTACTTATCCGGCCCTTGTAGGAAAACTCCCTCAGGAGAAATTCAAGCAGCAGGGGAGTATAAAATTGCGCGTTGGAGACAATTCCCTGGCGAAGTCCGATCTTTTTCAGCTTCAGCAAGGTCTCCACCGCACCCCGGTAAAAAGTTGCTTGCTGAAAGGCGATCTCGAAATACAAAGCTGCGCGGAACGGCAACTGTCTTCTCTGCTCTTCGCCAGCGCGGAAACCGTTTTCCTCCAGGATGGCAATAAGCTGTTCCCAGATTTCCTCTATCCGAACTTCAGGATAGTGAATCCCTTCGCCCTTTTTCTCCTGGTGCACTCTCTCGATCAGGCCAAGATAGCGGTCGCGGAGCCATCGAGATATATCTTCGCTATCCGGAACTCCGCGCCAGAATCCGAATTTGCCGGCGGTTTTCGAGAATGCCGCCAGCATTGCCTCCGGAGTTTTCAATGAACTCTCCAGATCGCCGGCGCAAGTTGCAAGAAGAGTACCGTAGATATCCCAGAGCACGGCCTTTGTCCTATCCAGGTCTGCCAGTTCAACGTCGATCTGATCAGGAGCCGAGGGAACCCGTTCGCTCTCGGATATCAATTCCGCGCAATAGTCTTTTGCAGTTTGAAATAGACTGTCAAAATCCGGAATTTCCATTATAGATTGAAACTTTTTTCAGTTTAAAGCGTAATAATTACCGGCATGGATATTGCGATTAAGGTTTTTAGAAAATTGAATACGGCCAGTAATCTGATATATGAATACTCGAAGTATAATCAGCTATCAGGTTCAAACTATATAATATTTTAGTGATATAATCAAGAACGGACAATCTTCATCAAGGTTGTTTACAGGATAGATTTTTTAATGTATAATTTCCGATGCTATTTAAAATCGCATATTTCTCGATTCGTTTGATATAAAGATACGGGTGGTCTTGCCTAAGAAGAGGAAAAGATGAGAACCAAAATTGTTCGTCGGGAGCAGCTTGAAAATGTCGGTTTTATTTCAACCCGCTTTTACGGAACCGACGGTGTTTCTTTAGAAACAAAGAAATGGGCACATATTCTAAAGAAAATGGGTTTGAAATGCCACTATTTGGCTGGCCAACTTGACACTGAGAAGTCTTGCTCGGTTCTCGAGCCCCTGGTGGATTTCAGGCACCCGGAGATCGAGGAAATAAATAATGCGTGTTTTGGAACATCCCTTCGACCCCGCACCATCACCCAAAAGATCCACAAAATAAAACACTTTCTTAAAGACACGATTTACAATTTTATCGATAAGTTCGACCTTCAGCTGCTGATTGCGGAAAACTCCATTTCCATCCCGATGAACATTCCTCTCGGGATAGCGCTCACAGAGATCATCTCCGAAACCGGGATAAAGACCATCGCCCATCACCACGATTTCTTCTGGGAAAGAAAACGCTTTCTGGTCAATTCGGTCTGGGAATATCTCAACATGTCTTTTCCTCCGCATTTGGACCCTATCAAGCATGTGGTGATTAATAGTTCAGGAGCCAACCAGCTGGCATTGAGAACCGGGATCTCCTCGATTCTGGTACCCAACGTGATGGACTACGAAAACCCACCCGGGCCTCCTGATGATTATGCTGCTGATATTCGGAAAGTACTGGGATTTAAAGACGGCGAGATCTTTATCCTGCAACCCACGCGCATTGTCAAGAGAAAGGGGATTGAACACGCAATAGAACTGACCCATTATCTAGGCAAGAAAGCCAAGCTGGTGGTCAGCCATGGCTCTGGGGACGAGGGAGAAAGTTATCTTTTTCGGGTGAAGTCTTATGCAAAAACTCTGAACGTAGACTTAGTAATCGCCTCTGACATTGTAAACCATCAAAGAGGGACAACTTCCGACGGCAAAAAGATTTACAGTCTTTCAGACCTCTACCAGTACGCGGACCTGGTAACTTTTCCATCCTCCTACGAGGGTTTCGGTAATGCTTTCCTCGAGTCCCTTTATTACAAGAAGCCGCTTCTTGTAAACAATTACTCGGTCTATGCCTTTGATATCAGAACCAAGGGATTCAGGACAATCGAAATCGATGATTATATCACTCAGCAAGCAGTTGATTTTACCCGTAATGTCCTTTCAGACAAAGATCTTCGGCAGGAGATGGTAGAGCACAATTACGACCTGGCCCGGCGCTATTTCTCCTACGGTGTGCTTCGTGAAAAACTGGATGCAATCCTGCGCAACCTTTTCGGTACTTTTAGCACTTGAGCTGACACGACCGGCGGTCCGGGGCCTGCGGTTTTGAATTCTTCAGTCTTCCGGTTTGAATCAGTCAAAAATAAACGGATCAGGCAGGGGGTTGGCTGAATGCGGCTGACCCCTTTCTTTTTTATATCATCTGTGTCGATATCTCGCGGCCCCTCGGAACAGGGTTTCATTGAGATATCGCAAAGGTCTGGTTGGTAATATGTCATTGCCAAGGTTTCAGGTTTGAGTTAATTTTTCAATCTGACCGCTAATTTGGAATGTATATGATTTCCGCTGGCAGAGCGGCGGTTCCTATCGGGCGATAATACGCCTGTCGGCCGGGCAGGTGAGAGTAAGGAGGGTGGACTGGCTGACTGTACTGAAAACGGACCTTTCAAGCCCTTTTTGCATTGGCTGACCGGTCTGCTGCCGGCTGGACTTCAGGCCTTGGCGTGCCGGTTGTTCCATATGCAGACGCGCCTTTCGCCCCTGCCTTTACATCCCAGCAGGAACTGGAAGTTCTCAAAGCCCAGGCCGACCAGTTCCAGGGAGTTCTCGAGAACCTGAACAAAAGGATAGCCGAGCTCGAATCGGAAGCTGAAAAAAAGTGAACTTCCCATTGAAGATAAGTCCGGTAGATTCTTGGGGGGTCTATTAAAGGCGGGCCCGCTGTTCTTTGGGGCTCGCCTTTACCGGACTTTTCTATACTTAGCGATTTAAATAACTGCAAATATTATAAGGATTGATGTTCTATCATCGGTGCGTGGCAGGGAAAAAGAAAAAATCGGGGGTTAATTCTCTCGATAGCAAGTTTTACTCATGCCTTTTTTCCCAAACCCCATTCTTCATTGACAGCTGACCGTTTGATATATATATTACAACCTTGATTGAGAAATCCATGGTGGGCGTAGCTCAGTTGGTAGAGCACAAGGTTGTGGCCCTTGTGGTCGTGGGTTCGATTCCCATCGCTCACCCCATGCGATAAGGGGCGGAATTATTTTATATTCCCGCCCCTTTCATTGTTCCCTCTCCAGCTTGTTTTTTCCGAATCACACCAGAACTTTATCGGCTTTCCTGATCGTTTCCACTGAATAATGTTCGAGCACCTTGTAGAAATCGAGCAGCTTTCCGCAGACCCTGCATTTCTGTGGCAAGTAGAAAAAGGTCGCTTTCAGTTGACCATCCACTATCCGAACCGGATGATCAACCCGGGAATGGCACTTGCTGCACTCCCACTTGGGAGATATGAATTCCACTTTCGGCAACTCTAACTAGTCCTCCGGGCCTAAAACTTGATATTCATTTCAGGGTTGAATTTCCCGCCTTTTTATGTTAAAAATTAAAATACCTTTCAAAATATACTTTCCTTCGATTCTGAAGGCTACCTTTTTTCAGCTTATGATAGATTTCCAAGCCATACACGCCCGGCACCTTCAGATATTCAGAGAGTTCGCCGAATTTCGAATAAAATCCGTCCTGCCCATCAGGCGTGCTCAAGCAAGAATCAAGGAAATAAAGCGCCATACCTTGCAGTCTCAGCAGAGGCTTGAAAGAAAGAGCCCGTTTCCGAGCCGGAAGATAAAAGGCCAGCGGGTTAATCTGTTAATTTAAAGCGGCAGAGGGCAAACAAAGGCATAGAAAAGATTTTCTGCAACAGTAGTACTGTGAATGAAAAACCTTTGCTATTGATTTTTGGAAAATTATTTTGCATTAATAATTCCAGGCGTGAAATTGAGCGTTTTCTTCCAGAGATAGTTCGCTATTGTCTTAAGAGACACTAATGTTGTAAATAAAAAGACCCGGGAACTTTGTAATTCCCGGGCCCTGGAGCACAAAAAGCAGAAAATCTCTAATTTGGGGTTCCCGAAAGGGGATAGTTTGGAAGAAGCTTTGTTGTGCTCAAAAGGTTTAGCCTTTAACATTGTTTTTATCGGTAAGCCCAAGTTAAAACTTTAGTTTAGCCTGCCGAGCAAGCTAAAGTATCGCTTGTTTAATTGCCTGAGGCATCAGTAACTGAATATAAAGCAAAGAATAAAAGAGACTTTCTGACTATTAAAGAGAAAACAAAATAGATTGGCTGAGTCTTAATTATACCGGGGGGTTGGTTATGGATCTTAGCTCTATTTCTTCTTCCAGATACGCCCAACGCTCCTTTCAACCGGTTTTTTACCAGCAGCCACAGTATATACCTGCTGGCGCTGCGCTTAACCCGCCAGGAACCAGTCCTATCCCCGGGTCGAACTGGCCCGCTTATAATGCGGTTTGGGTTAGCCAGCCCCAGGAGGTTTCCTCACTGGAAAAAGCCCATGTGAGCGAGATCGGACAGCGTATGCTGGGCAGGATGGCGGGCCTCTGGGAGGTGCAATCCTGGGCAGTCAGACGTTTCCAGGCAGAGCAGAACAGTATGGAAAGAGCGGCTCTTGCCAGCCAGTTCACGACCAGAAACGCTATAAATACGCTGATGTCTCTGGAAGGCGGGCTGACAACCGCTGGTAAAAGCATTGATATTTATGCTTGACATAATCTTGAGCCGTAATTATTAATCAGCTTTAAATTTGATAAACTGTTCTGTATCCTGCTACCGCAAACTCGGCTACCGTCCAACACCGCTGCAAGCATTCAGGAGGGCTAATCCATGTACTTTGGACATTCAAGGTTTTTCGTTCTTCCGGCGCTTATCCTGTTACTTGCCGGCTGTTCCACCAGACCTACTTACTACGTTAAGTTGCAGTTGCTTGGGGAGAACGTTACCTGCCAGGGAGTGGAAATCGAGTTCCTATCTTATGACTATCCTTTCGTTCTCGACAGTCTTAGTAAAATTAACAACCCCGGACCCAGGCCGGATTCCACTGAACTGATGGCCATACTTGGTACCTATCAGGCTATCCTGGAGCGGAGCGCACGGATGGCCGACTCGGTGGATGCGTTGCGTGAACAACTCGAAAAACTGAACAACAAGTCGATTGAATACCGGAAAAAATATCCGATCTTTCAGAGACTGGACAAGGGGATGAAAAGCATGTTGGATCAACGGCATGCTATTCACCAGAAATACCTTGAAATAAAAGGCAGTTACGATTTGAAAGTACAGGATTGGAACAGGACGGCCTATAAAGGATTCAGCGACTTTAAAGCGGAAATCCTTCCGGAGCTGCAGACGAAAATAGAAATTACAGACCGGGACTGCATGATAAAAAAACTGGTGTTACCTTTTGGAGTGTGGTGGCTTCACGCTAATGTAAGAAAACCGGGTACAACCAACGAAAAATTGCTCTGGAACATGAAACTGCCGACCGATGCTGATTCGGTGATGATCATTCTGGATGAAAGCAACGCCAATACTATCCGCGAGCTGCTTTGAGTCTCTCAAATCGAGTTCTTGACCAACAGGCTTCTCCCCGGCAGTCTTTCGCCGAATTGGGTGCGAGAAACTGCCGGTTTGTTTATTAAAACCGGTAAATACTCGGGCATCTTGCTTCACCTGAATTTTTCTGCCTGGCTGCTACCCGAGAAACATTACAGAATAAAACATATATCGGAGTGTAAATGGATTATCACATAGCGGATATCAAGCTTGCCGCCGAGGGCAAGAAAAGAATTGTCTGGGCTGAACACGACATGCCGGTTCTGTGCCTGGTGCGCGAACGTTTTCTCAAGGAGAAACCCCTGACAGGTGTTAAAATGAGCGCCTGCCTTCATGTAACCGCCGAAACGGCAAATCTCTGCCGCACGCTTAAAGCAGGCGGTGCCGAACTTTTTCTTTGCGCCAGTAACCCTTTGAGCACACAGGATGACGTGGCGGCTTCGCTGGTAGAACATGAAAGGATCAGGGTTTTCGCAATGCGGGGAGAGGATAATGACACCTACTACTCGCATATCAGAAGTGGACTCGAACACAAACCTATGATTACCATGGATGACGGTGCAGACCTTGTAACCACCATCCATTCCGAGTATCCCGATCAGACCGGCGAGATTATGGGTAGTATGGAGGAGACCACTACCGGCGTGATCCGCCTGAGGGCCATGGCTGCCGATGGCGCACTCAAAATCCCGGTGTTCGCAGTGAACGACGCCCAGACCAAGCGCCTCTTCGACAACCGCTACGGTACAGGCCAATCCACAGTGGATGGGATAATCCGAGCCACTGATATCCTCCTGGCCGGTACGAACCTGGTTACTGCAGGTTACGGTTACTGCAGCCGCGGATTTGCCATGCGGGCCCGCGGAATGGGCGCGAATGTGATTGTTACCGAGGTCGATCCGGTGAAAGCGATTGAGGCGGTGATGGACGGTTACCGGGTAATGCCGATGGAAGAGGCAGCCCCTATCGGAGACCTTTTCTGCACTTTGACCGGTAATATTAATATAATCCGTCCCGAGCATTTCGAGCTGATGAAAGACGGGGCAATTGTCTGCAACAGCGGACATTTCAATGTTGAACTTGATCTCAAAGGCCTCGAAAATATGGCCGAAAGGATTGAGAAGGGCGTGCGCCGGGAGGTGGACGCGTATTGCCTCAAGAACGGAAAGAAAATCTTTGTTCTGGGCGAGGGAAGGCTGATTAACCTTGCTGCAGCTGAGGGTCATCCCGCCTCGGTGATGGACATGAGTTTCGCCGTGCAGGCGCTGACCACCGAATACGTGGTTAAAAACCACGAAAAGCTGGAACACCGGGTATATGAAGTGCCGGAGTCAATCGACAAATGGGTTGCCGAACTCAAACTCAAATCCATGAACGTCGCAATAGACAAGCTCACACCGGAACAGGAGAAATATCTCGCGACCTGGACAATGGGCACATGAGCAAGAAATTCGCGCAAGGGAATGATCAGGGGCTACTTAGTAGCTTTTACTTTATTCAGGGCGATTGATTACCCGCAATTTTGTATTTAATCGCTTTTCTTAAGCAAAAGAGAGTATATCATGATTGAGCTTAGTATTTCCGGACTTGGAATAGACAGTTCCAACAACTCACCCGTAGTTCTTCTCAAGGAGAAAAACGGTGAGCGAGTGCTGCCGATCTGGATCGGGCCGAGCGAAGCCAGCGCTATTGCCATGGAAATCTCAGGGGTAAAATTCAAACGGCCGCTGACTCATGATCTGTTCAAGCAATGCCTGGTCGATCTCCGGGTTTCCCTGGAATCGGTTTTTATCAGTGAACTGAAAGATAATACGTATTACGCCAAGATATACCTGAATCACCAGGGGAAACGAATCGAACTGGATGCCCGGCCCAGCGACTCTATCGCTTTGGCCCTCCGCATGGAAGCACCGATTCATACCACGGATGAGCTGCTCGAAAGCGCAAGCAAGATCATGCCGAAGACTGTAACGCAGTCTGAAGAGTACGATCCGGAAAAACTCCGGGAAACCCTTCGAAAGATGAATCCAGAGGATTTCGGCAAATTTTCATTCTAGGCAGCACCTCTCGAATCGGCGTTAATCACTATGCGGTCGAACCTGCTCCTGAATTGTATCAGCGAATGATCGCTGTCATTGCCGGTAATGATCGAAAGTTATGACCTCTGGGCGGTCAAACTCCTATGAACAGACCTGGCGCATAATTAGATCAAATTCCTTGACTAGCCCGTGAGGATTGATTAAAATAAATCTAATCAAGTTGTTGCTACGTGTCTGAATGTGAGTATCTGTTGTCAAATTTTTATTCGGGGGTTGGCGTGTTCTATTTGTACTTGTACCTTCTGTTTCCAACTTAATCTTTCCCCTGATAGTGAGGTAACAGACCGCAGACACTCAAGCATATTGCGATACTAACAAAACCCACTATCAAACTGATAGTGGTTTTTTGTTATTAAGAACCACAGCCGGCCGGTATCGGCCCGGGCAGGTTTTTTCACTTGCAGAGAAAGGAAACTCTGTTATCCGGACATATTCCGGGAGTGTTTGAGCAGAAGGTTCACCGTTATGGAAAAAGAAATCGATGACTGGCGCTTGAAAATAGACGAGATCGACGAAAAACTGGTCGAGTTGTTCAATCGCCGGGCTGAATGCGCCAGCGAAATCGGCAATATCAAGAAGAAATTAGGAATCTCGATTTATAACCCGGAGAGGGAAAACCAGATTTTCAATCATGTACAAGCACGCAATCCAGGGCCGTTGTCAAACGAGGCAATCCGCCGCCTGTTTGAACGAATAATAGACGAAACCCGCCGTCTGGAACGGGAAAGTTTCGAGAAGGGGAGGGGCAATGGTCATTAGCATGCGGCCTGATGCAACCGAAGCTCAAATAGAGGCAGTCATCCGAAAACTGCAGGAGCTGAATCTCGACTCCCACCGCTCTACTGGCATAAACCGCACTGTGATCGGCGCAATCGGTGATACCTCCCAGATCGATATCCGTGATTTCGAGATCCTGGAAGGTGTGGACGAGGTAGTGCGTATAACCGCCCCTTACAAGCTTGCCAGCCGGCAGTTCAAGTCGGACAATACGATAATCAAAGTTGGTGCGGTTGAGATCGGGAGCAGGGAAGTGATGGTTATCGCCGGCCCTTGTGCCATAGAGGACAGCAAACAGATTAACAAGATCGCCCGCCTGGTGGCTGCAAGCGGCGCCAGGATTCTTCGTGGCGGGGCTTTTAAACCGCGCACTTCTCCCTACAGTTTCCAGGGACTTGGTGAGAACGGGCTGAAAATGATGCGCGAGGCGGCTGATAAATACAACCTGGCTATCTGCAGCGAAATCATGGATGCAAACCAGATCGAGCTGATGCTCAACTATGTCGATATCCTTCAAG
>Ga0209636_10005650_pt1 | contig 12771 bp, 13 predicted proteins | sample DeeMarSWOR152_54_FD_187464 | JGI IMG/M metagenome (GOLD analysis project Ga0209636, IMG submission 187464) | Marine sediment microbial communities from White Oak River estuary, North Carolina - WOR-1-52-54 (SPAdes) (version 2) | ecosystem: Environmental > Aquatic > Marine > Intertidal zone >...
ACCGCCGGGGTTGACGTCATCATCTACGGCTGCACTACTGGCTCCCTCGTCGGGGGCGTAGAGTGGGAGGAGAGGCTCGTCAAGGGCATCAGCGAGGGGACGGGCACAGCGGCGATCTCTACGGGCCGAGCCGTGGTCGACGCCATAAAGGCCCTAGGAGGAGGACGCGTCGCCGTCGCCACCCCCTACACAGACGACCTGAACGACTTAGAACGGGCCTTCTTGGAGGCCCACAGAGTAGATGTTGTCGCCATAAAGGGGCTGGGGCTGGTCAGGAACCTCGACATTGGCAGGACCGAGGGTTCAGCCGTCGAGGCGCTTGTGAGGGCGATCGCCAAGGGCGCCGATACGGTCTTCATAAGCTGTACGAACCTACCGACGATCAACCTCATAGAGGGAATTGAGAGCGAACTCGGGATTCCAGTTGTCACGAGCAACCAGGCTTCGATGTGGGCCACCCTGCGAGGCTCGGGAGTCACCAGAATAGAAGGATACGGGGTACTTTTGCGGAGTATTGATTAGCGGCCGCGCCCTTTCATCCTCTTCGGCCTGAGGTTCTTGCTCCTGCACTTACGGCACTTGGTGGCCTTCGGGGGATTGGTGGCGCCGCAGTCCCTGCAGACAGTCTTGTCTATCAGGTGCTTGCGGGCCAGCTCCAGCTTGAATGGGTCCCTCAACGACATCCGTCAAATCTCCGGGTCGCCCTTCGATTGAAGGGGCTTTGCATTTATGAACTTCGCCTTATTTTACCTTTTTCCCAACGAACCGTTTAAGTATCGATGACGATGCGTCTCTATTTAAAATACACATATTAGTTGAACCACACAACTAACATATCATTTAAAAATAACTCTAATAAAAGATATATGAAAAGATTATATTTTAATTCTATTAAATATAAAATATTAAAACTAATACATTGGCAGAGTCGTATTTCGATATTTAGGATATCTTATAAAAGTTCATTTTCTTTTTATGATCTGTTCAGTTAGTACTTTTCGGACATATTAGAGGATCTCTGAATGCCTACCGACATCAAATCAGAACAGATACCAAATTTTCCTTTAGATGTTTCAATGGATGCGTTCTCTAACATGGCGAAGATCCTCAATGCCCTTGGTAACGAGGACGCTCTGGCTATATTCTTATACGCGAAAGATGGGATAAACAGCTCCAAAGATGCCATTAGGACCCTTGGGCTTACTCAGAAAAGATTCTACACAAGGCTTAAGGATCTAATTGATAATTATCTAATAGATAAGGTAGATGGAAATTATAGGCACACAGCTCTTGGGGAGATAATGTGTGATATCGGAATATCAATGGAAAAACTCCTTTTAAATAAAGATAAAATTGAAGTTATTCATTCAATACAGAAATCTGGAAAAATATCAAAGGATAAATCAAGACAATTAGCTAAAGCCCTTTCGATAGATTTACCTTTTTTAGATAAATCGGGTAACATAAAAATGATAGAGTCTTATGAAAGTCTTGTCGGTGAAATTTTCAGTCTCATAGAAGAGAGTGAAGAATCAATACTTTTTGCTTCAAAATATACGGATGTTAGGGTCGTCGACGCTATTTTGAAGGCTAGGGAACGTGGGGTAAAAATGCAGTTTTTAGCTGAGAAAAAAGGTTTGAAAGATAGTTTATCTGGTTTACGAATGATGTTGTCGCCCACAACACTTAAGGCCTTTGTCGTGTTAAGTAGCGAGCTCACAACTATTCTAAGGCAGACTCCCAGATTAGTCTATAGTTTTACTGTCATAGACAACAAATCCACAATAATAGAAATTCCTCATCAAGCATTTGATGAAGGTCAGCAGATTAAGGATATGTTTCATCTTGCTTTCTCATTCAAGAATGAGGTAGTAAGTAAGAAAATGGGTAATATGTTTCAAGATTTGTGGGAAAAAGGTCAGGAATTTAGTATTTTATAAAATATTTAAAGACCCAAATAAGATCGCAAACTGAACTATTAATGCGAAAATTTGCATGTATTTGCTACCCTTACTCATTTCTTTTTGTGTCAAATTATCCCGGGTAAGTGTTAATGGGAAGACGTATCTCAAAAAAAGGAGGCAGGATAGGCAAACTAGGATTGGAAATATCATGTTAAAACCAAAATTTCTGTATGTTAGCGGCGTGGTAACCATCATTGCCAACAATCCAAGGGTAGCTAATTCTAGTCGCCTACTTTGTTTAAGTAAAAGCGATATGGTCTTACATCCATAAAGTCTGTCTTCTTTCTCGTCTAGGGCTTCATAAAAAGTAGGTGAAACCGTCATTGATATAATGATGAAATAAGTACTTACATATATTATGGAGGGGGCGATATACCCAGAAGAAAGTGCTCCAATCGCTATGGCTAAGAAAAGAGCTAATGCTATTGTTATATCCTTCATTAAGAATCGTCTCTTCAATTGTATAGGGGGAACTGAATACGCAAATCCTAAAACCATGTATATTAAAGTAAACAAAAGGACCAACGTATTGATGGTAATTGCTATTGAGATTCCAATGATCCCACCTAAGAGGCTCAATTGAAGGGCATGATATTTAGTTGCTATGCCAGAAGGGATCGGGCGATTCGCTTTCGTAATATTTAATTTATCGAATTCCGAATCCATAGCATCATTTAATAAATAGACAAAAATAGCGATAGAGGAAGAGAGACCCGTAATCTTCAAAGCAGTAATAAATGATGGAATTCCATGGTTCATAACAACAATACCGAAAACTGAAAACCATGCAGTCCATATAATATTTTTAAACCTAGAATCTCCTAATGTTGGCATAAAGAAGAAACTTGTATAGCTTCTTAACGAATGCATCTTGGCTCATGCTTTTTTTTAATTGCAAAAAAGATATATTGATTACAAATATATAAATTTAACGCCAATTTTAATCAGTAATTCATGTGATTATAATAAAAAAAATTTTTTTTTATTATTAATTTTATACTTTCGAAAATTCGTGTGCGTAAATTTAAACACGCATCTTTCATCATATTAAACTTACTAAAAATATTGTATATATAAAGAGTTTTTAACATATGATTGAAGTTTAGTTTAAGTTGGTTGGATAATTCATAATCTTTAAATAAAATTTCTATCAGAAATGAGGTTTGGCGCCGTCCCGTGACTGGTCGGAGATCTAAATTAGAGATATACCTAAACGTTTTGTGGGCAATCAAGAGTGGGACGGCCAAGCCAACTAGGATCATGTACGAGTCGAACCTCTCTTGGAAGCCTCTCCAGCGCATCCTGAACTCCATGGTGTCTCAGGGCCTCGTGGAGGAGATTGACGCTTCGAACAGCAGAGACAAGAGGACCAATACCCTCTATAACATAACACAGAGGGGAGAGAACGTAATCAGCTACTTCAACCGAGCTAAACATCTCCTTGAGCTTGAAGAGATCGCCAAGATCCAGTGGTAGATATCAGGCTATAATGAAGTATTTCAGTTAGAACAGCTCAGGTTTCGAGTGCTCCCTGGAATATGTTTTCCTCTTCGATTCCAAGTTGGTAAGCGAGCCAGCTCCGGGCAACGACCGGATCGATGCTGTAGAAGACTTTTTGTACCTTTCCCCTGTCTAGCGTTTCTACTTCCACGTCTTTCCTGTCAAGCTCCAAACCGCAGTCTAGCCTCCCCCTGAGGGCTGAGGGCAGCTGCTTAATATCGTCGATATCGATGCTCTCTATGTGGGCCCTGCCCTCAACTTCTCGATACAGGATCTCGATGTTTGGGATTTCCTCGATGTAGGTATAGAGGAGGCCCCCAACCAAGGCTGACACTTTGAAAATGCTCCCCTCGATGTCAAAGGCAACGAGCCTCGCGCCTCCGCATCGCTCCGTGAAATCGGCCCACCTCTTCAGGTCGGCGGATGCTGCTCTCTGAGAGAATGCTCGTTTCCTCGGCTCTTGCTCCTCTTCGTCTATAAATGGGGCTCCGGAGATCTGGACTTCCTCCAGTCGGGAGACGAGCTCATCAAGCTTCTTCTCGTGTTCCCGGAGGACGCCGATGATGAGGTCTATGACGTCGATCTTCTCGTCGAAGCCCTCATAGCTCAAGCCGCATCCTCCAACAGCCTTACACAACTTTCAACGTGGCTGTTTTTAAATACTGTAGTGGCTCTCGACCATATGCGTTCTCAGAAAGAAAGTTATATAGCAAAGCTATGAATCGAGGGAGATACATTAAAAGATCGTTTTTATTCCAATATTTAAACAACAGAGGTTGTTCGGGGGAGCTTAGGTGAAGGAGTTTTCCAAGATATCATCGGAGTACGACAAGGGGAGGAGTAGGGAGAACGTCGAGTTCTGGGCCCAGGAGGTGGTAAGATTAGCTCGCTTAGATGAGAACTCCACGGCACTGGACCTTGGATGCGGCACGGGCATCTACACCATCGGTATCGGCCTCCAGGCCTCAGCGACGATGTGCGGCCTAGACCCGTCGTCAGGTATGCTGAGGCAAGCGCGGGTGAAGACGGCCTCGGTACACTGGTTCAACGCCGTCGGCGAGGCCATACCTTTCCGTCCGGGGTTTTTCGACTGTGTTTTCTCCTCCCAAGTTTGGCATCACATCGTCGACAAGCAGGGGACAGCCAACGAGTGTGGGAGGATCCTCAAGCCAGGGGGCGCTGTTGTCATAAGGACCATATCCCACCAGCAGCTCAGGAGGAAGGTGGTGTTCGATTTCTTCCCCGAGATCCTGGACGACCAGCTCAGGGTCTACCCCTCAGAGGAGGACTTCGATGGGTACTTCGCCAACGCGGGGTTCGCTTCGACGGAGCATCTCGCCTACGAGCTGGAGAGGTACCAGCCGGCCTCGGAGTTCATCGAGATCGCCGAGAAGAAGCTCTGGTCCATGTTCCGGCCTATAAGCGAGGAGGGCCTCAAGGCAGGCGTTAATAAGCTCAGACAGTATGAGAGGGACCACCCGGGGCAGCCCGTGAGGAACTACGAGACCATCACCCTCGTCGTGGCCAGGAAGCGGACGGCAGACGTTTGTTCTGCTGGATGAGCAAGTTAAATAAGTGTGAAAGATTGTTTGGAAAGAACACCGGTGAGGGGTCTTGACGAGGGACCACCTGCTCGCTATCATGGAGGCATATCTCGTCACGTTCCTGTGGTCTTCCTCTTACGTCCTCGTGAAGATAGGGCTCGCCCAGCTCTCGCCCCTCACCCTGGTCGCCCTCCGATACATGGTCGCCTCGGCCATCCTCATCTCCCTGGCGCTGGCAAGGGGCGAAGCGACCCTGCTGAAGGAGCGGAACAACTGGCTGAAGATGGGCTTCCTCGGCCTCACCGGCTACACGATCGCCCAGGGACTCCAGTGCCTCGGACTGTTCTACCTGCCGGCCGTATCGGTGACCTTCATCCTCAACTTCACGCCGGTGATCGTCCTGGTCTTAGGGGTCGCGTTCCTAGGTGAGTACCCCACGCCCCTCCAGCTCGGGGGGATGGGACTGGCACTCCTTGGAGCCTACCTCTTCTTCAACACCCCGCTCTCGGCCTACACCCTCTTGGGCGTCGCGATAACCCTTGTCTCGGGCTTCGGCTGGGCAGCCTACATGGTCTCGGGGAGGATCATGTTCTTGAGGGAGAATGTCAGCCCCCTTGGAATGACCGCCTTCTCAATGGGCTTCGGAACAGCGATCCTCGCCGCCGCCGCGTTCTCCCTCGAGGGACTGTCCGCCATCTCTCTCTCCAGTTGGGGAATCGTCATTTGGCTCGGCGTTACGAACACAGCCCTAGCCTTCTTCCTGTGGAACCACGCGCTGCAGAGGCTCGAGGCCTTCGAGATATCCGTCCTCCAGAACACCATGCTCGTGCAGATCGCAGTACTCTCGTGGCTATTCTTGGGTGAGGAGCTGACCGTGATGAAGATGATCCCGATGGCCCTAGTATTCGTCGGGGCCCTGATCGTTCAGCTCAGAAAGTAGTTTCTTACAATCTCTAATCAGTAAATAATCGTGTATCCCTAGACCCAAACGTCATCCCCACCTCTTATCCTAATCATAATATTAGACTGCACACGCCACTTAACACCTACTTAACATGGAATTACATCCACAACAATACACACAAAACGCACAAGGAACTATAGAGGAGGAGAGGGGTATAGCATCAGCCGACGAAAAACGCTCCCTAAAGCGAAAGGAACCTGAAAGGGACTCCGTTCGAAATCGATTCAGCACAAAAAAGTGCTTCTAAGCCATGAATTCAGCCAAAAAAAACGCTTTCGTGACCCATAACTCACACGCTCAAAATCTAGGGCAAACCATAAACCCTTGAGGGCCAATAAAGAACCGTGACCACCGAGGCGACCCTCTGCACCATAATCAGGGACAGCAGCGTCCTCCTCCAGAAGAAGGCCTCGGGCAGATTCGGCGAGGGCAAGTGGAACGGCGCCGGCGGAAAGCTCAGGCCCGGCGAGACCCCCGAGGAGTGCGCCAGCAGGGAGGTCCGGGAGGAGACAGGCCTCCGAGTCCGCAGCCTCAGGCTCCACGGAGCCCTGAGGCACTACTTCGGCGGCAGGGACAAACCCGACTGGATCGTCTACCAGTTCTCCGCCACCGACTTCGAGGGCGAGACAAGGGAGAGCGATGAGGGAGCCCTCCGGTGGTTCCCCATCGGCGAGATACCCTACGGGGAGATGTGGCAGGACGACGAGCACTGGCGCCCCCTGCTGCTGGATGGCAAGGACTTCGAAGGGGACTTCTACTTCAACGAGGACGGGACGGCGCTCCTCGACCACAACCTGACCGTGGTGGAATAGCACAGGGGCCTCTCAAAGCCTATAAGACCGGTGTACAACCATGGGATCGAGGTGACTTAATGCCCTACATAAAGATGGAGGACAGGCCCAAATACGAGAAGCCTCTCAAGGAGCTCATCGGCACCCTGAAGTCCCAACCCGTGGAGAGTATCGACGGCGAGCTCAACTACATAATAACCCGGATCCTCAAGGAGTCGTACCCCCTCAGGTACTTCAACCTGAACAGGGCCGTCGGCGTCCTCGAGTGCTGCAAGCTCGAGTTCTACCGCAGGGTCGCGGCCCCCTACGAGGACACCAAGATCAAGGAGAACGGCGACGTCTGAGGGCCCCGGGGCAATCCATTAATTATATCTCCACCTTTTATTTCTGCAGAGACTCAAGATGGCCTCCGAAAGACGTGTGATCATCTGCACCGGCCCTCCTGGCAACGGGAGGGACGAACTCCTCCTGCAGATGAGGAAGAGGGCGGGCTTCAACTACTACCACATGTTCGAGTACATCGTTGAAGAGGCGAGGCTCAGGGGCACGAACCTGACGAAGCTCAACATCCTGGACTTCTACGACAGCTCCCCCGACAGGATGGAGCAGTTCCACAAGGCCGCGGTCGACAAGATATCCAGGGATATCGACAAGAGGGGCGGGGTCAACATCGTGAGCACCCCCCATCACTTCGAGTGGAAGGGAAACCGCTTCCAGGGCCTCCACGACGACGAGGTGAAGACCCTGAACCCCGACCTGTTCGTCATAGTGTTCGACGACATCCTAAGGGTGAGAGAACGCCTCGAGAAGGACGTACAGTGGCAGGAGCACAGGTTCACCCTGGGGGAGATCGCGAACTGGAGGAGGGAGGAGATCTCAGGAGTCTACGGGCTCGCGAGGCAGTTCACGCCCAGGAAGGAGATACAGCTCGTCGCCTACGAGAACGGCCCCGACTTCCTCAGGGAGATAGTCTTCGACAGGGGAAAAGACAAGGTCTACCTGAGCCACCCCATCACCGGCGAGGGCGAGGAGTTCTTCAGGAAGATCACTAGATTCGCCGATTCACTGTCCGAGTATTACATCATCTTCGACCCATACACTATCAAGGACTGGAACATAGTCGAGGCCTGGAGGGCGGCGGTCAACCAGGCCATAGTGCGGGGGGAGCCGAGGCCCTCAAAGCTCAGGTTCTCCATGACCTACAGGGACGGCACCATAGAGAAGGAGCTCGACTCCCTGGAGCTGGAGGCGGCCATCAAGAACCTGCGTTTCCAGATCATAGACACCGACTACAAGATCATAGAGAACAGCGCCATGGTCGTCGTCTACCACCCGAGGGAGAGTATCTCCGCCGGCGTCATGTGCGAGATGGTCTACGCGAAGAGCCTGGCAAAGCTGGTCTACGTCTACTACCCGTACGAGCCGAGCCCCTTCTTCGAGTGGTACGCCACGAGGATATTCACCGACGAGGGGGAGCTAAGGGACTTCCTCATAAAGGAGTCCAAGCTGACCGGGCAGACCCCCCTGGACATCTATTCCTCTAAAAGGCCTGGTAAGGGCTGAGGCTACTCCGTCCTTATCAGCTTCACGTCCCTGCTATCGAAGGACATTGAAACCCTCTCGCCTTCTTTGAAGACATATTGGTGCCTCGGGTTGTAGGCGTCGACCCGAAGCGTGTCCCCCCAGGCGGTCTTTATCTCATACCTGACCCGGTTCCCCAGATAGCTTGTGAACCTCACGCTACCGTCGATCCTATTTATGGGGCTCGGTGTAGAGCCATACTCGTGGAGGACTATCGCCTCTGGCCTGACAGACGCGATGACATCCCCCCCCTTCTCCCATATCTCATCGGGGTCCAGCTCAGTAATTATCTCCAATCCCTCCTTGGTGGTCAGGGTCGCTGTAAGCCCCGACTCGTCCACCTCTAAGATCCGCCCCCAGAGGAAGTTGGCGAGGCCGATAAAGCCTGCGACGAAACTGTTGTCCGGGTCTTCGTAGATGCTCCTGGGGGCGCCAATCTGCTGCACCGCACCCATATTGATGATGGCGATCTCATCGGAGATGCTGAGGGCCTCTTCTTGGTCGTGGGTGACATAGATGGTCGTGATCCCTAGCCTCTTCTGGATCCTCTTGATCTCGGTCCTCATCTGGACCCTGAGTTTCGCGTCAAGATTGCTCAGGGGCTCATCTAAAAGGAGTACCTGGGGCTCAATCACCAGCGATCTAGCCAAGGCAACACGTTGTTGTTGGCCCCCGCTGAGCTGAGAGGGAAGCCGGTTCTCAAGCCCCTCCAACCCGACAAGATTAAGGGTCTCGTTGACACGCTTCCTTTTCTCATCCTTCGTCATCGAATCTCGGAAGTCGAGGCCGAAAGCCACGTTATCGAAGACCTTCATATGTGGCCAGAGGGCGTAGGTTTGGAAGACCAGTCCTGTGTTCCTCTTGTGGGGAGGCACGTCGTTGATAATCCTGTTCCCGAAATAGACATCTCCAAAATCTTGCCTCGTGAACCCCGCTATTATACGGAGGATCGTGGTTTTTCCACATCCTGATGGTCCTAAAAGCGTGAAAAATTGTCCTTCAGAAATGTCAAGACAGACATCATCAGCTGCCGTGACATCCTCAAACCTTTTAGTTATATGAACTAACTTTACATTTACCACTTTCAACCTACTCCTATCGAAAGTTCCCCCGTCTCACCTACCACCCTGTTCACGAAATAAAAACACAAGGCAGCGATCACGATCTGTATCACTCCAAGAGCTCCAGCTGCAGCATAACCTCCTGCGCCCCTCTGAATCTCAGAGTAAATGCCGAGGGTGATTGGACGGGCATGCACGCCTAAGGGGCCGTGTAGGGGTTGTACCATGAGCGATGTAGAAACTTCTGTGAAAGCAGTTAAGAAGGACATTGTCCCACCTGCGATTAGCCCTGCGTACATAAGGGGTATGGTGACTTTGAGCATCGTCCACATCCTTGATGCCCCTAGGTTCTGCGCTGCCTCTTCGAGAGAGACGTGGATCTGCTGGAGGACTGCATGGCTTGACCTTACAGAGTAAGGAAGACGCCGCATACTGTAGGCAATGACTAAAATGAACCAGAAAGATGAAAGCCTGAAGGTGGTCCCGGGGAGCCTAGTTGAGAAGAAAAACAGATAGCCGAGGGCGATAACGACCCCCGGAACAGCTAGGGGCATGATCGACATCACGTCGAGAAATGTCTTGCCAACAAACTTTTTCCGTACTAGGATAAAACCTATGAGAGCACCGAGTAAAACATCGATTAACCCCGCAAGAGTAGCGTAGATGATGCTATTTATTACGAGATGCTGGGTTTCCGCTCTCCCAAAAACTGTCGTCCAGCCTTCTAGGTTTAAACCTTGGAGAATCCAACTCCCGTATTTAGGAAGTTCTGCAAAAGCAATGATGAAGGTTCCTACATGTGGAAGAGTCGAAATTGTGATCACTAATAATAATAAGACATAAAATCCTACAGCGACCCATCCTCTTGCTTGTTTTATTATTGTCGATGAGGCGGCTCCTACTCTCACCGTGGCATACTCCTTCAAGCTGACGAATCTGTTGACGAGGATCAGTAAGATGATGGAGATTAAAGTGAGTATCACGCATATGACCGATGCGAATTCCACTATTCCTTCGACACGGACGAGCTCCCAAAAAGCCTGCGATGGCGCGTACTTCCCGAAGCTGAGCATTATAGGGCTACCTATGTCTGACAAACTCCATATGAATGTGAGAAAGACTCCGGCTATATAGCCAGGAATAGCTAAAGGGAGGGTTATACGGTAAAAGAGTTTGAGCCCTGAGGCACCAAGGTTTCTAGCGCTCTCCTCCAATGATGGGTCTATTTTGCTCAGAGAAGCACTGGTGTTTAGATATATAAGGGGCCATAAGTGGATGGTCTGAACGATAACCACACTCATTAAACTAGGGCTCACGAAACCCTGAGAAAGCTGGAAACCTAGTATATCTCTTAACAAGTTTGTGATAATGCCATTCCGCCCAAGCATCACTACAATAGAGAAGGCCCCAATGAAGGGGGGCATTATCAAAGGGAGTGTGAGGAGGACTTTAAAAAGGTTAAAGGCTGGAAATCTGTACCGGGTCATAACATACGCAATTGGTAAACCTATGATGGAGGAGAAAACGGTAGTAAGAGCTCCAGCCGTCAAGGCGTTCCATAAGCCCTTTCGCATAGATGGTATAGCCCAATATCTGAAGAAATTATCGAACCCCCATCCTGTATCCACTCGAAATACGCCCACGAAGACAAACAAGATAGGGGCCAAGATGAAGATGAGAAGGAGAAGCATTGATGATACGTAGCTCACCGTTGAAAACCAATCTATTGCACCTCTTTTTCTGAACGAACCCACGATTGATTTACCAGACATTACCCAACCGCCACGTTGTATATCAGAAAAATTATGTCTTCGAATATTTTATTAGCTTTCGACATAATATAATTTCGGGAGAAAAAGAATGACTTTACATTCTCGTACCTCGGTAAAGACAATCATACTATGCCTCTTGCTGCTTGGAATGAGCCTATTGTCGGTGATTCCGACCGTTGGAGCCAATCCAGATACCCTTGTATTGCTGCATCCTCACTCGGCTGATGTCGCCGACGATGTAATAAACGATTTCAAGGAATGGTACAGCGAGGAATACGGAGTCTCAATCTCGGTAACACAGCTGACTATGGATTCAGGAGCATGTTACCAACAGGTCACAACCTGGAATGGAGAGCCTGAGGCTGATGTTATGTGGGGAGGCGGAGAGTACTACTTCATGAGCCTAGCTGAAAAAGGGCTCCTTGAGGGCTATACAGTTAGTGGAGACGATGATATCGAAGATGTGTTCGGCGGTTGGCCCCTGAAAGATCCTGAAGGACAAAGCAGATGGTATGCTGCGGCCCTCTCTACTTTCGGCATAATGTGGAATAATGACTATCTCGAAGCTCATGGGGTGACCGCACCTCAGACTTGGGAGGATCTAACGAACCCTGAGTACTACGGACACGTAGTAATGTGTGATCCCGCTAAATCCGGTTCTACAACCTTTATCACAATAATGGTCACTGAGCATTTCATAGTTGAGGAAGGCTGGGGGCAAAACGCTACTGGCTGGCAGAACGCATGGAAATACTGGGCAAAACTAGCTAGCAACGTTGGGCTTTTCACAGAGTCCAGCTCCGCTGTCCCCGATAAAGTTGCCATTGGCGAATATGGTATCGGGATTGTCATCGATTACTACGCATGGGAGCAATTCAAGGCCGGTGTTAATGTAGGCTTCAACAACGGTGGTGCCACATCCATCAGCGCTGACCCAGCTGGGATTCTCAAGGGGGCTCCGCATCTCACAGAGGCCCAGAGATGGATGGAATACCTAATTGGTAAACGCGGTCAAGAGGCTGTAGGTCGCCACAGAATGCCGATGAGGGCTGACGCAGCTCCAACTTCACCAGTGTTGAGCGCATGGTACAATGCCACTGACGTACCAGTTATCCCAGATTACAGCAGGGACATGCACAACGCGATGTTCAGCTTGACTAGGGAGATGTTCTCTTACTGGCTCGTGACAAACCACAATGCTGTAAAAGCTGCACGGGACAAGATGATAGAATGCGAGGCCCTAGGAATCCAGAGCTACGAAGACTACCAATCAGCTGTGGAACAGTATAACATGGTGCCTGAATCATCGGACACCCTCGTAAAGGGTCTGGCTGTCGACAGAAAAGTAGAAGCCGCTAATTGGGAGATATGGGGTGCCACTCACTTTGAGGCAGCTAAGACTGCGGCCCAGAATGCGATAGATGAGTACGAGCAGAATCTGCAAGAGGAGCAGGAGCGCGAGCAACAAGCTGCCAGAAACCGTATGTATACTTATGTAGGAGGCGGTATCGCCGTCGTAGTAATAATAGGTTTATTATACTACTATACGAAACGGACCTAGCCCTTCCTTTTTATTTTTCAAGTAAAAAATAGT
>Ga0209636_10005651_pt1 | contig 12768 bp, 11 predicted proteins | sample DeeMarSWOR152_54_FD_187464 | JGI IMG/M metagenome (GOLD analysis project Ga0209636, IMG submission 187464) | Marine sediment microbial communities from White Oak River estuary, North Carolina - WOR-1-52-54 (SPAdes) (version 2) | ecosystem: Environmental > Aquatic > Marine > Intertidal zone >...
GTGTATTAGAAAATTTATCAAAGCATTCACTATGCTGATCAAAAGAGCAGCCAGAAATGCTCTCCAAAAACTGGCGATCTCAAAGCCCGATACTAAACCTGCGACCACATATAGAAGAAAGCCATTTATCACCAAGGTGAAAAGCCCCAGGGTGAAAATATTTATGGGCAGAGTCAAAATTATTAAAATTGGTCTCAAGATAGCATTGAGAATCCCCAAAATCAAAGCCGCCAACACCAGTGCTTTCAAGTTTTCAATATGGATTATTCCAAATATGTTGGCAACTATGAAGATCGAGACAGCGGTAATGAACCATTTCAACAAAAAAGCTTTCATTTCTTATCCCTTCACGGTGAATCCTTCGGGACAAGCCCTCAGGACAAGTCTGTTCAGGATGAATCCCTTGGATTTGTTCCATATAGTGGAATATCTCCAAAATAACATTATATTTCACTCTGTCATTGCGAGGAGCGGAGCGACGAAGCAATCTCACCCAATTCCAACTGCGAAAAGATTGCTTCGCTACGCTCGCAATGACATTTTATCTAATGCGTTCGTATTAATATAAGTTTCATTACCCTAATATGCTATAATCCGGCGAGCCCTTTAAAATTGCGGTTCCTGAGGCAAATCGGTTAATGACCCTTCCCTTCAAATCCTCAATCCAAAAGAGTCTATTGTGGTTTAATTTTATTTTCAAAGTCAAGGGCGAATCAAAAAGATAAATTCCCCATCTGGTTTGGGCAAAAGGATGAAAATCCCGCCCGTGGCGGGATTGAAACCCGTCTTCTTTAATCTTTGAACATAAAGTATAAGCTCTTTTGTAGCCTAACCTTTGGGCCTCCTCTTGCACAAAGCGATTATATCGGCCGAAGGGATAAGATAAGAAACTCACCTCTTTTCCCAGCTTATCCTCTAAAACCTCTTTTGATTTTTTTAATTCATATTCCACCCCGCCACAGGCGGGTTCGATTTTGGTTAAGTCCGGATGATTTACCGTGTGAGAACCAAAGCCGAATCCGCATTCAGACATCTCCTTGATTTGTTTCCAACTTAAATGTCTTTTTCTCCTTTTCCCCAGATTATAATCCCAGCTGTCATACTTGCCCACAAAACCGGTGATTAAAAAGATAAAAGCGGTAAAATCGTATTTTTGCAAAATCGGAAATGCATTTAAATAAACATCCTCATATCCATCATCGAAGGTGATGGCCACTTTTCTGTCAAAAATTTCTTGGGATCTAAAGGCTTCCTCTAACGGAACCGATTTATATCCCAGGTCATGAAGAAATTTCATCCCTCTCTCGAATTGACTGACTTTTTGCCTGGTTATTCCCCAATCAAAATCATCGTTTATCTTATGATAAGTTAAAATTTGAATACTTTTGCTCAACGTCTCTTTGAATCTTATCCGCCAAAAAAGATAAGAAAACAAAAAGAGGATAACTATCACCAAAATGGTATAAGGAAGAAAAGACATAACTTACGACACATGCTATCTTAACTCTCTTTTTGCGATTTTATATGATTTTCCAATTTACTTGATTGATTGCTCTTTTTCCTACAGGTCCCAAAATCACGGCAGAGAGTTTATTGTGATCAAAAAGATCGACTGCCACCTCGATCACTTCTTTTCCCTTAACCTTATTTATCGAGTTTATGGTTTCATCTAAGTCAACATATTCATTTAAGAGGAGCTCATGTCGAGCCAATCGGCTCATCCGATTGGAAGTGTTCTCCAGGCTCAACATCAAGTTTCCCTTGAGTTGATATTTGGCGTGAGAAAGCTCCTGTCTGGAAAGACTATCTTTTTTAACCTTTTTGATTTCTTTCAATACCAAATCGATCACCCTAACAGTGTTCTTTTTATGAGTCCCCAAATAGATGCCGAAAATGCCGGTATCTTCAAAAAAATCAATGAAGGTGTATACATTATAGGCCAGCCCCAATTTTTCCCTAATGCTCTGGAAAAGACGAGAGCTCATTCCTCCACCCAGGATATTGGTCAGGAGCAAGGCGGCATATCTTCTTCTGTTTTTATAGGGAAATGCGGGAACTCCCAAACTAACGTGAGTTTGAGCAGTCTCGCGATTTACCACTACCCTGTTTTGATTAGCCTCGGGGGCGGATTGGTCTGCCAGGCGTATCTTGTCAGTCTGACTGAACCGAAATTTCTCCTGAATCATTCTGACCAAATCCTGATGGTCCAAATTGCCGGAAGCGGCGATGACCACCTTAGGAGAGACATAATTTCTTTTCATGAAATCGATGAGCTTATTTCTGGTCATCCTCGAAATGCTCTCCGCATCCCCCATGATGGATCTTCCCAGTGGATGATCCTGCCACATGCTGTGCATCAGACGATCATGAGCTAAGTCCGCGGGCGAATCCTCCAAATCTCTGATCTCCGAGATTATCACCGTCTTTTCCCTTTCCAGATCCCTCGGGTTCAGAAGAAAGTTTTTTAGAATGTCCGCCAAAACGTCTATCGCAATGTTTACATGCTCATCCAAAACCCTGGCGAAGTAGCAGGTGTGTTCACGCCCGGTAAAGGCATTTAAGGCGCCCCCCACCGATTCCAGGGATGAGGCAATTTCCTTAGCGCTCCTTTTTTTGGTGCCTTTGAAAAGCATGTGCTCGATGAAGTGAGAAACTCCCCTTTCATCACTTTCTTCATCTCGCGAGCCAACGTCTATCCATACGCCAATAGCGACGGACCGAACATATCCGATCTTTTCCGTCACCACCCGGATGCCGTTTTTTAAAACCGTCTTTTTACAGACTCCTCTCAATGCCATATCTTTTTTGAAAGAAAATTATTAAAAAGCCCAAATTCGTATCTTGTTTTCTTCTTCAGAAATTTGGGCAAAAAAGCAAAACTTTTCCCGTGGACACAGAATTCGGACTAGGAAAACTTATCTTCTTTTAGGGGCAAAGCAAGCCTTCCTGGATAATTTGATTCTTCCATCCACGTCAATGCCGATTATTTTAACTTTCACTTCATCCCCCACGTTTAAGACATCCTCCACACGGTTTACCCTTCCGGTATCCAATTCCGATATGTGGACCAGGCCATCCTGTCCGGGAAGGATCTCTACGAAGGCACCAAAAGCAGTGACTCTTCTCACCTTGCCCATATATTCTTTGCCTATCTCTGGCTCCTCGGTCAGCTTTAATATAAGTTCCTGAGCCAACTCACCTGCTTTTTGATCGACAGAGGCTATGAAGATGGAGCCATCATCCTCGATATCGATCTTCGCTCCGGTCTTTTCAATTATCCCTCTGATGATCTTTCCTCCGGGACCGATGATCTCCCCGATCTTATCGGGTTTCACCTTCAAGATGATGATGCGGGGTGCGTAAGCGGAGAGCTCTGGTCTGGGCTTGGCAATGGTCTGTTCCATTATATCCAGAATATGAAGTCTCCCCTCTTTTGCTCTTTTCAGAGCTTGGTTCAACAGGCTCAAATCCACTCCGGCTATCTTCACGTCCATCTGAAAGGCAGTGATTCCCTTTCTGGTGCCGGTGACCTTGAAATCCATGTCCCCCACATGATCCTCCACTCCCAATATGTCCGAAAGAATTGCAACTTTCTCCTTCTCTTTGATCAGTCCTAAGGCCACCCCGGCCACTGGGGCTTTGATGGGAACGCCCGCATCCATTAAGGAAAGGGTTCCTCCACATACCGTGGCCATGGAGGAGGAGCCATTCGACTCTAAGATATCCGAGACTATTCGAATGGTGTAAGGAAAGAGATCTTCTTTAGGAACCACCGGCTGGATGGCTCTTTCGGCTAATACGCCATGTCCGATTTCCCTCCTTCCCGGTCCACGAATGGGCCTTATCTCTCCCACGCTGAAAGGGGGAAAATTGTAATGAAGCATGTAGCTTTTGGTAGATTCACCCTCTAAGTCGTCTATTCTTTGTTCATCCATCTTGGTGCCCAAAGTGGTGACAGCCAGAGATTGGGTCTGCCCCCGGGTAAAAATGGCAGAACCGTGGGTGCGTGGTAGAACCCCTATCTCGCAGGAGATAGGTCTTATCTGATAAATATCTCGGCCATCCACTCTTCTGCCTTCGGTTAAAATCATCTTCCGCATATCCTGTTTCTCCAGTTCCTGAAGAATGGCTGCAATTTGCCTCTCGCTTTCCGGGAATCTCTCTAAAAGCTCCAAGCTGACTGAATCCAAAAGTTCATCCAGCTTATTCTCTCTTTCGGTTTTGTCCGAAGTATGGTTTGCTTCCTTTATCTTCTCCTTTGCCAAATTTGTGACCGCCTCCACCAATTCTGGATTCTTTGGAGGGGGTTCTACTTTTTGTTTCGGCTTTCCACATCCTGCCAAAAGTTGCTCTTGAATCTCCACAATTAGCTTTATCTTTTCATACCCGAACTCCAGGGCGGCTAAAAGATCCTCCTCTGAGACCTCTTGGCAACCTCCTTGGACCATGTTGATGTGATCTTTCGTCCCCGCCACCACTAAGTTCATTTCACTCTCCTCAAGTTCTGAGAAAAGGGGATTTACGATAAATCGACCATTTATACGGCCCACCCTGACTGCTCCAATTGGTTCATAAAAAGGTATGGGCGAAATGCCCAGGGCCGCCGATGCCCCTACCAATCCCAAAATGTCCGCGTCATTCTCCTGATCAGAAGAGAGAACCATCACCATTATTTGCACCTCTTTGAAATATCCTTCGGGAAACAAGGGGCGCAGGGATCTATCAATCAATCTGGCACTTACAATCTCCTTTTCTGAGGGTCGGCCCTCTCTTTTAAAAAATCCCCCTGGAATTTTACCCGCGGCATAGGTCTTCTCTCGGTAGTCCACGAACAGAGGAAAGAAATCCTGCTCCTCATCCACCTCTTTTGCTTCTACCACGGTGGCCAAGATCATGGTATCGCTCAGGCGCACAATTGTAGCTCCGTGTGCTTGTTTTGCCACCTTGCCGGTCTCTATGATCAAGCTTTTCCCGCCCAAGTCTACTTCCACTCTTTCATTCATTCTGAAACTCCTGAAAATCAGTTTAGAGTTGAGAGTAAAGAGTTTAGAGCAAAAGCTTTTTTCTCTAAACTCTGAACTCAAAACTTTTAACTCTTAACTCTTTTTATTTTCTCAAGCCCAACTCTTCCACGATCTTCCGATAACCCTCCAGATCCGTATCCTTAAGATAGTCCAGAAGTCTCCTCCTTTGTCCCACCAATTTCAAGAGTCCCCTTCTGGAGCTGAAATCCTTACGGTGCAGTTTCAAATGCCCGGTTAACTGGCTAATCCTCTCGGTCAGCAGAGCTATCTGCACCTCCGGTGAACCGGTATCGTTATCATGCATCCGGTATTCTCTGATCAACCTCTCTTTCTTTTCCCTGGTGAGTGGCAAGATAACCTCCTTTTAGTTTATTCCTATGAATGTGCGTCCCGCACTTTGTGGGACGAGCATCCGCATATGAAACATCTGTTTTATCTTCTTTTCGTCTATCCTTAGTTGATCTTTCAAAAGATCGGGCGTATCAAATTTCCGCACTTCCCGAATCCAGCTTTCTATAAAAAGACGTATCTTGGAGTCAATCAGGTCCAGATCCACGTCAAATAGATGAGCTTCTATTGAGTGCGAGCTGTCACCGAAAGTGGGCTTAGCTCCAATGTGCAACATTCCGAAATACTCTTTATCTTGAATCTGCACCCTGGTGCCGTATACTCCATCTTTGAGCAAAAGTTTCTCAGGAGGGGTCTTCAAATTGATGGTGGGATAATCCAAGATTTTTCCTCTCCCCCTCCCCTTAGTGGCTTTGCCCCAGATGGGATAGCTGTGTCCCAGCATCCTTATCCCCTTGCCGAAATCTCCCTCTTTGAACTCACCTCTTATCTTGGTGCTGCTGATTCTTTCCCGCCTCGCAGGCGGACGCACGCCCCCACCCGGACGGGTGCCCGTTTGGGCAGACAGGGGCTCGTCTGAGCCCACCTGGACGAAATCATTAGAACATTTCTCGGCATATACTGGAGGTAACACCTCCAATTCGAAATTATACCTTTTACTGGCCTGAGCCAGCACCTCTATTTTTCCGGATCTATTTTTCCCGAAAGCATGGTCATGTCCGACGATGATCTCACCCACGTTCAACTTTTTAACCAAAATTTGTTCAAGGAAATCCTCCGGTTTAAGTTGACTCAGCTTCTTATCGAAGTTAATTACCAGGGTCTGATCCACACCCAGTTTTTCTAAAAAATAAAGTTTCTCCTCCAGGGTGGTTAAGACTTGTGGAGCGTTCTGTGGCGCAACCACACTCTGGGGATGCGGCTCATAGGTTACCACCAACCCCATCCTATTCTTTTCTTTTGACCTTCCCAAAAGCCTTTTGATTATGGCTCGATGACCCAGATGGACCCCATCAAATGTCCCCAAACTAACTACCGGTTTATCGAAAGCCTGAAAATCAATTTTTCTTATGTCGAAACAGACGTGCATAAAGTACGGTTTAAAAGTTTAAAGGTTTGAAGGTTCAATGATTGGTTAAAGCACTCGCGAATATTCAAATAGTCTATCTTTTCGATTCTCATCTAAGAACTCATCAGAAGAACACAAGGCTTTCCCAAAGGCGATGATTTCCCTTTGATCATTCTTTATACAAACCATTTGATCTTTATCGAATTCCTTCTCCGGTGACAATACGGAAGATGGAAAAAGATTTGGTCCCTCTTTTATTCTTTTGGCAAACCCATCCTTCACCACCACCGAGGGAATATAAGCCAAAACCTTCTCAATGGAGATCAAAAAGTCTTCAATTTTATCTTCATTCCAAATCTCTTCTATAGCTTCTGAGTCCAAGGCATCTTTGAGCTCGAATGGACCTATTCTGGTTCGGCAAAGCGAAAAAAGATGTGCCCCACATCCCAACCTCTCCCCTATGTCATTGGCTAAGCTTCGGATATATGTTCCTTTGGAACAACTGACCTTTAATTTCACGAAAGGCAACCTAATCTCCAATACCCGTACATCCTTTATAATGACCTTTCGTTTCTTCCTGTCCACCTGCTTGCCAGCCCGAGCATATTGGTAAAGTTTCTTTCCCTTTTGCTTGACTGCCGAATACACGGGAGGAGTTTGCCATATTTCTCCCTGGAAGGATTCTACTGCTTTTATTACCTCCGCTTCGCTAATATTCAGATCGTCTTTTATCTGAATAATTTTCCCTTCTTGATCATACGTATCCGTGGTAACCCCTAATTTTATTACCGCTTCATATTCTTTGTCATATTCGGTTAAAAACTTTGCGATTTTGGTGGCCTTTCCCACGCAGATCAAAAGAATTCCGCTGGCATTGGGATCTAAAGTTCCGGCATGCCCTATCTTCTTGAAGTTCAACATTCTCCTCAGTTTTTCTACCATGTCGTGCGAGGTCATCTTCGTTTTTTTATTAACTACCAAGAGTCCGGACAGGCTCATCTTTCTTGTAGTAAGCGAAGCGAATCTATGAAAGCTTTAAGATTTGGTCAAAAATGACTTTCTTGGCTTTCTCCAAATCGTAGTTCAAGGTGCAGCCCGCAGCATTTTTGTGGCCCCCGCCCCCGAACATTTTTGCCAACTTGCTCACATCGAAATCATTCTGCGATCTTAGGTTAACCTTGGTTTTTCCCTCCTCTGTTTCTGTAAATAAAAGTCCAATTTCTACTCCGCTCAGGAAAAGGGAATAACCTACAATTCCTTCGATTTCCTGATGATTGACCCCGAGCTCTGACAAAAGACGGCGGTCAATGGTCATCGAACATATTTTTCCTGTATCCCTCACCTCCAGGTTTCCCAAAATCGTGCCTAAAAGTTTCAAAAAGGCGAAAGAATGGTTAAAATAGATTGTATTGGTCAGAGTTTTAGGATCAGCTCCTAATTTGATTAATTGGGCACAGATGCTCAAGCAACGCGCAGAAGTGTTGGAATACCTGAACCTGCCCGTATCGGTTAAAATGGCTGCATAAATCTGATTTGCCATCATAGGGCCAATGGGAAAATCACAGTCCCTCAACAAGGAATAAACCATTTCCCCTACCGCTGATGCTTTCAAATCCACGTAATTTATAGTTCCAAACCTCTCATTATCGGGATGATGGTCAATGTTTACTAATTTGCTCTCCGTCGGAATTATCTTTTTGACCTCTCCTAATCTCTCCAAGGATGGACACTCCAAGACGAAGACCAAATCCGGCTCGAAATCGAAGTTTTTTCCCTCCTGACCCCAATTGAATTTCTCTATTCTCTTTTGTGGATCCAAAAAAACAAATCGATACGGAAGACATCCTTGGTTGATAATTCTGGTAGTCTTTCCAAGACTTTGCAAAAAGCCATCCAAGGCTAATTGAGAGCCTATCGAGTCACCATCCGGATCACGGTGTGAGGTTATCAATATCCTCTGGCTATTATTTACAAAATATAGGATTTTCTCCAATGTTTTTTTCATCTTTTTCGTCTTTTTCCTCTTCGCCTGAGGGAAGGTCATCTTTGGTGGATCTTTCAGATCGGTGCATCTTTTCTATCAGCATCTCTATACGAGCACCATACTCCACTGACGAATCGAACAGAAAGCAAATCTCGGGTGTGTATTTAAGCCTGAGTTTGCTTCCCATCTCATGTTGGACAAAACCACGAGCTCGCCTCAAAGCGGAAGAACTTTTTTTCTTGGCTTCCTCATCTCCTAACACGCTATAAAATATTTTGGCATGCTTCAGATCGTCAGAAAGTTCCACTCCGGTTATAGTTACAAAGCCAATCCCTGGATCTTTGAGCTCATGCTGAATTATCCGGGAAATCTCCTCTTTAATCAAATCCCCAACTCTGTCCGCTCTTTTGTATTGCATCATCTCTTTCGTAAATCCTACTCTGCCTGCTGCTAACTGCCTACTTAAAAAATCTCTATGGAATAGTCCAGAATTTGCAGCCCATTTTCCTTATTAATTTGTTCCACCACTTTGGAGAGAACCTGATTGGCAAATTTCTTATCATTGGCTACCACCGAGACCCCGATGGTGGTTCTCTGCCAAAGATCGTTGTGTCCCACCTCCGCTATGGAGACATTGAATTTATTTTTGACCCGATCTTTTATACCCTTCAAAAGATGCCTTTTACTTTTGAGGGACCCGCTTTCAGGAATATGAATATCGATATTTGCCAGTCCAACCAACATTTTAGAATCAGTTGAGAGTTAAAAGTTCAGAGTTCACAGTATAGAGTATTTATATTAATGGCTATTTACTTTTCACTGAGATCTTTTATTCATTCCAATTTTCTGGCCAACTCCGTCACCTGGTAAGCTTCGATCACGTCTCCAATTTTTATATCGTTGTAGTCCTCGATCTTTATTCCACATTCGAATCCGCTTGCCACTTCCCGGACGTCATCCTTGAATCTTTTCAAGGAGAAGATGATCCCATCATAAGCCACCACCCCATCTCTTATTACCCGGACCTTATCTCCTCTTTTTATGTTTCCCTCTGTCACCAAACACCCAGCGATCTGTCCCACCTTGGGCACTCTGAAGACATCTCTGACCTCGGCTGTGCCTGAGATGGTTTCGGAAATCTCCGGCTCCAGAAGCCCTTCCAATGCCTTTTTGATATCCGATTCTACCTCGTAGATAACCTCATAAAGACTGATATCTACTTTTTCTCTTAAAGCTACTCCCCTGGCTCTGCTGTCCGGACGGACATGAAAACCGACAACTATGGCCTGAGAAGCGGAAGCCAACAGGACATCGCTTTCATTGATGGAACCCACTCCTTTATGAATAACTTTGACCCTCACCTCGGGGGTGGAGATCTTCTCCAGGGTATCAGATAAGGCTTCCACAGAGCCGTCTACATCACCTTTGATGATCAATTTTAAATCTTTTATCTTCCCTTCCTCGATCTGTTGATAGATGTCGGTTAAGGAGAACTTTTTGATCTGTCTTAGGTCTTGCTCCCTTTTGAGTCTTATTCTTTTAACAGATATCTCCTTAGCTTCTGCCTCAATCTCCGTTACCACGAAGGTGTCCCCGGCCTGAGGGGTTCCTGAGGCTCCCAGAACCAGCACTGGGGTGGATGGTACTGCGTGCCTTACTGAGTTTCCTCTTTCGTCAAACATGGCTCGCACCTTTCCGTGGTATGCTCCGCTGACAAAGGGATCTCCAATTCTTAAGGTGCCCTTTTGAATCAAGACCGTAGTGACCACTCCCCGGCCCCGACTAAGTTCTGACTCAATCACCACTCCTTGTGCCTTTCGGTCAGGATTGGCTTTAAGTTCCATCATCTCTGCTTGGAGAAGGATCATCTCCAAAAGCTTTCCTACCCCTATCCCAGTTTTAGCAGACATCTCCACCACTATGGTCTTGCCGCCCCATTCCTCAGGGACTAAGTTCAGCTTTGCCAATTGTTCTTTGATCGGTTCGCTGTTGGCATCTGGCAGATCCATTTTGTTGATCGCCACTATGATGGGAACTCCCGCAGCTCTTGCATGATCTATGGCTTCAGTGGTCTGAGGCATTACGCTGTCATTTGCCGCTATCACCAATACCACAATATCCGTTATCTGCACGCCCCTGGCTCTCATAGCGGTGAAAGCCTCGTGTCCCGGAGTGTCCAAAAACGTGATATTCCCACCGGGTAATTTGACCTCATATGCCCCTATATGTTGGGTGATTCCTCCGAACTCGCCGGCAATGACATTGCTCTTTCGGATGTAGTCCAAAAGGGAAGTCTTGCCATGGTCCACATGCCCCATGATTGTGATCACCGGGGCGCGAGGTTTCAAGTCCTCCTCTCTCTCCTCCTCCTCCTCCTCTTCTAAGCCGATCTCTTTTGTCGGCTCAACATTGAAGCCGAATTCTAAAGCAATGGTCTCAATGGTATCCATGTCCAATCTCTGATTGATGGTGGCCACAAATCCCAATTCCAGACATTTAGAAATGACCTCGGTTGGTTTAACCCCCATCAGGTTGGAGAGCTCCGCAACTGAGACATATTCACTCACCTTGATGAGGTTGGTCGGCTCCGCCTTCTCTCCCTCTTTTTCTTCCGGTGTTCTCTTCTTATATTTCTTAAGCTTCTTTATGGTTTCAATTGAAGCCAAAGTCTTCTTTACGCTATCCTCAATTTCCTTTTTTTGAATTCCCTTTTGGGACCTCTCTTTCAGGAAGACCCCCTTTTTCTTCTTGGCCTCGACCCTTTTTTTCTCCAGCTTTCTTAGACGATCTCTTCGTTTGAGTGTAACTTCTTTAGCCTTGATTTTCTCAGAGGGTAATTTGGCCTCTTCCTTTTTTTTCCTCTCTTCTAATTTCTTCTTCTTTAAAGCGTATTCCTCCTTAACCGCTTCCCTCTCCTTTTTGAATTTTTCCTCAATGGCGGAAAGCATCACTTCGTCTACCACACTCATGTGGCTTTTCACCTTAAAACCAAGCTCCCTGATTATGGTAAGCAAGGCCTCACTGGAGATTTGAAAATCCTTAGCTACCTGGTGGACTCTTTTTTTCGCCAAGCTCAACACCTCTTTGTGTTTTTACTTCACTCCCTATCTCCCCTTCAGGGGACGGGGGGTGAGGTATTGGACGCATCACCTTTCTCCAAGCCGTTTACCTCAAACCACAAAACCAATTGAAGATATTATTCTTTTTCAAATTCTCAAAAATCTATTTACTCTCCGCCTGCGAGGGGGTTAAATAATTCTTGGCCCCTTGGATCAATGATTCTGCCTTCTTTTCACCAATTCCTTCTATTTCGATCAGAGTTTCGATGCTTGACTTAGCCAGATCCTGGATGGTCTCAATTCCGGCGTCGGACAATTTCTCCTTAAGTTTCTTTCCCACTCCGGGCAGTTCACTCACATAGATCTTGAGCTGATCCTCTACCTTCTTCTGCTCTTTGTATTCGCTTTCGCTTAGTATATTTATTTTCCATCCGACTAGTTTTGAAGCCAATCTGGCATTCTGTCCGGATCTACCGATAGCCAAAGATAACCTATCATCCTCCACCACAATGGTCATGCTGTTATCGTCATGATAGGTATCTATGTGTACCACTTTGGCGGGAGCCAGGGCATTAGTGGCAAAGTTCTGCGGCAGTGCACTCCACGGGATTATATCGATTCTTTCGTTGGAAAGCTCGCGCACGATGTTTTGCACCCTGGTTCCCTTCACTCCCACACAGGCACCCACCGGATCCACCCGATTATCTATAGAACTCACCGCTATCTTTGATCTTCCTCCAGGTTCTCTGGCTACGTTCTTGATCTCAACAATTCTCTCATATATTTCGGGAACCTCCAATTCAAAAAGCCTTTGTAAAAATTTAGGATGCGCTCTGGAGAGAATAATCTGAGGTCCCTTAGTGGTCTTTTGCACATCCAGAATACAAGCCCTGATCCTGTCCCCCTGCCTATATCTCTCCTTTGGAATTTGTTCCTTTAGAGGGATAATCCCTTCTCCTTTGCCTAAATTAACCAGCAGGTTGCCTTTGTCTACTTGTTGGACGCTTCCGGTGACTATGTCCTCGATTTTGTCCTTATACTCTTCATAGATCATATCTCTTTCTGCTTCCTTTACCTTCTGAATTAGAATCTGCTTGGCCGCCAAGATAGCATTCCTGCCGAATTCCTCAAAACCGACGTCCACCTCCACTTCGTCGTCGGGTTTTGCTTTAGGATTCATCTTTTTAGCTTCAGCTAAAGCGATCTCCAAACTTGGGTCGGCAATTTCCTTCACCACTTTTTTGGAGGCGGTTATTTTAATCTCGCCCGATTTTCTGTTTATGT
>Ga0209636_10005652_pt1 | contig 12767 bp, 10 predicted proteins | sample DeeMarSWOR152_54_FD_187464 | JGI IMG/M metagenome (GOLD analysis project Ga0209636, IMG submission 187464) | Marine sediment microbial communities from White Oak River estuary, North Carolina - WOR-1-52-54 (SPAdes) (version 2) | ecosystem: Environmental > Aquatic > Marine > Intertidal zone >...
ACCCCTACACCACATTCCGGATTCGCTTCAACGCCCCCATTGATCCGGACACGGTGATGGATAACCTCAAGATGGAGTCACCCCTTGATCCCAAGCGGGTCGACACCTACTTCAGCCGCTGGGACAACACGTTCGTGCTTCGTTTCGGCGCACAACCAAGCAGTGACTATGTGGTGCACATCGGCCCGAACATTGCGGACCCCTACGGCAACATCACCGGACAGGAGATGACGGTCCGCTTCCGCACCGCGGCGCTCGATCCGACTGCCTGGCTCCATGTGCCCGGTCGTGTTGGCACCTACAGTACTTACGAACTGGCTCGGATGGTCGTGGCCCACCTCAACACCAATCGGCTGACTCTTTCCCTTTACCGCCTTTCAGTTGAGGAGTACTTCGAGGCACGGGACAACTGGTACGAGTATTCTCCCCCGTCCAAAAGCCGCATTCGTCGCTGGACAGTGACCGCCAAATCGCCGTTGAACGAGGTGCGCTACACGCCCGTGTCGTTGTTGGAGAGCGGTGGCCCATTGGAGCCGGGAATGTACCTGCTCGATCTACAAGCAAGCGGTGTGTCCTTTGACCGCTGGCGGCACCGCCACATCCTGGTTGCAAGTGCGATCAACCTCACGCTCAAGACCGACGAGCGCGAAACGTTGGTCTGGGCAACTGACCTCAACACCGGTGCCCCAGTTCCCGGCCTCATTCTGAGCGCCTACGATGATGACGGCGACAGAATCGACGTTGATGTCACCGACAGTCGCGGCCTGGCGAGCTTCCCGGGAACGGATGTGCTGGGCTGGTATGGAGCGACGATCGTTGGGACCGTGCCGTTCGCCATGGGAAGCACGCAGTGGGACGACGGGATCTCGGTGTGGGAATTCGGGTTTTCTTCCGGCGGCCTACAGGAGTGGCGGGGACACATTGATACCGATCGACCGCTGTACCGTGCCGGCCAAACCGTCTATTTCCGCGGGGTGGTGAGGGCCGAGGACGACGCTCGCTATCGCCTGCCGACGAGCGACTCCGCTGTGGTCGCGATTCTTGACGCGAACTGGGAGGAGGTCTATCGGGAAATCCTGCCGCTCGATGAGTTCGGGGCCTTCTCCGGTGAGGTTGCACTTGCCGAGAGTGCAGCACTTGGCTCGTATCGCATCACCGCAGCAATCGACGAGGCAAGTTTTTCCGGCTCGTTCCAAGTCGCGGCGTATCGGCCGCCCGAATTTGAGGTGACGGTCGCCCCGAAGCGGGATGAGCTTGCCCGTGGCGAGGCGAACACGGCGACCGTCGATGTGCAGTATTTTTTCGGCGGTCCAGTGGCAAATGTTCCCGTAGAGTGGAACGTCCTTTCCGATCCCTACCGCTTCCATCCGGCTCAATTTGGCCGTTACACGTTCAGTGACGGCGACGACCCGTGGGCCTGCTGGACGTGCTGGTGGTGGCAGCCGACAAAGGTGCCCGAGCCAATTCTGAGCGGGTCGGGAACCACCGATGCTGACGGCAGATTGGTGATCGAGCTGCCGGCAAATGTTGCTGAACTCACTGCGGATCCCGACGCAAAAGCGCCACTTGACAGTCGCCTCCTCACCGTGGAGGCCACGGTGCGAGGGACCGACGGCCAGGTTCTCTCCGGCCGGGCGACGATCGTCGCCCACCGCGGAGACTTCTACGTTGGACTGGCATCGAGCCGGGCGATCGGCCGTGCCGGCGACGAGATGACGGTGGACGTCGTCACGGTGGACTGGGCCGGCGAGCGCCTGCCCAACCGTTCTTTGGAGTACGTAGTCTATCGGCGCGAATGGGAGAACACCTACGTGGAGGACGAAACCGGCGGCGGTCGGTGGACGTGGACGAAGACTGACATCGAAGTGACGACCGGTACCCTTTCCACCGATGAGCGTGCCGAAGGCGTGGTCACGTTCATACCACCCAAGGGCGGTACGTACAAGGTGGTCGTCCGCGGCCGCGACACCCGCGAGCGCGTGGTTCAATCGAGCCTGTTCGTGTGGGTCAGCGGGCCGGAGACGGTCTCCTGGCGCCGCACAAACGACGATCGCATTACCCTGATTTCCGACAAGACGAGCTACGTACCCGGCGAGACGGCGCAGATTCTTATTCCCAGCCCCTTCCCCGGTGAGCAGTGGGCACTGATCACTGTCGAACGGGGAGGCCTCCTCTCTCGCGAGGTACGGTTTCTTCCCTCAAACAGCAGCGTTTATGAGCTGGCGATCACGGAAGACCACGTGCCCAACATTTACGTCAGCGTCGTGCTCGTCCAGGGGCGCGAGGCCGCACTGGCGGCAGCAGAAGGCACCCCAGCGGTTGCCACCTACATGGTAGGATACGTCGGACTGACCGTGGAGCCGGTTCCACAGACGTTGAACATCGCGATCGCGCCCTCGGTCGAACAGGCGTTACCCGGTGGGCAGGTCAGTTTCGACATCCTTGTCACCGACGCGAGCGGTGAGCCGGTCATTACCTTATTGTCGTTTGATTTAGTCGACAAGGCGATCCTCACCTTGAAGCCGCGCACGCCAAATGCCATCTTGGAGGCGTTCTACGGCCGGCGCGGGTTGGGCGTCACCACCGCCAGTGGCCTCTCGATCTCTCTTGACCGGCTGTTCCTCGAGCAGATCGAAGAGGTGGAGGAGCTCATTACCGGTGCAGGCGATGAAAGATACGCGCTGGAGGAAGCAGAAGTGGGCGCCGTGCCGACAGCGCCGATGGCCGCTGTGGAAAAGACGGCAGCGGAACCTGCTGCCGCAGAACAACTCCCCGCCGGTGTGGCGCTGCGCGAGCAGTTCGAGGACACCGCCTATTGGACTGGCAAGATCGTCACCGATAAAGAAGGAAAGGCCCAGGTCACGATTGACCTTCCCGACAACCTTACTACGTGGGTCGTCCGGGGAGTGGGAGTTACACAGCTCACCCAGGTTGGCGAGGCAACGACGCAGCTTCTCGTCACCAAGCCGCTTTTGATCCGACCGGTGACACCGCGATTCTTCGTGGTCGGTGATCGTGTGCAGTTGGCAGCGAACGTCAACAACAACACCGACCAAGACCGCACCGTGGAGGTTACCATCGGCACCACCGGGCTTACGCTTGACGATCCCGCCGTGCAACAGATTACTATCCCCGCTGGCGGCGAGGCGAAAGCGACGTGGTGGGTCACCGTGAACGACGTTCCGCAAGTTGACGTGGCGTTCAGCGCCGTCTCCGGTGAGTATTCCGACGCCGCCCGGCCGCGGCTGACCACCGGGCCAGAAGGGACGCTGCTCGTCTATCGCTACACCGCGCCGGAGATCGTCGGCACCGGTGGCCAACTGGTCGGCGAGGGGAGCCGCGTCGAGATCGTCGCTCTGCCGCCAAAATACGACGATCGGCGCGGAGAGCTGTCCATCCGGCTCGATCCGTCACTGGCCGCAGCGATGCGGGATGGCCTGGAGTATCTTGAGCATTTCCCCTACGAGTGCACTGAGCAGGTGGTGAGCCGCTTCTTGCCCAACGTTCTCACGTATCGGGCGCTGCAGAAGCTTGGGATGGACAATCCTGAGCTGGCGACAAAGCTGCCCGACCTGGTCGCAGTGGGCCTGGAGAAGCTCTACTTACAACAGCATTCAGACGGCGGTTGGGGTTGGTGGTACACCAATCGATCGAGCCCCTACCTCACTGCGTACGTTGCCTTTGCCCTGAACAAGACGAAGGAAGCCGGCTTCGAGGTCAAAGCTGATGTGCTCGATCGAGCGCTCGACTTCCTCGATGACCAGCTGGTCCGATCACGAGATCTCGATTCCGTCTGGGAGGCGAATCGCCAGGCGTGGCTGCTATATGTGCTGGCCAATGCCGGTCGCACCGCGCAGGCAAGCGAGTGGACCGGCGCGCTTTTTGAGTCGCGAGAGAAACTCAGCCACTACGCCCGTGCGTTCCTCGCCATGGCCCTCAAATTGATCAAGCCGGGCGATGGGCGTATTCAGACGCTGCTCTCCGACCTGCAGAACGACGCAATCTTGAGCGCCACCGGCGCACACTGGGAGGAGGAGGACTACGACTGGTGGGCGATGAACACCGACACCCGCTCCACCGCCGTAATCCTCGATGCCCTGGCGGTACTCGATCCCGATAACGCCCTCATTCCTAACGTCGTGCGCTGGCTGATGATCGCCCGCAAAGACGGCATCTGGGAGACGACCCAGGAGACCGCGTGGGCGCTGATCGCGCTGACCGATTGGATGGTCGTCACCGGCGAGTTGCGCGGCGACTACGACTACATCGTGAGATTGAACGAAGCTCTGCTCGCCCAAGGGAGCGTCACCCCGGGCACCGTGCAGGAGTCGATAAAGCTGCGAGTGGATGTTGCCGAGCTGCTTTCCGATGTTGGCAATCGTCTCATCGTGGGACGGACAGACGGCCCGGGCCGGCTCTACTACACCGCGCACCTCAAGGTCTACCTGCCCGTCGAGGAAATTGAGCCGCTCGATCGCGGGATTATCGTACAGCGCCAGTACGTGCCGGCCAATTGTCCGCTCGATGTCACCTGCGAGGAGATCGATCACGTGGCGGTGGGTGACACGGTGCAGGTGCGTCTCACGATCATCGCCCCGCACGACCTGTACTACGTGGTGGTTGAAGATCCGCTGCCCGCCGGCGGCGAGGCGATCGACACAAGCCTGGCGACGGCGAGCCTTCTTGATCTAGAGCCGGGCTTGTTCCGCGAGGCCGAGGAGGATGAGTGGTTCTGGCGACCGTTTTACTGGTGGCGTTGGTACAGCCGAAGCGAGATGCGCGACGAAAAGGTGGTGCTGTTTGCCGATTACTTGCCTGCAGGGACCTACACCTACCAGTACACCTTCCGTGCGACGCAAGTCGGCGGGTATCACGTGATCCCCACTACAGCGAATGAGTTCTACTTCCCCGAGGTGTTCGGTCGCGCCGACGGACGCCTGTTCACCGTCACCGAAGCCGAACAGTAGTTGGCAAAATTGCCGGGATGAGGGCGAGCCCTCAACGCTCGCCCTCATCCTAATCTTCGTCGAAACGGTGCTCTGGAAGACCGTACATGGAGCCTAAGATCATCCTGGGAATCCCGCCGGGCCAGAAACTCACAGCGGCGCAGGTCCTCTACGACAGTCTGGAGGAGATCCGAATCATCTTCGGGCCCCGCGATCGGGCACTGCGCATCATCGCCCGCTCCTTGCGGAAGGATCGCACCCTCACTGCCCTACTTGATCAGCGGGTGATCGGGGTGGCCGGGTTGAACTACAGGGGCAAGCCGTCGCTCGACGTCAACGGTTCGGACGTCTTCCGCGAGTACAAGCTGTCCGCATTAAAAGTGGCCTTCCTCGGGCTGATCTTCGAAGAACGCACGGCACCGGATGAGTTGTACTTGGAGTCCCTGGCTGTCTCGGCTAGTCACCGCAATCGAGGGATTGGGACAAAGCTGTTGGACGCTGTGTTGGAACAGGCAGTAGCAGAAGGGCTCACCCGAGTGCGGTTGCAAGTAGTTGAGCCAAACCTGAGGACCAAAGCGTTCTACGAGCGAGTTGGGTTCGAGACGACCCGTTACCGGCGGGTTCCCCTCCTCTGGAGATGGGCCTTTCGCTTCGACGGCTACTACGAGATGATCAGAGGTCTCTAACGCCGATTTCCGATGATCCTCATCCTCAATGCCCGCGCAGCATGAGCACAGCCTTGCTGTTGTGTGAACAGGTGAGGACCACCATCTCCTGAGAACTTCCCTCCGCCACGGTCGTGTACAGCTCAAAGATCTCGATCTCTTTGCGGGCCAAGGCGGCAGTGATCTGACAAAGCTCACCCGGGCGATTGGGAAGTTCGAGGACGACGACCTCTCGTTCCTCTACCTGAAAGCCGGCATCACGCAAGGCGTCGCGGGCGTAGAGCTGAGAGTTGGTGATTAGATGAAACGTTGCGCTGCTGTTTTTCACCTGAAGAACCAGCACGAGAATGTTGATCCCCATGTCGCTGAGAAGGCGGCTAATCTCGGCGAGCAGCCCCACCCGGTCCTCCGTCTCGATGACAAGCTGTTTCTGTAGATAGGCGTTGCGCAGCATGTCTATACCTCCCACACGCAACGCTGCAAGTGTAGACCGATGATCACCGTCTTTCTTTGGTCGTTCGACAGATTTTCTAGGGACATCGGCGCTGGGCCGGTACGGCATCCAGCGCCTTAGAGACTCTAGCGACGTTGAGCCAGCAATTGGATTTGGGCCGCTTTCTCCACCAACTGACAGGCGAGCAGCGCTTCTTCGAGCGTGTTGCCCAGGCCGACGACGCCGTGCCGGGCAAGGATCAATCCTTTGCCCGGCGTTTTGAAGAGAATCTGCGCCGCCTGATCAGCCAGTTGCTGCTTTCCTGCAGGCGCATAGGAGGCGATGGGAACAGGTCCCTTGACGAGGACTTCCATCTCCTCGGTGAGGGCTGGAAGTTCATTTGTCGATGTAGACATGCTAAGGGCAAGCGCGTGTGTGCTGTGGGTGTGCACGATTGCCTGAGCATCATCGCGAGCGGCGTAGATCGCCACGTGGAGACGGAATTCTGATGAGGGCTCCCGATCGCCGGCCAGTTTCTTTCCGAAGAGGTCGAGAGTGACGAGATCCTCCGGTTTCATTTGGAAGTAGTCGAGGCTCGTCGGAGTGATGAGGATGATCTCATCTTGTCGACAGCTCACGTTGCCAAAAGACCCGATGACCAGGCCCAACTCGGCCATCCGTCGTGCAGTCGCAATTAGCTTCTCAGAAGTGCAGCACATTTTCGATCACCTTGTTGTAGGGTGCTCTGAGCACCCCTTTTTCCGTGACGATTGCTGTGATTAAGGCAGCTGGCGTGACGTCGAACGCGGGATTACGAACCTTGATATCCTCTGGAGCAATACGAGCGCCTTGAATATCTGTGACTTCATTTGGGTTGCGTTCCTCGATCGGGATCCCGCTTCCATCCACAATCGTAGGATCTATCGTTGAGACCGGCGCGGCGACGTAGAACGGAATCTCGTGGTAGTGAGCCAGCACCCCCAGGGAGTAGGTGCCAATCTTGTTCGCCGTATCGCCGTTTCGTGCGATTCGATCCGCGCCGACGATCACTGCATCAACCTCACCTTTCGCCAGGAACGCTCCGGCCATCGAATCGGTGATCAACTCGAAGGGAATTCCATCTTGCTCCAGTTCCCACGCTGTGAGTCTGGCACCCTGCAGCCGCGGCCGCGTCTCATCGACCAGAACCTTCGCAAGCTTTCCCGCTTCCCACGCCGCCCGGATCACCCCAAGGGCCGTTCCGTAGCCCCCCGTTGCTAGACCACCTGTGTTGCAGTGCGTGAGAACCGTCGCACCGTCTGGGAGTAGCTCCGCACCGAAACGCCCAATCCGTTTGTTCGCCTCAATGTCTTCCGCGTGAATCCGCTTCGCCTCCTCCAGAAGTTTCTCTTTCAGATTGGGCAGCCCCATTTTCTTGTGGTCGCGGAAGACTTGGGTCATACGATCGAGTGCCCAGAAAAGGTTAACTGCTGTTGGTCGCATTGTTTTCAGTGTTTCAATGACAACCTCGAAGTGCTGATCTAGCTCCGACTCATCGGTGACTGCCTGAATTCCCAACACGACCCCATACGCCGCCGCGATCCCGATCGCCGGCGCCCCGCGAATCTTCATCTCGCGGATTGCGTCTGCCAGCTGGCGATAATCGCTGATCGTCAGCGTCACGACCTCATGCGGCAAGCCCGTTTGGTCGATCAGCTCAACGGCGCCATCGTGATAGGTGATCGGTGTGAGCATTCGCACCTCAGTTAAAAGACGATGAGGCAATTCTAGGGAGAGGAATTAGCGACCGCAACGTTGTCGTTATCGAGTGGCCAATGCATTCTGAAGGATTGACGCTGGGGCAAGATTCCCCGAATTCAGGACGAGCAAAACAGAGCGCTCAGTGAGTCACTTGGTAAATCGCAGGTCTGTACTTTGGCTCAGGGATTGGTTTTCCTTCCGCACGAGCCGCTTCGAGCCAAGCACTCTTTGCGATCTCCACTTGTCGCAATGCTTCTTAGGCCGTTTTCCTAAGCGCGAAACAGGCTTCAAGATCTGGGATATCGGCAATGTAGCCAGGATCCTCATCGTTGTAGAAGATGTTAATGTGGTAGTCCTTCACGGCTCACCTCTCATTGATCGATCATACCAAGCAATTAGCTTCAAGCACTCACGCATCTGATAGGTTTGGCCATCCCGTCCACGTCTTGGATGTTCACCGGTTCTACCCCCCAGACAGTCTAAGCAAATCACGTAATGAGATCTCAAAGGAACGGTGCAGTGTTCAGAGAGCAAGGCAAGGGATTGGGAATAGGTTTTACGTCCCCAGAATTATCCATAACAGCCGATACCGTATTATATCACCCTTTGTAGAGAACAAGAGAATCTGGGCCTTATTGGACTACTTTCGAACTTCCAGGGCGAAATGTCAAATTGGCTCAGAAGCAGATGGAGTGCTATTGTCCTGGACACATTGAGAATCACAGAGTGACCAACAGCCGAACAAAAGATCGCTCTCGCACAGTGCACTACTTTCGGAGTCCAAAGGACGGCGTTCGAGCACTGTAGTCCAGAGCCTAAGTGAATGATTGGAGAACTCTCATTCGAAGGTACTCTGGAGCTACTTCCGAACTCACCAAATGGCACGTTAGTTCACTTCTGATGGCTGAAGGTGAGGTAGTTAACGCGATAGGAGAGGCGATGACCTCATTGAATTTGTGCCTCTCAGCTCACCTTTGTGCCATTGGGCATCGTTGATCCTGAGACAACGCCTTTGGAGAGTTCCAGGAGTGAGAAACAAACGCCGGTCAACCATAAATGGGCTAGGAGTTATCCCCCACCAATCGGAGGAAGAAAGGCTAACGTTGCGCCGTTTGAGAGCTCAGTTTCCAGCCCACCCAGGAAACGGACGTTCTGACCATTCAGCAAGATGTTTAGATAGCCCTTGCTAATTCCCAACTCAAGCTTCTCGTGCAAGGCGGGGAAGCGCTCACGCAGTTCAGCCAACACGTCTTCAACCACTGCACCCGATTCCAGACAAAGGGTGACGCGAGAAGACCCTATCAGATCCTGTAACCCTCCAAAGAACTTCGCGGAGATTGTCATTTCGTATTGCCTCGACATGTAGAGTCAATCATCTCCTCAGCCTGCCGTTCACTAGCTGTACTTGAAAAGAACCTGACAGGTAGAGACATTACGAAAATGGTGCCTAATACTTCAAGCAACAAATCGGGCTCCATCCTGCCGCTGCGCAATTGCCTTGCCCTTTCCAGACACGCTTTATCATGCTGAAGGTGGGTGAGAATCAACGTCTTCATCGTTTCATGAGCAGCACAACCACTCAAGCCTTCGCAAATTACCGATCAAGACCTTTGCAGCCTTGGTTTAGCGCTTCAGGAGGAAGCCTTTTCAACGGCTATGATTCCTTCATAAAGGGTTGCCTCTGAAACTGGAAATGGAACAGCGTTCTCCCGATCGACGAATTCGTGTGCCTTGCGCGCAAGAGCATGGACAACTCCCTTGGCCTTTGCTTCTAGCTTTAGTCCCACCGCCGTAAACCTAACAGGGAGGTTCCACTCCAGGAGTCTAGATCGTAGCTGGTACATAGACTTGCCTGATGGATCCTCCAGAAGGCGCTGGACCAGTAGACCCAATCCCACGGTCTCCCCATGCAATGCATTCTCCGGCTGAATGAAATGAGTCAGGCCATAAGAGACAGCATGGGCAATGTTTAATCGAAAAAACCCATCACACAGACCACTTGCCAGGCCAGCACCAAGGATACATGCGTTCACCACGTGCTCAAATTCCTCTGTTACTCTTTTCTTTTGGCAGGCGACGAGAGCGCTTGTGCTTTCCTCAAGTAGGCTCTTTGCATACCCAAGCCCTGCGGCCAGTGAGAGCGCAGCATGCAGCTTGAGGGGCCTAACTCTGGCAGCCAATTCAGTTTCCCACGCACGCGCAAGAGCATCGACAATTCCCGAAACTAGCAGACGCGCTGGTGCCGAGATGATGAGCAGGGGGTCAATAATCATCGCTTCTGGGCAGCTTGGAAGGAATCGTCCCGTGACGTAGGCCCCTGCGTCACTATGGATGATGGCAAGGGCAGTACATGCGGCGCAAGTGGCTGCACTCGTAGGAACTGTAATGCAAGGGATGCCAGCCTCCTGGGCGGCTGCTTTTCCTGTATCAATAGCCTTACCTCCACCCACGCACACAGCCACATCGTGCCCAGTGAAAAGTTCCGTGGTTTTCGCTATCTGTTGAGGGGAACACTCTCCAGAGAAGGTCGCCAGAGCAGACACCACGTTGGCCCGAGCTAACTGGGCCAACAACCGGTTATGGGTTAGTGCTAGCGCAGTTTTGCCGCCAAAAAGAATCGCACGATGCCCAAACCGTGCCGCAAATCTCCCCACTTCCTCAAGTGCCCCTTCGCCGAGCGCACAGTTTTCTGGAGCAATCGCCAAGCTCTTCATGTGCTTTTCGCTGCAAAACGCGTTTCGTTGTCAAAGGACGTCAAAGGAAGAGATAACCGCCTGCAGCACTGTATTTTAAGTATCTCCTTTCCTTGACAACGCCTGACCATCCCGTTAATGTATGCCTAATAATGAATCGCTAGTGTCATCATACGATAAAAGCAATCGGAGATCTAACTGTGAGCACAGAGTCAAAGGACATCAGAACTCTCCTTCAGCAGGACCGACGCTTGACCGAGATCGAAGCTGCGACAGTGTTAAAGGAGTACAACATACCTTTTCCGGCCATGGTCTTAACCACCAACCCCGAGGAGGCAAAAGCTGCGGCACAAAAGATGGTAGGTTCCGTAGTGATGAAAATCGTCTCACGCGATATTTCCCACAAGTCTGACGCTGGAGGTATTATCACAGGAATCACTGAGGAAACAGCAGCTGCCACGTACGAAAGGATCCTTAAGAAAGTCCATTCTGTATGTCCCGAAGCAACTATCGAAGGCATACTCGTCCAGCAACAGGAAGTCAGCGGGGTCGAGGTGATTATTGGTGCCATTCGTGACGTTCAATTTGGACACGCCGTCATGTTCGGCCTCGGCGGGGTTTTGGCAGAGCTATTGACCGATGTTATCTTCCGAATTGCTCCGCTGACCGAGCAAGACGCACGAGAAATGATTGATAGTATACGAGGTGCAGCAATCCTATATGGCCAGCGTGGCCAGTCCCCGGCCAATGTTGAAGCGCTCAGTCATGTGCTGATCGGCGTCTCTCGGTTCGTTGCTGACTATCCCCAAGTTGCTGAACTCGATCTTAACCCGGTGATCGTCACGAAAGACAAAGCTATCGCCGTTGATGCTTTAATCAAGGTCGAAAAGGCAGAGCAAGCTTGAAGTACAAAGCATAGACATAACAGCACAGGGAGGTAGGAATGAAAGAATCAATTAGGTTGCTGGGGATATCCGCAAGCCCTCGTCGGGATGGAAACTCTATGTTCCTTTTGGACCAGGCTCTCCAGGGCGCGAACTCATTTGAAGAAGCCGAAGTGAAGGTTGAGAAGATCGATTTTTCAGGCAAGAAGATCTCTCCCTGTATCGCTTGCTATGGGTGCATTGATGCTAAGGGCAATTGCGTACTGGAGGATGACTTCTCACCAATGCGGGACGCATGGCTTCGTGCAGATGCTATTTTGCATAGCATACCTGTATTTGTTATGACTATTCCTGGGCAGCTAAAGTGTTTCTACGATCGCCTTGCGAACTCGCTGGTTTTTCACGAGGACATCTCCGGGAAATTGCTGAAAATAGTTGGCACCGTGGCTCAAGGCATGCATTTTGCTGCAGGGCAAGAAGGCGTTATCAGAGAGATTTCTAACATATCCATGCTTCTAGGTTGTCTTCCGCTAGCTGGAGAAAGCTACAACGGAGTTCGCGGATGGACGTACGAAAAACTGAGCCGAAGCACATACAAGAAACGCCTTGAGGCAAGTGATGAAGCTACGCAGAGGCTAATTGGCGAAGCGCGAGGGCTAGTAAGGGATCTGCTAACTGTTGCTCTAGTTGTCCGCTGCGGAGCGAGAGCTTGTCGCGATTTGTTGACTAGATGTGACGACTATTCATCTGTCCTTCATCGCCTTGAGGAGGTAGGATGACTCGCAAGGTAATTGATATCGACCACAAGAAATGTACCGGCTGCCGGGCGTGTATGCTGACCTGTTCCCTGGCTCACGCTGGAGAAATCCGCCTCGCTGCTTCGGCAATACAGATCGCATCTTCCAACGACGAAGGGAGGAACGTGCCGCTTGTTTGTATTGCGTGTGAGGAACGGCCTTGTCTTGATGTATGTCCGGAAGATGCCATCCATCTACACGAAGAACTGGATATGCCCATGATCGACAGTGCCAGGTGTACTGGCTGTCAGTCATGTATAGCTGCCTGCCCCTATTGCGGAATCTTCTTCGATCCCGTTGCGAAAAAAGCTGTGAAGTGCGATCTGTGCAACGGAGAACCGCTCTGTGTCAAGGTGTGTACAGGAGTCTACGACATGCCAGCCGCCCTCCGCTATGTCATTCACGATGCTGCGCAGAAAGAGGAATATGGCCAGTCTGTCCAAGATCGGATGGAGGCTTATCAGATGATTCAAGTGAGCAAGGAGAGCTAATGAAGAAACGCGCAACAGGGTACATCGGACAGCTTCTTTGGGTTGATCTGAGCAGTGGTAGGACGAGAACAGAATCGATCGACCCGAAGAACGTAGAGATGTTTCTAGGGGGCCGCGG
>Ga0209636_10005653_pt1 | contig 12767 bp, 8 predicted proteins | sample DeeMarSWOR152_54_FD_187464 | JGI IMG/M metagenome (GOLD analysis project Ga0209636, IMG submission 187464) | Marine sediment microbial communities from White Oak River estuary, North Carolina - WOR-1-52-54 (SPAdes) (version 2) | ecosystem: Environmental > Aquatic > Marine > Intertidal zone >...
CTGAGGAAGGACTAAGAAACGCAACATTCGAAGCAATAGACAAGAGCGGTTTCAAATTGCCGAATGGAATCGATTCCGCGATGTTGAAAGTCAACTTGCGGTATTATTGGGATTCTTCAACTGGAGAAACAACCGATCCCCGGATTGTATCAGCCATAATTGACTACATTCGTCATCACAATGGTGACGGAATTGACATAGTAGTCGCTGAGGCTGACGCTTCTGCTATGAGGACAAAGTATGCTTTCAGAATGCTTGGATACGATAAGCTTGCTCAAAGAAAGCGAGTAAAGTTACTCAATCTCTGTGAATGTGAAAAGGTTGAGACGGAACTTGTCGTGAACCGTAGAAAATTTAGCTTGCCCGTTGCTGAACCAATGCTCAACTCAGATTTGTTGATAAACGTTCCTAAGTTAAGAACCCATCGCCTTACGAACGTATCATGCTGTTTGAAAAACATGTTTGGGGCCATCGCCGTACCGAGAAAAATCGTTTATCATTCTCACCTAAACGAAGTGATAGTAGGAATCAATAAACTGATCAAGCCAAACTTGGCTGTCATCGACGGAATTATCGCCCTCGGGAAGAATCCGGTAAAAATGGGGCTGGTTCTAGCGAGCGAGGATCAGCTAGCTGCCGATGTTGTGGCAGCCAAGATAATGGGTTATAACGCGAGGCGGATCAAGCATTTCACTTTAGCTGAAAGGGAAGGTGTTGGAAGAATGAAGGACTTCGAGATCGTCGGCGCAATAAATCCAGAATCTGCAAAGCTCTTCCCCCACGAAAATTATTTCGTCTATAATCTGCTCTGGGACATCAAACTAGCGCTTCTCGGTCTATATATAAAAATAACAAACGACACGCGACCTCCTGTTTTGGATAGATAAATGAAGAAGACTGGGAATTCGCTGAGAGCTGAACAATGGTCGTTATCCTCTTAGTAATAGCACTAGTTGCGTTCGCTACAGTTTCTGCAGTTTATGGATTATATGTGCTACTGATACTTAGCAGTGGTAAGAAAAAAGAATACGTTCGGCTAATCGATCAAGCATTGATTAAACCATTGGCCCATCAAGATTTACCAAGTGTGAGTATCCTGGTACCTACATATAATGAAGAGGTTGTCATTTCTAGGAAGCTTCAGAATCTCGCGGATCTGAATTACCCCCTTGAAAAACTTGAAGTTCTTCTGCTAGATGACTGTTCCAGCGATAGAACTTGCGAAATCGCTCAGAACATGTTCACTAAGTTGGGGCTCTCCGGTAAAATCATTAGGAGTCCAGATAGGAGTGGAGCAAACGCTTCTTATAACAGAGGAGTCCGAAACGCAAGCAACGGTCTCATTATGAGAACCGATGCCGATGTGACCATCGAAGCTGACGCCTTGGAGAAAGCTGTCAAGATTATATCTAAGAATGAGGATGTAGGCGGGATCACAGCAAGAATGGCACCAATCATAGACCAGACTACGGCTGCAGTCAAGGTGGAGGGGAGTTATGTAACTTTCTTCGGTGGAATGTTAACTGCGGAAAGTGCCATTCATTCCACATTCCCGGGATACGGCGGCTTCTGTCTGTTGAGGAAGTCCTGTTTCTCCCCGATTTCTGTTCATCGTGGATCAACCGATGGAAATATCTCATTGGCCGTAATCAAGAAGGGCTTGAGATACATCTATGTACCTCAGATTGTTTTTCACGAGTCTATATCTCATAAACTAGGTGAACAACGAAGGCAGAAGGTACGGAGAGCGACCAGAATGATTCAATCTGCCCTGATACATAGAGACATCATATTTCGCGAAAAGTTTCGCGAATTTGGCAGGAAGATCTTTCCATTGCGTTTAGCGATGTTGACCTTGTGTCCTGTTTTGATGCTTGCTGGATTAGTATCCTTGTTTCTTGCGATTCTTTCATATTCAGCAGTTCTAGCCGTATCGCTAGCGTTTGCAGCTTGCATCTTGCTTTATCTTGGAACTAGGATCGACATACCACCTTTGAATTCTGTTACGAGTTTGCTCATTCACCAGTTCTACCTGTTGCTTGGCCTGCTCTTCGTGGGTAAGAGGACAGGTACTTGGAAGAAAACTGAGAGGTCCCAGCCAAATAAAGACGAACCGTGATGTCTCGCATTTCGACATCTTTAGAAAACAAACCAGGAAGTGTCGACTATGGAATCTGAAATATTGAACCTGTCTAAACACGAACTCGAGAACGCTCTAAAAGATGGCAGGATCACCGTTTGTGTGGTGGGGCTTGGACGAATTGGTTTACCTACTGCTGCCTTATTTGCAGATGCGGGGGCTCAGGTGATAGGTGTAGACAAAAGCCTCGAGGTAGTTCGTGGTGTCAACGCTGGAAAATGTAGGTTTGAAGACGAGCCAGGATTGGATAGACTTGTGGAATCATGTAGTCAACGGGGAAGACTCAAGGCGGAAGTCGATTTTACGTCTGCGGTTGGAAAAGCAGACGTAGTGGTGATTTGTGTGCCCACTCCGGCCAATGAAAACGGTGGACCGAGCTATTCTGCAATAATTGATGCGTCTGAAAATGTTGGAAGGGCGCTTAGAAAAGGCAGTTTGGTGATCGTTGAAAGCACAGTGAGTATTGGGACTGTTGAGAAAATTGTTGTGCCACTGCTTGAAAGGCACTCTGGAATGAAGGCAGGAAAAGACTTTGGCGTAGCAAGTTGTCCAGAGAGGGCGAATCCTACTCAAATCCTACGCAGTATGAGGACTGTTCCTCGAATAGTTGGAGGAATTGACTTCCGATCAACTGAAGTTGCGGCAAGGATCCACAAAATGGTTTTCGGCGTCAAGGTATTCAAGGTGAGAGATCCGAAGACCGCTAATGCGATAAAGCTGATCGAAAACTCGTTTCGCGATGTGAACATAGCATTCGTCAACGAGATTGCAGTCCTCTGTGAAAAACTTGGCCTTGACGTTCTCGAGGTTATTAATGGGTGTGCAACAAAGTGGAACTTCCTGCCACATTACCCCGGCGTAGGAGTTGGAGGCGCATGCCTGCCAACAAGCTCTCTCTATCTGATTGCCGAAGGCACGGATGCGGATTTTACTACCCGTCTAGTCAAGACAGCCAGAGAAGTAAATGATATGATGCCCAGTCACGCGGTTACACTTGTGACAGAAGGACTTGATACGGTTAATAAAATTCTTCGCGGATCCAAAATTGCAGTTCTAGGAGCATCTTACAAACCTGATTTACATGATTTACGGGGAACGCCGATTGAACTTGTCTACCACGATCTGAAGGAAAAGGGGGCTTCTTTAGCGATTTATGATCCTCTCTTTAAGGGAGAGCAGGTTTTCGGTCACAGAGCATCGGAAACATTGAATGAAGCAGTTGAAAACGCAGATTGTATTTTGATCGGTACTGCCCATAAAGAATTCGAAGAAATGAAGTTAGCAACTCTGGCAAGAATCTCCAAGATGCCAGCAGTGCTAGTTGACGTAGCGAATGTTGTGGATCCTAAGGAAGCCAAACGACAGGGGTTCCTCTATAGAGGCGTTGGAAGAACACACGTCTAGAATGGGTTCGATCTCTCGTCTTTGCAGGGTTAACTACAAGCCGTGATGTTGATGCAGCAAATCAAGGTTGGAGTCATCGGGTGCGGCCGCATTGCTCAGCAAGTTCACATTCCAAACTACATCGAGAATCCAAAATCGAAGCTTGAAGCAATATGCGACACAAACCAAGATACCCTAACGGAAGTGGCAGAAACGTATGGTGTAAAGAACACTTTTGCAGATTATCGAGAGCTGTTGGACAGCAAGCTTGTGCAAGCCGTGAGTGTTTGTGTGCCTACACGTCTACATTCGCAAATAGTGGTCGACGCCGCGAAAACTGGCGTCCATGTGTTGTGTGAAAAACCTTTGGCCACAAACTTGGATGAAGCAGACAAAATGCTAGAGGCCACTGCAAAAAACAGAGTCAAATTCAGCGTTGATCTCAATCTCAGATTTCTGCCAAACCATAGAAAAGTCAGGGACTACATTAGACAAGGAAGAATTGGAAAACCTGTCTTTGCGACAGCACAACTGATTACCACCGGGCCATATGCAATGAATCAAGAAGATTATGGTTACGAGACGCAAAAAAGAATCGGTTGCCTCTTCGATTCCGGCGCCCATGTCGTGGATCTAATGCTATGGCTGTTTGGGAAACCATCAGAGGTTTCAGCATACCTTTCAACACATATGAATGGGATAGATTCAGACGATGCAGCCTTAGTCTCGATAAAATTTGAGTCCGGCCTCCTTGGAGAAGTCTTTGTTGCATGGGCTCGAATATTCAACTACAGCGCAACGGAGAGAAGCAGGCAAATAGAGATATTTGGAACAAGGGGGAACCTGGCGTCAGAGATCTTCGGGCCCTCATTCCAATTCTACAGCGTGGATTCTGTCTCGTGCAAGCTCAGAGGAAAGATTAAGTTAACACCAGGGAAGTTCGATCCAAAAATCCCCCTAGAGGCTTTTAATTGGTCGTATAAACAAGAAATAAACGATTTTCTGGAATCTATTGCCTATGATAGAAAACCTTCAGTCTCAGGGAAAGAAGCTAGAGAATCCCTTCGACTGATTCTAGCAGCATACGAGTCCTACAGAGAAAAATCCGTGATTTCGCTAAGCTGAGTGGACAAAAAATGAATGAGAAACCATTGGTTTCAATCGTGAAAGGCGATGACGAGACGATAGAAAACACAGTTTACAAATCAATAGATCTAATCGACGGCCTCAGTGATCTTAAAGGACGAAAAATCGTCTCGATAAAGCCGAACTTGTGCCGACCCTTATCTTCTCAATCTGGGGCTACGACAGATCCACGGATTGTGGAAGCTGTCATTAGGAGGATAAACTCTATTCAGAAGTGCGAGATTCAAATTGTTGAGACAAATAATTTCAAGGCCAGCGCAGAGGCAACCTTCAAGAGATTAGGATACCTAGATTTAGCAAACAAGTATTCAAATGTCAACTGCGTAAACCTGTCGAAAGAAGAAACGCTCAGAGTTAGTATCAATGGGAAGATCTTCAAAACGCTTCGAGTTCCAGAATGCATGATCTTTTCGGACTATATGATAAGCGTGGCCAAGCTTAAGACACATGTCGACTACTATTATACGGGGATACTGAAAAACGCCTTCGGTTTTCTGCCTTCTCCCCTAAAAAGGTCCTCATATCATGGCTTTATGCACGAGGTTCTCGTAGATTTAAATACTATTTACAGGCCGGATTTGGCTATCATCGATGGTATAGTGGGAATGGAAGGCTTTGGGCCAGTAGATGGGAAACCCAAGTATCTAGGAGTGATAGTTTCGAGCAAAGATCCAGTAGCAGCTGACTCCGTCGCCGCGCAAATCGCCGGGTTCAAAGCGTCCAAAATCAAGTACCTCAAATGTGCTGAGAAGAAGGGGTTAGGAAGTACAAAAGACATAGAAATAGTTGGCTGTAGCTTGCAGGAAGTAAAGACACGCCTGGAGTTTATTCCACTGAAGTGGTTCTACTTGGGAAAACTTTCTTTGACTATTCAACGGTTTTCTAGGCGCCTGTCGAATTTTGCGCGGTTGCTTAGTCTCTCCAGAAGTGCTATGGCAACAATCGGATATTCCGATCTGTCAAAGAGGCTGTCAATTGCAGACTTGATGAGTCTAGCGAAAGACACGGTTTTCAAGATAGCCGACTGATTTCACTTGGACTTGGATGACCGACTTTTTTCACTTTGAATGTGAGAGGGAGTTTGTTGCATATCGGTATGATCGCCGCTGAGTTTCCGCCGCCTCGAAGAGGCCTTGGAGTTGCTGGCGTTGGCATTTCTTCCTTCAATTTATGTAATGCGCTGGTCAAGAAGGGGCATAGAGTAACGGTTTTTACGAGAGGGTTTTGCAGAGAACCACGGTTTGAAAGCATAAACGATATAAACGTATGTAGAATACCATACTTTCCGCTATACCCTTTTCATATCCAGCTGCACGGAATTTTCCTGAATAAAGCTTTTAGATCAATTGAACCAGATTTTGATTTAGTTCATATTCAACTTCCAGTTTCACCGGTGATTGATACTTCGTTGCCCGTTGTGGTCACCATACATTCTGTAATAAAGACCCGGGCGATCCGACACGGACGTGTTAGTTTAACTAGGCGAATTGCTTACGAAATATACTCAGTTGTCACTTCTCGTCTGGAGTATGAAATCCTGCAGAATGCTGACCTTATTATCGCAGTGTCTTCGAGGGTTGTTAAGGAGATAGCGGATAATTATCGGTTTGATCCCGAAATGTTGAGGCTTATAGGCAATGGCGTAGACACGGGATTTTTTGTTCCAAAGAAATCAGGCAAAAACAGCTCTTATGTATTCTGGAGCGGTCGTCTTATCTATGCAAAAGGCGTGCTTGATCTAGCGAGATGTGCGAAATACGTCTGCGAAAGGCACCCATCGGTGTCCTTTGTACTTGCGGGTACCGGTCCATTAAGAGATCGTCTGAAGAAATTGATAAGCAGGCTGGGATTGGAGAAAAAAGTGATTCTGGTCGGTCAGCTAGACCGAGAACGCCTTCTCAGATACTACCAGAATTCAGATCTGTATGTGCTTCCATCACATGGGGGGGAAAGCTTTCCTAACGTTGTTCTTGAAGCGATGGCATGTGGCATCCCTGTGGTTGCGAGCGATGTTGGCGAAGTTGGTAAAGTGGTAAAAGATGGAAGGACTGGTTATCTAGTCCCCCCAAAGGATCCTGAAGCGATGGGGCAGCGAATTATCAAATTACTAGGCGATGAGTCTTTGAGGCTTAGGATGGGAGACGCCTCTAGAAGACTAATTGAGAATCATTACAGTTGCGATAGCATCGCCGGCAAAATACTAGATTGCTACAGACTAGTTGTAAGGCAACGCAGTTAGCCCAGCGTCTGCGATCTGGGATGTGAGCGGATCCGATTTGCAATTGTTAAGATATTGCTGACAGAAACGCGCTCCATTCAAAAGAAGCATTCACTCTGACTGAGATTTGGGGAGGCCATTTTTTGTGATTCGTAGAAAGCCTAGATACGACTATCTGTTGATGCTTTTCGTCGTTGCTATAAGTTTCTTTCTCATAGTCGTTCTCAATCGAAGGAACTATCAAGACGCGTGGATTCTGGACGGAATAGTTGTTCCAACAGCGATCTTCATCTTCTCTTTTCTTGTCGCTGAAGTGTTTATTCGAGACAACAAGAAAGTAGTTATACTTGCAGCATTTTTGCTTGCTGCGATGAACCTGATTCCAGGATTGAAATATCAATCGTTTTCTGGTGTTTTCGATGGGCCTGCACATTTCCGGTTCACTAACGAAATGGTCTCTAGGAGCTACATTCCAGAAAACGAATTCTTGTCCGAAATGTACGGAGGTAACCCCGCTATGCATGTTTTCATGGCTTCCTTTTCGATCGTTTCCGGAATCTCCACCAATGAGGTTCTCAGCCTCATCATCCCCGCGCTGTCCGGGCTAATTCCTTTCATAATTTACTTCGCCACAAAGGGGATATTGGATGATACAATTCAGAGATATGTTATTATAGCCTCCAGCTTTCCAATAGTGCAAAGATACATTATTTATGGCACGTCCCTCGCTCTATTACCTTATTTTCTGCTAATCGCTATTTTTGTTCGCAATATCTTTGGGAAAGAGTGCAAAAGAAGGTTCGGGTTGATTTTCATTATCCTAGGTTTCAACGTGATCATCTCTCACGCTATTACATCATTTCTGGTTTTCTTCGCTTTCGCGTTGGTGCTACTCATTTTGTGGCTCCTAGAGATTACGAGAAAGAAAACTCTGGGTCGAATCCGAGTCTCCACTCTTGTTATACCAACTGTGATATACGGAATTATGTTTCTTGCTTGGTGGTCGGTTGCCTCAGATTTCAATTTGAAAAGACTCGCTAGTTTGATGAAGGCGCTTTTCGTCGGAGAGGTTAGGGCCCCTGTTCCTACACGATTCTATGACATACCGCTTCTGGCACAAGTTCAGATTCTTGCAGTTTTCCATTTGAGCGATGCGATTGTGGTGATGCTGAGCCTTTTCGGCTTGTCTGTATTCCTGTGGAAACTTAGACGAAAAGTATCTAGTGAAGCTAAGACATTCTACCTGTACCTCATTGTTCTCCTTACCGCTTTTGTGTCATTCTTGTTGTTTCAATTTGTGTCTGGTTTTGGTTCAATAGAATACGAAAGACTGATGGCCTACATCATGCTCTTATGTATTTTTCTAGTAGGGTTGACACTGTGGCGTCTTGACGAATTCTTGAATCGCATTTCTGTAAGGCCCGCAGCAAAGAACCTAGTTTTCGCTTCCTTACTTTTCATACTCGTCTCTTCTTGTTTGATTCAATTCCATCGTTGCCAACCATTAGTTCCTGGATCCAACGTTCTGTCAAGCGATTTGCCTGAAGAGGAGTATCTGGTTCAGCTCGGAGTAGTAAACACGATCTATCAGATAGAAATGATCTCTTTTGCTGAGAAGTACTCCTATAACAGTAGCGTAGCGTCAGACGTTGTCACTCGATTTCAGATTCATGGCTTCTCCACCCCTTCATTCTACTTGAGACATATACGGTTCAATCTTTTGGAATCGAATCAAAGCCTAAACTGGGATCTACTCTTGCTTCATACCTTTGAAGGCGGTCAGTTTGAGGAGCCAGCAGAATATCGGACTAAAGAAAGGATAGAAAATCTTCGCCTCGAAGCAGGCAACCTCATCTATGACAACGGTGCCTCCTTCATCATATCCCACTCCATGTATAATCCTGACGCAACCCAAGATTAGGTATATGCGCACATAAAATCTAGGAGTGATGCATTTGCCCGGTTTGCATCTGCTGATTTCAGTGAGCAGCAACCTGCCTGTCGGACGAGATGAAAGGCGAATATTTTCGAATACGTTGGATAGGATGAAGCATTTTCAATGGTATATGACTGACATTGTATATAATGACGCTAGCGTAATCCTGGGACGATCGTACTACGATGGCTATCCCTTCACGGTTTCTCAAAACAAGAGAAGGGTGACTTCGATCGATGGAGCTATCTACAACAAGTCTACCGGGCAAGTCAAGGATGAGCTGGATGAGATTTCCCTTGCTGAATCGAATCCTAACAAGCTATCAGACAAAATAAAGAAGTTCGTACTCACGACACATGGAGAATTCGTGGTAGTAATATACAATATTGAGAAGCAAAAGTGTTTGATTTTCAATGATGCGTTAGGTAGACTTCCCTTATATTACTGTTCATCCCCCAATCGATTTCCAGATAGGATCGTGATGTCTAGAGAAGTGAAATTCGTAGTTCCATTTCTAGAGAAGCCTAGTTTTGACAAACTTGCCTTGGCTGAATACCTACTATTCAGATACCCTTTAGGTGAGAGAACGCTTTGCGAAAACATCAAAAGATTTCCTCCTGCGGCTATGTCGGTTGTTGATACTGTGAGCGGCAAATTCCTTCTGGAAAGACTATTATTATGGAATCTGGATCCAAAAACTGAAAATCTGGATCAGCTGCAAGAAGAGACAAGAAAGATGGTCAAGTTGTTTCTTGGGTCCTCGAAAAATATCGCACAAACGTTTTCCAAGGAGTGGGCTCACGTAGTGCTTCTTAGCGGAGGACTCGACTCCAGAGCAACATTAGGAGGTTTAGTTAAAGTGGGAGCGAATCCAGTTGCTTACACATTTCCGTCAGGAGAAACCAGGATAGCCGGAGAGATTGCCCAAGCACTAAGAGTGAGACATCAGGTTGTATCGTCATCTTTCAAAGCAACGGATGAGGATTATGTAAAGCTCACGGATGGCATAGGATCTTCTATGCTTCCTCATATTATATCGTACCTATATGGCATTAGGGAAAGAGTAGGGTACAAAGCAATACTACATACTGGGGACGGGGGCTTCTTACTTAAGCCGGAAGACCCCCCCATCAGTGGCACACGCAATTTTTCTGACGTGGAAAAACTGCTACAGTACATAATAGAGACGGAACACATCTTCGACCTAGACGAAATCAGTTCCATATTAGCAATAGACGAGAGTGCCTTCAAGGAACATCTTAACAAACTCATAACGGCCTTTCCTGAGAAGACAATGGAAGGAAAATTGATGCACTTTCTTCTGTTCGAACGATCGTTCAAGTTGTATTTTCCTGGAGAAGATAAGAACAGGATCATCCTGTGGAGTACGACGCCCTTTTATTCTATTCCCTTTCTTAGGGCCTCAACAAACGTGTCTCAATCTTTCAAAGACCACCACATTCTATACAAGAATCTTCTTTCAAGTTTGAATACATCCTTATCTCGGATACGGTATTATGATCGCTTAATACCTTTGTCCGTTCCTGGTTGGCTACTCAAGTTGTACTTCCTCGTTTTTGGATGGCTAAAAAGACACCTTCATGAGTCAGGAATCCTGAGCGTAAACCCAATTGACCTTCTTGGCGACAAACGCTCGCATAAGCGAGCTCAAGAGAGAACTGATGAGATTAAGAAGCTAACACTGCGGTTTCTGGGTCAGACAGGTGTTGACTTTCTAGAACAGTCTCGAGTCCGTGAAATAGTAAAAAAGGAGAGGAATCAACTGAAATTGAGTGTCTTGGCTTCGCTAGTCATTTACGCTAGTCTCATAAGGTCTTCTGACTATCCCTAGCCCACGCAACTCGTTTGCGATTTGCACCTGTTTACTTCTGGGACAAGGATTTGATCTTGATGAGTGAAGGGCCCTCAATGCGGATTGCGAATCCGTAGCACAATTTGCTCTATCGATTTGGAAGTGAGTACGCGTTTATCGTTTTTCCCAGTCTATTCCACATTATTCTACCCCATAGCTTTCCGGGACTTTTTCAGTGGAAAGTACCATATCGTCTACATAGCACCAACATTCAGGTTCAGTCGGTTCGTTGTATATGGCGAGAGACAAGTAAGGGAAATCGTTGTAAGTCCAGTAGCATCCTTCACTCTCCCATCTTGGATCGCCTCTAGGATCTGTTATGCGCCCAGTCTTACTTGTTATCAGTTCATTGTTTATCCATGCTTCCAATATTCCGTCTGGAGTCTGGCTCATTTTGTAGTAAACCTGGAAGTGTGCCCATGTGCCAGCAAGGTCATGTAATGTGTAGTCACTGTAGAATTCATCATAGTCGCTTGATGGTGGGCTGAGTACTGGAGCGAAAAGATAGTCTACTCTTGCGCAGATTCTTTCGTCACTGCCGCGAACGGCGAATCTGATTGTGCTTCTATATTCCCACGCGCCCTCAGCCCTATTTCCGTATCTGAGTGTAAGACCGCCTAGCGTTCTCCAGCTGTATTGTGTAGTCATGCTGTCGGTGAAGTAAACCCACCAGCTGAAGTACATGTCTTGGGTTCCACTGGAGTACTCTCTAACGAGAACTCTTCGCTCCGCATCACTCTTCACGGGAGGCGGCTGATAGAACTTTACCGATTTGCTTCCTGTTCGTACCTGTTCATCACTCACTCGTACATAACCGTGTGATGTTCCTGACCCTGTGGGCCCTGCAATGTCAAACGGCGGCTTAGGAATGTCGCCGACATCAGTAGCTTCAGCACCGTATTCAAAGAGAATGTCTGTAGCAGGGTTGAATGCCTCAACTGATACAACAAACTGTAGACTGGTCAATAAAGCAATCACCACAACTGTCGCCATAGTCACAGTAAGCGCCCTGCTTGAAAGTTTGGTCATGGTTATGCAGCCTCCTCTTTGAAATAGCCGCAGGGAACACTACGGCGCGCGGATTTCATTTTCCTCTCTCCACGTCCTCAGCGACTTCAAGTTACGATTGTGGCCTCTTAAGAGGTTTACGCTGGAACTAGATTATAGAAGAAACTTCCATTTCTTTCCTGCGCGCCCAACTTGGCTGGAGCCAAACCAGTTGTAAAGCTGGCATATGACGACGGAACATTGGATTATAGCCGTGCAGTGGCGTGCGCGAGGAACGACGGTTCCTTTCTTGCAGTTCATCAAGATTGTTTATGCGCCCGCTGACGGAAGTTACATGATTTCGCTCTCGTAACTATTTTGGATCAAGCCCACATATATTATAGCACTTGTTCGAGTCAGGTCTTGTGCTTTCTCGCAAGATACTGCACGGTTTTGGCGAAACGAATCTAATATTTCTCTAGAACAAGATTCCACTGCAGTTTATAAAGGACTGATCACATTTCTGTAGCCAGTGTTGAAAAATGAACGCAAAAAGGATATGCTTAATGGTTGCGCTGATATCTTTGACCATCATGCTTGTACCCCAAACGTTTGCCAACGGGTGCGACGGAGTAACCATAACCAAGGAGTTCGCATGCGGATCCGCCCCAACATCAGGGCTTGATTTGTTCACAGAGTACCAGTGGAATATCAGGATTACAATCAGAAACAACAACCCCTACCCGATAAATGACGTAAGACTGAAAGACAAACTCGGAGCAGAGTTCAAGATAGACTCTGTAAGTGAGTATACCTTTACGTATAGCCCCTATGAACGAGACGGAGCAGTCGAGGTCGACGGCAGTTTCGGGGCACTCAACAAAGATGGGGTGGCTTTCGGCACCTTCTTTGTCTATTGGACTGGCAATTCCATCAAAGCCCATTTCGAGTGGTACATAGGAACGATACCAGCTGGCCATGGCGCACAGGTGTATATGAGAATATCAACCGATACCAACCCCGCCGGTATGCAGGAGTTCACATCATGCGGTGAGTATTATTTGAACTCAGGTGCAACCGTGCA
>Ga0209636_10005654_pt1 | contig 12767 bp, 12 predicted proteins | sample DeeMarSWOR152_54_FD_187464 | JGI IMG/M metagenome (GOLD analysis project Ga0209636, IMG submission 187464) | Marine sediment microbial communities from White Oak River estuary, North Carolina - WOR-1-52-54 (SPAdes) (version 2) | ecosystem: Environmental > Aquatic > Marine > Intertidal zone >...
ACTAATAAATACGGTATCGGCTGATGTTTCTATTGGCATTGTGCCGTTTGTATAAATAATAGCTGCGAGAAATCCTTTTTCATGCGCATATTCAATAATATCTTCAAGATTATGTTGTCCGTCATGCCAAATAAATGGTTCGCCGCCTTGAAGGTAAACCGTACGACCTCCTTCTTTATGAAATGAATCAAGAACACTAGTTGCTTCTTCAAAACTTAGATCCTCGGCCTCACGGTCAGTGACCCTGCAGTGACGGCATCGTAGATTACATCTATTAGTTATAGTTAAGCCAGCTATAAGGGGAGTGTTCTTTTTAAAGATTCGACGATTGATGATGTATGTAATTCCATAAATCATTTCTTTCATGACTCTCACAAAACCACCTTCTCCGGCCAGGGTTCCTGCTTTGAAGTTCCCCATAGCTTGCTAATGTAGTCCAGTGAAAATAGGTCTTCAAGTGCATGCAGCCAAAAAATACCTTTATCAGAAAGGATTATCTCATTCCCGTCATCCCTCTTTATTAAGCCCAAAACAGAGAATATCTTGATGTACTTTCCATATACTTCATTGAAATCCTTTGCAAATCTTTTCCTGAAATCGCTTCTTTTGAACCTTGTCTCATAGACTCTCCAGTAAAGCCACCATGCCATCTGCATGCTTTCTGACAAATCTAAAGATAACGCAATGGGCATTCTGCCATCTTCAAGTCTCTTTATATATTCAGCGACGTTGAAGGTATTGAGGTAGAAAATATCTCTTAAGCAAGAGCCGCCACTTGCACCGAGACCAACATAAAGGGGCACTGTCACGGAACAATACTTCGGGGCCCCTTCTTTAGTGAACGCCCAAACAGATGTTCTTTCGTAGTTTCTACTATAGAAAATGTCCTCCAGGATACGAAGCATTTTTCTTCTCCTAAGAATACCTGGTACGTCGTAGTTGCTTTGCCTAGCCGACTCCCCCATTTTGGTGTAAGGGAAATAGAAAAGAGGATAAGCTGCAACCTGGTCAATATCCATCTCAACTAACTCATTACCTGCCTGCTCTAACTCACCATAAGTCTGACCTGGTAAAGCAAAAATAAAGTCCACGTTAAAACATTTGAATCCCTTATTTACGGCCATTTCAATTACCGCTTTCACTTCCTTGGTATTGTATGGTCTATTCAGGATTTCTAGATATTTGTCCTGTAGAGCTTCTACCCCAACACTTAGATTTTCCACGTTAAGAGATCTTATGGCATTTAGGTTGTCTGGGCTCAAATCATTAGGATGACTCTCCATATGTATATCGCACTGCATATTAAAGTTTTTAAAGATATGGTCTAAAATATTGCCAAGCCCGCTATGAAGCATCGTGGTAGGTGTCCCGCCACCAATATAGAAAGAGGTCACCGGTTTATCACCCAAAAGACCACAGTAGAAGTCGATTTCCTTTTTGATAGCTCGGGTATACATTTCTGCTGCCTCAGATTGATAAATCTCCTTGTTGTACGGGCAGTAAGGGCATATTTGTTTGCAGAAAGGGATGTGGAGATAGAGTCCAAACTCATTGATATCCTGAAACTTCCTTTCAAGGCTTTCGTAGCCAGGAGTCCTGTCTGCAAGAATCATGTTGCTCTCTTTAGTCAGTAATTTCCTGATTTGGTTTCTGGAAAAATCTTTAAATGACGTATAATCCCCCTCTATCTGATGGCTTTATTTTAATCCTTTCTTTCCCGAAGTGTCTTGTTTTAGTTCAATTCTTCATATTACCTTCGAATATAAGTAAGTATGAAAAGTCAATTTACATTCTAGTAGAACTTGCAGCTTATCACACGAAATAGCGAAGTGTTACCAACGCGGCTAATAGCACTCTGAGCTGTCATGTTATAATAACTCCCAAGATATGTGATACGTGATGCCAACATGTAGCCTAGCCAGTGGATTTGGAGAGATAAGTGAGCGAAGAGCCTTCGAAGCGAAGAGTACAGGAAAGCGAAGCCATAAGGAAATTCTATGAAACTCACCCTGGTTGGAGTCTATTGGATGTTGCTAACTGTCCTACCCCTGGCTGTGGCAAGCGCTTCCACTGCAAAGTACACCAGTACGCCTACAGAAAATGGTGGGTTAACCTTAGCATAGGATTCAAAGGATAAGTTGCTTTGCTAGCGGATTTGGAGTGGCTTATGGTTACTATTGTCAGCCCGATGGTCTATATTGCACAATTGGGCGTTTCGTTCAATGCTGAGAACGGGGGTATAACAACGGCAAAGATGAGACCGAATATACGAGATGCTTGGGGAATTCAAACCCCATTGGATAAATGAGGCTGAACGGGAAATAACCGCAATGCGGCTATGCATAAGTTATACGAGATTCCCAACCCCCAGAGACGAAAAGAATGAAAAATAGATATTCTATCTTAACCTATTGTATGGGGAGGTAAATATGATAAGCCTAAAGGACTCGATAGAAATAAAGGCAACGCCTGAGAAGATTTTTGATTGGTTTAAAAATATGGATAATAAAAGTTTCACGGAATGGCATCCTAACCACAAGAAATTTGTGAGGATGACTGGAGGTATGGAGGAAGGAGATATTGTTTATGCTGAGGAATGTGTCAGTGGAATCTGGTATAAGCTGAAATTGAAGGTTACTAAAATAGAAAGAGGTGAGAATGGCTGGAAAGTTGAGCTCAAAGACCTTCGCTTTCCAGCAAAAATAATATTTATCACAAAAGCAAAAGGAGATGGTTGTATCTTTACTCATATTGAAACATTGGGATTTGAAAGACCGATTATTGGTAATATAGTGGATTTTCTTGTTAAAGCTCTTTTTCAAAAGAGAATTGACATTGTTCAAAGAGATATAGAAGAAGATAACAAAAACTTAAAAGGACTATTGGAAGGTAATCCTTAGTGGCCGGTTTCGGAACTTCGCGGTTGCTTTGCAACACTTACCCTTCGGGTAATATAACAGCGGATAAAAGGCTTCGCTATGCTCCGCTCAAATTGCTTTAGCCAGTTTCTTTCATCCGCCAGACGTCAAACAAAAGTCCATTTTGTGGAACTACACATTTGCCTGTATTGTGTCATAAGGCCAGGCGTTTTGCTAACATTTTTGCTAACGAAATGTTTATCACCGCCTGACACACCAAGGTACCACAAGATACAAATTGACTCCCACATGGGCAACTGCTTGATACTAATTGCTATTTGGAGACACCAGGCGGTACAATGAATTTGTATCTTTTAATGAGGGTTTCACCCGTCCGAAACACAACACCTTCTTATAAGTTTTTCTTTCCACTTTTGCCGACATTTTGCCGACAAACTCTTTGGCACCTGGCAGCACGGTGTAAGACACCCAGATACGAATTTCACCCTGAGCTCGCGCTAGGCAACACATGACCGTATGTGGTAGCCCTGGATGGCACATTGGACTTTAGTCTTCGGAACCGGGGGTCGTGGGTTCGAATCCCTCTAGGCGCGCCACTTTTCGAAGCTAGACTTCTGTGGTTTCTGAGCTTTGACTGATTCCAGGTTTATTGCCAATCAGTCACCGACCAACATCCAGATACCTAATTTCATCTCAAAAAAAGAGGGACTGAAGCAGTCCCTCTCTCTATTGCCCTTAGTCCAAACTCAACACTATTATAACCGAAGAAAAATTCACCTCACGGGAACCGGGAGCGTGAATTGAGATTCTAGTCCTTGGTCTTAGTCTCTTTCTCTAACACTTCCGCCAGTGCTTTATAACCCTCACCGCCAAAGGACTTGATTTGCAAGGTAAGCAACTCCGAGTACTTGAACCCTTTAGAGACAATCCAGTCTCTATGCACCTTGTCTCCCCGACCCATCATATGTCGGGCCAGGTCCATAGCGCTTTTTGAAACCTTAATACATACAGGACACTTATAACTCATCTGCTACCTCCTAGTTCACAACGATGCATTACTTAGACTTTTTGCCCTTTTTCTCCTTCTCCCTTAGTGCTCTGAAAACTTTCTCCGGAGTTATGGGCAAATCATTTATTCGCACACCTGCTGCTTTATACACCGCATTGCCTATGGCGCCGGCAGTAGGATTAGTCAGTCCTTCACCAGCCTCCTTGGCGCCAAATGGCCCCTCAGGCTCATAAGTGTCAATCTCCAAAATCTCGGTCTCCGGCATATCCAGAGAGCGGATAAGCTTATAATCGGCGATCGATGGATTAAGTATCTTGCCCTCGTCCATCGGCTGGTCTTCACAGAAGCCATAGCCTCCGGCCATCATTATTGCCCCCTCCAGCTGCCCTTCAATGCCTACGGGATTGATTACTGTACCGCTCTCGTGGGCTGTGGTTACATTTATCAGTTTATATCTGCCCGTTTCGGGGTCTACTTCTACCTCAGCCGCCTGGACACCAAAACTGTAAGCCGGCGATATCATCCCCTTGCGGTGGGGCGTATAATGTCCCCGACCCATGATAACCTCGCCATCCCTACCCCTTATCGCCTCTTTAACGATATCATAGTAAGAGACGCCTCTTTCCGGACGGTCAACGAGGTGAATCCACCGATCTCTAATATCCAAGTCATAGACAATGTTGGGTCCCAACTTGGCGGCGGCAAACTCCAGGATTTGCCGCTTGGCGTCAGCCGCTGCCATCTTGACGGCATTGCCGTTCATGAGCGTTTCCCGGCTACCCCAGGCACCGAGGTCAGCGGGACAGATACCGGTATCAGCGGCATGTATCCTGACATCCTCAAGACGTACCCCCAGCTCTTCAGCACAAATCATGCTTAGCGTGGTATCCGAGCCCTGACCAATATCACAGGCTCCGGTGAATAGGTCTACCTTGCCATCAATATTTATCCTGACTATAGCAGCCGAGAAAGCATACGGGGTATCAAACCAGTTAAAGATGCCACCGGACATAAATCCGTAGGCGGATACACCTATGCCCCGGTTGGGAGGAAGCTTGCCTCGCTCCTTGACGTGTTTCTCAATAGCGTCCAGACACTGATGTAGCCCACAGCTCTGAATATAAGCCTGCCCCGGAACCTCGTAGTTAGGGGTCATGCCGTTCTTACGCCTGATTTCAATGGGGTCTATCCCCAGGTCATCAGCTAGCATGTCTATTTGAGACTCGCCAACAAATGTTGACTGGGGGGCACCGAAACCGCGCATGGCTGAGGTCGGTGCCGTATTAGTATAAGCCCGATAGCCGTCATAGCGGTAGTTAGGATACTTATAGGGGAACGAGGAGAAGAAACCGGTTAGATAGAGCGCGGTAGCTCCCATAGCCGTATAGGCACCACCCTCGGTAATGACACGGACCTCCTTAGCCAGCATGGTGCCGTCTTTCTTGGCGCCAAGTTTAACAAAGTAATACATGGGAGTGCGCCGCTTGGTGGCGGTGAACTCCTCTTCCCGGCTAAGGACTATCTTTACCGGCTTACATAACTTCATGGAAAGCACAGCGGCACAGAATTGGGCGGAGTCCAGTTCAAACTTGCTACCGAAGCCACCTCCAGTGGGCGGTTTTATTACCCTTATATCACCTTCTCTCAAGTCGAGCATGTCAGCCAGCAACCTTTGAATGTAGTAAGAGGATTGGGTTGAAGTCCACATCGTAAGCTTGCCGCCATAGTCGAAGCTGGCTACAGCATCGTGAGTCTCCATGCAGACATGCGCCTGTGAGCAACACTTGAACTGGTCTTCACGAATGTGGTCGCACTTCTTAAATGCCTCATCAACATCGCCCCACTCGATATGACGGGTGATATTAATATTAAGGTCAACACCCTCGTGAATCTGTGGTGCTTCCTCCTTAATCGCTTCCAGCGGGTCAAATACCGCTGGCAGAGGCTCATATTCAACATCGATTAAGTCCAGCGCCTCCTCAGCAGTGTCCTCATCAATAGCAGCTACTGCTGCCACCGCATCGCCGATATAGCGAACCTTCTTACGGCAGAGAATTTCCTCATCACAAAGTTCGGGGAACCGCCGCCAGATACCCTGTTTATGCCCCGGCGTATCTTTTCCGGTGACTACTGCCTTTACTCCAATTAGCTTTTCTACCTTTCTGGTGTCAATTTTGAGAATCTTGGCATGAGGGTGGGGACTTCTCAAGACTTTCCCATAGAGCATATTTGGCAAAACCATATCAAAGGTATATTTAGCGCTACCGGTTACCTTTTCCGGTCCATCGACTCTGTGTACTCGTTGACCGATTACTGAGTATTTACTCATTTCTCCTCCTTATACTCACCTTTGACTACACCAGTTAAGGCTCGGATAATACTGTTATATCCGGTGCAACGGCAGATGTTGCCATCAATGCCTTCCTTTATCTGCTCCTTAGTCGGTTTAGGATTCTCGTCAAGCAGTGCCTTAGACGACATCAGCATCCCTGAAGTGCAGAAGCCGCACTGAAAAGAACCATGGTCGAGGAAGGCTTTCTGCAGTGGATGTAGCTCAGTCCCCCGAGCCAGACCTTCAACAGTCATCACCTCTCCCCCGTTTGCCTGAAGTGCTAGTATTGAGCATGACTTAACTGCCATACCATTGAGAACAACCGTGCAAGCACCACAGCTACTGCTGTTACAGCCTCTTTTGGTCCCGGTCAGCCCTAAGTGGTCCCTTAGCGCTTCTGACAGTAAGGTTTTAGGTTTTATATAAATCTCATAAGGCTGACCATTCACTGTAAATTTTAGCTCTTTTTTCATATCATTAAACCTCCGCGTTAAGCCCGCTTAGCCCTGGCCAGGGCTTCCTTGCCGACTCGATTAACCAGAACTCTGACCAGCTCTCGCCGGTACTCCTCTGAAGCAACGATATCAGATATGGGTTCAACTTCAGTAGAAGCTATCTCGCCTGCTTCCTTAAGCAGATTTTCGGTAATCTTCTTGCCTTTCACTGCCGCTTCTGCCTTTTTCACCCTCATCGCAGTCGGTGCCGCCGCCCCCAGTGCTATTCGGATGTCCTGGCAAATACCATCGCCGGAGCCTAATGTAATTGATACGGCGACTCCCACCGTGGCTAAATCACTCTGTATTATGTTGAACTTGGTGTAGGCGGTGCCGGTATGGGGAGGAGCAGCCGGCACCTGAATCTCAATAAGTAGTTCGCCAGGTTCCAGCGCTGTCTCAAAGTAATCCAAGGAGAAATCTTCAACCGCCATGTTTCTTTCACCCTTGAGGCTGGCTGTAGTCAAGGTAGCCTTCAGCGATATCAGTACCGGTGCCGGGTCTCCAGCCGGGTCGGCATGGCAGATATTTCCTCCTATAGTGCCCCAGTTACGGGTCTGAATTGAGGCCAGCCGGTTTTCCATCTCAGCGAGTACAGCAAAACCCTTCCTGACCAATGGTGATTTTTCTATAGTTCGATGAGTGGTTAGAGCACCAATTCTCAAGCCTACCTTGGCATCAGGCTTAACATAGTTCAGCTCAGAGATGCCCTTAATATCGATTAAGTACTTGGGAGCGACTAACCCCTGCCTCATCAAGACCAGGAGGGACTGCCCCCCAGCAATTATCTTGGCCTCGTCCCCGTACTTGTCCCACAAGGTGAGAGCTTCTTTAAGCGTCTTGGGGGTGAGGTATTCAAAGTCTCTTATCATTTTTGCCTGACCTCCCTTATTTCATTCATTAGAACCTTCTTTTCCACTTGACTATCCGGTTGTTCGACTCTTCAATTTCTCCTGCAAATTCCTGGTAAACTCTTCTCCCACCGACTTAGCTTTGGCGCGCATTATCCTTTCTCCAAAGGTAGCTAATCGACCAACCAAACTTACATTGGAGCTATATGATACCTCTACCTCATTCTTTGAGATTTCGGTTAGGTCGACAGTAGTCTCCTGGCTGAAGGTACCCGCCTTAGCTATGTCCGCACCTTGACCAACTGCCTTCAGATGTCGCGGTGGGTCTACCTCAGTTATCTTCGTGGTGAACTTGAATTTCACTGATATTGGCCCGACCTTCTGTTTGACCACGCTTTCATAGGTCTTGTCATCGATGGCTTCCATTTTCTCAGCACCAGGAATGCAAGAGGCTAGTGTCTCCGGCTTAAGCAAAAAATCCCATACCTCTTGAATAGGTGCCTTCAAAGTAAACTTTCCCTCCATTAACATTTCAAATCAGCCCTCCTTAATAACTGTTTTCCAAAACCATGATGTTGGGTCCATGGTTTTATTCTTGTTTTGCTGAAGAACCTATAGTATGCACTCTCGGTCGTTTGCTGTCAAGAGATAAGAAACTGACTTAATCATTAGCCTTTTCCGCAACAGGCTCAAAGGCAAAAAACACCCTCTCTGCCGTTATCGTTTCTTTCTTGATCTCTATCGGGTGTGCTGGAACATCAAATACTACAAACTGAACCTCATCACCTTCTTTCAATTGCCCTGCAGAACAATTTATTATGCGGCTCAGTATCCTCTTTAGTGGACTATTTACACCGAGGTCAATCCATGCATGAATTAGCGGAGCTTCAAAGCCAAGAGGAACACCCCTTAATTGCTCGGTGAAAACTATCACCTTACCCTTTTTAGGAAGGTCGATATACTCGAGTTCTTCAGAGTAACATTCAGGACATATTATGCGAGGCGGATAGGCAACATGGCCACACTTTTTGCATTTCGTTGTAGTAAATCTACCCGCCTTAAGATTATCGTAGAACTCGTATATCTTATTAAACTCCTTGGCTTCCAGCGGCCAGAGGTCCATTGTAACTGGGTACTTGTTATTCAATAACGGTATCCCTGTAACTTCCATTCTAATCTCTCCTTACTTTACTGGTTCTCTTCCGTAAATCACCACCGTATGCTCAGCACATAGAGCACTCAAATTATGAGCCAGGCCAATCTCCGCACCTTGAACTTGGAATGTAGCTCTCCCCTGGAGTTGCTTTAGTATTTCAGCACTTTGGCGAATTCCTGTTGCCCCAAAGGGATGACCGCAAGAAAGAAGCCCACCATCAGTATTAACTGGAACCTTGCCGCCCAGATTAATCTGGCCTGAGGCTACGTAAGGTCCACCCTCTCCTTTCTTACAGAAACCGAACTCTTCCACCTCAATGACCTCGGAGATGGTGAAGCAATCATGTGTTAGGGCTACATCTATATCATCGGGTCCAACTTTGGCCTTCTCATATGCTCTTTTTGCAGCTAGCTTGAGGTGAGGCCAATCTGCAAGATGCTCGCCCGGCCAGTTAGCGCTCACGCTGTGGAGCGTCACCTGAGCCCCACCACGTATATACACAAGAGGTCTATCACTAAACTCTCTTGCCTTTTCCTCACATGCAATTATGGCAGCAGCACCTCCATCGGTTATTGGGCAGCAATCATAGAGCGTAAGAGGAGGGGCAATTGGCATTGCTGACATGGCCTCTTCCATTGTGAGCTTTTTCTGGAACTGGGCATTGGGGTTGACAGCACCAAAGTTATAATTCGTCACTGAAACTGCCGCCAATTGCTCCTTAGTCGTTCCATACCGATTCATGTGTTCCTTGGCATGCAAGGCAAAAAATGGCGGCGGCAGCCCCAGTCCCTGTGTTGCATCCCAGTCATGGTCGACTACATTTAGCTCGCTGTAAAATACTTCCCATCTCTGGGGTGTATAAAGTTTTTCAGCACCACTAACCATTACTATGTCAGACATTCCGCTCTCCACAAGTGCTGTGGCAAGAAGAATACCTGAATTTCCACCAGCGCATAGCGTATCCAACCTTGTACAAATAGATGTCGGATGCAGTCCTAATCTCTCAGCTATTACAGGAGCAGTATTTACTTGAGTTGAGGTCCTTCCGCCAAGTGAAGTAGCCACAAATAGTCCATCAATATCTTTCGGCTTCAACCCAGGGATGTCATCTAGGCATCGCTTCGCTGCTTCCTGAAATAAATCGACCAGATGTGCCTGCCTGTCACCAAAAACGGATACACCAGCAGCTATGATACATGCGTTCCTCTTATTCAAAGTTGTCCCTCCCTAATTTGTGCTGTATTAGCTTTTTTATCCAAATGAAAGTTGGTATTGCCTAAGTTAATCTCCAAATTTTAGCGCCCTTAGAGTAAAGAGGCGAGTCATAATCTTCTGTAAAGCCAATAGCACCATGAAACTACTAAGTGCCTAGAGAAACAGCGCACTTAAACCTCTAACCAAGCAAAGCCTTCATGGCTACCTCTTGGGCTGCCGGAAGACCCTCGCTAAGTCACAAAGAAATATTATAAATCACGAGGGAGCACCCGTCAAATCAATCTTTATTGACAGCCTACAGATGAGGTGATAAAATCTCAATGCTTCAATTTTTGAGCATCAGATAAAGGCCGATGTTGTAAGATCCGTTATAAGGAATGACAGTATACCAATGTTAATAGTACCGATTTTGTAGAGGAGAAGAGATGGCAAAAATACCTAATAAAATTGAGACCTGGCAGATGACAGAGCCGGGAAAGCTGGCTAGAGTTAGCCTTGACATGCCTGAACTAAAGCCGGGCGAGGCACTGGTTGAAATTGCTGGCTGCGGGGTATGCCATACAGACCTGGGATATTTTTACGATGGCGTACCCACTGTAAACAAACCACCGCTAACCTTAGGGCACGAAATCAGCGGCCGAGTCATAGCCGGCGATAGCAACTGGATAGATAAAGAGGTAATCATACCAGCAGTAATACCATGCAATAATTGCCCCATTTGCGCTAGTGGCAGAGGCAACCGTTGTCTGGCACAGAAGATGCCGGGAAATAGCATGGGACTTTACGGTGGGTTTTCCAGCCACATTGTGGTCCCTTCTGAGGATCTGTGCGTGATTGAGGACAAAAAAGGCTTACCGCTCTCGCATTTCGCGGTAGTTGCCGATGCGGCAACTTCACCCTATCAGGCAGCGGTGAGAGCCGAGGTTAAGCCGGGGGATTTAACCGTTGTCATCGGGACTACTGGTGGGCTTGGTGTCTACGCTACTCAAATTTTGTCCGCATTAGGTGCTAAAGAGGTTATCGGCATTGCCCGCAACCCAGAAAAACTAAAGAGAGCCCTAGACTTTGGCGCGACTCATACTATTCAGAGCACAGCGGATAAAGACGCCAGGGCTATTAGAGATGAATTTCGAGCCTATTGTAGTGAAAAGAAAATACCCTCTAACTATGGCTGGAAGATTTTTGAATGGACTGGGACGCTTGCTGGGCAAAGGATTGCCCTTGAGCTGCTATCATTTATTGGCGTATTGATGATATGTGGCTTTGGGATGCAGAAGAATGAATATTCGCTTTCAAGATTGATGGCATTTGATGCAGATATCAAGGGCAGCTGGGGCTGTCTGCCCAAATACTATCCCGCAGTTCTCAAGATGGTCCTGGAAAATAAAGTACAGATAGAGCCCTTTATTGAGACCAGGCCAATGAGCCAGATACAGCGAGCATTTGAAGACGCCCATAAAGGTGGGTTAGAAAAAAGAATAGTCCTAACCCCCGATTTTTAACTTAACTAAATAAAAAAATAGGAGGTATAGAATGGCTTTGGATTGGTTACCTAAAGAAGGCGGACTAAAAGACCATAATATATGGGGCATGGAACACTTTGGCACTGAGGCACCATGCACCATATATGAGGAGAGGCCAATCATTGACCCTAATGGAAAGCCGGTGGAAGGTCTATATAGCGCCTGGGTTATCCTTAATAATCCTGATCAGTTGAACTCCTACACCACTGAAATGGTGAAGGGGGTAATCGCTGGATTTCACCGAGCCCAGATGCAGCGGAATGTTGTTGCCGTTGTCTTTACCGGAGTCGGCACGAGGGCTTTCTGCACCGGCGGTAATACCAAAGAGTATGCCGAGTATTATTCCACCAAGCCTCAAGAATATGGTGCATACATGGACCTGTTCAACGGCATGGTGGATACTATACTTCAGTGCCAAAAACCAACCATTCGCCGGGTTAATGGTATGAGTGTAGCTGGTGGACAGGAGATTGGCAGTGCCTGTGATATATCTATTTCCTCCGACCTAGCTATTTTTGGACAGGCGGGACCGAGGCACGGCTCAGCTCCGGTTGGGGGCGCATCAGATTTTCTCCCCTGGTTTCTGAGCATAGAGGATGCCATGTGGAACTGCGTCTCCTGCGAGATGTGGACTGCCTACAAGATGCTGAGGAAGAACTATCTTAGCAAGGTGGTGCCAGTGCTTAAGCAGGGAGACAAGTTTATCAGGAACCCGCAGGTGATTACGGACAAGTGGATTGAAGATGGCGAGATTGTCTACGGCGAGCCTGTTACTGGCCCGGAGGCAAAGGAGGCTAGGGAGCTGGCTAGATCGCTGCCTGCAGTTTTAACTCGCTTAGATGAAGAGGTGAATAAGACATTGTGGACTTTCACCAACCTATTCCATGGCTGCTTGATGAAGTCCATTGTCGGGATAAGGCAGAAGAAGAAGTACTTCTGGGATTTGGCCAAGAATGACCACCGTTACTGGCTAGCGGTTAATATGCAGGGAGAAGCCTTCCTTGGCTTTAACGCCTTTAATACCAAGAGGATAACCGGTAAGGACACCGTTGATTTTATTAAGCTTCGTCAGATGCAGGCAGAAGGTCATCCTTTGGACGATGAGCTATATGAGGCCGTTTTGGGCAAACCACAGAAATGACAAGATAGGCTTGTAAGCTAACTATAGAAAGCCCGGGTTACACCCGGGCTTTCTATTTTTGGGCTTGACAAAGAGAGGCTAACAGACTAGCATTGCTGAGGTCGTGCCCGTTGAGGTGAGGCATGTCATCTCACTTACAGGGGTTTAATAGAAGATATTACGGCAAA
>Ga0209636_10005655_pt1 | contig 12765 bp, 13 predicted proteins | sample DeeMarSWOR152_54_FD_187464 | JGI IMG/M metagenome (GOLD analysis project Ga0209636, IMG submission 187464) | Marine sediment microbial communities from White Oak River estuary, North Carolina - WOR-1-52-54 (SPAdes) (version 2) | ecosystem: Environmental > Aquatic > Marine > Intertidal zone >...
AAAAGCTCCTTCATTTCGCTTGGAGATTTAAGGTACTGCTCTACCGTGCGGTGGCACTTTGATTCGGATACAGGGATGTTCTGGTCAATAGCATTCAACAGCTCCTTTACCGCATACTCGTCCATCTCGGCATAATGGACGTTGTTGGTAGCCACCACAGGGATTTCCTCTTCTCTGGCAAAGGTAGCCATCCGATAGCTATCAGACGTGCTTTTTCTGGATGGGTAATTGGCAAGCTCGATAAAGAAATCGTCACCGAAGATACCTTTGTAGTAATTCGCTGCGCTTACAGCCTCTTTGAACTTATCCTGGCTGATGAGCTGAGGTATCTCACCCTTGCTGCAGCCGGATAATGCAATAAGCCCTCTGCGGAACTTTCGTAACATCCCTTTGGTTACTTCTGGTGTGCGGTCACGATTTGATAAATGAGCATCGGTGAGTAATCGGCACAGGTTAGAATAGCCACACTTGTCCTTAGAGAGCAGTGTCAGGTGATAACCCCCCTCCATATCAACCTCAGCTCCTATGATTGGTTTTATCCCGAGAGCAGTTGCCTTCTCATAGAATCTGATTGCGCCGGTTAGCCTGTTGTGGTCAGTTAAGGCCATAGCTGGCATGTCTAGACCCTTTGCCTTTTCCAGCAGTCTGTCCAGCGATGAAGCACCATCAAGAAAACTGTACTGAGAATGGACATGAAGGTGGATAAAATCCATGAAAATATCCTAGTCGAGGACTCTATGAATAAACCAGCTCTCCCCCAGCTGATAGAGCTCGTAGGTTCCTGTACTGGAGTTCTTAGCATTGACACGAACAAAGAAACGCATGGCTTTCCCGTTCCACCACTCGGAGGGTTCTCGCCACCAGCCAAGGACTTCAACCACTTTATAGAGGCGCTTCCTCCATATGAAGGCTGTTAGCATTGAGTCATTGTTGGTGTGGACTTTAACTGGCTCACCAATGAGCTTCGCCATCCTTAAAACTCCAAAAGGGGGTAACCACCATTATATCAGAACAAATGTTCTATTGTCAAGAGGGTTCCTTTCTTTATTATCTTGGCTCAACAGCTAAATCGTATAAGTGTAATCCTTCACTTGCCAATAGATTGGGCTTGATGGTATTCTAATGAACAGCTTAAGGGATAAAACGGCTTATAGCTCAATTTTTAGGAGGTAAATAAATGTCCGACCAATTCAGACTTCTCTTTAGTCCACTTAAAGTGGGTCCCATGACCGTTCCCAATCGAATAGTCGTCCCAGGGCATTATCCCGCTATGCGTGACCCGGACACTCTACCTGGGGATCGCTTGATAGCTTACTGGGAATCAAAGGCGAAGGGTGGGGTAGGGTTGATTTGCACCGGTGTCTGGGGTGTCCACCGCAGTACTCTAATGGTCCCAAGTCAAATGCCTAACGCATTGGAGAAGCTAAAGAGGGCGGCTGACACTGTCAAAAAGTATGGTACCGGCTTTCTGGTTCAACTTTGGCACGGGGGTGCCCAGGCAGCATCTGGACTGGTGGGAAACCAGGCATGGTCAGCTTCAGCCGCACCCAGAGGAGGGATCGGTTCTGTCCCTCATGCAATGACAAAGGATGAGATAAAAGAGGTCGTCGAGGCTTTTGCCTGGACAGCTGCCGAGGTAAAAAAAGCGGGTGTTGATGGAGTTGAACTTCATGGTGCTCATGGATATCTATTCAATCAATTCATGTCGCCACTTACCAACAAGCGTACCGACGAGTATGGTGGTGACCTGGAGAAGCGCATGAGGTTTAATCTGGAAGTCATTGATGCCGTCAGAGCAGCCGTTGGTAATGATTTCGTGGTAGGCATCAGGTTCAACGGCGACGAGTTTACTCCCGGTGGATATACGCTGGAAGATATGAAGATAATGGCCAAAATGATGGCCGACACTGGTAAGCTGGACTACCTCAATGTCAGTACTGGCTACCTTCTGACCATAGCTCCCATGTACTTTCCCCCGGGTCATTCAGTCTATCTAGCCGCCTCTATCAAAGAAGTTGTTGATTTACCGGTCTGCTGTATTGGTCGCATTAACGACCCGGTCCAGGCTGAGAAGATACTCGCTGAACGCCAGGCCGACCTCGTAGCTATGAACCGGGCTACAATATGTGACCCTGAATTTCCTAACAAAGCCCGTGAGGGTAGAATAGAGGAAATTCGCAAGTGCATGGCGTGTTCCGAAGGATGCTGGCAGAATGTTCAGCAGAATAGGCATCCGTTAGGTATAACCTGTGCCTATAACCCGGTTGTTGGCAAGGAGACAGCCCCTGGCTGGCTGGAATTAGCCCCGGCTCAAGGAAAGAAGAAGGTGATGGTCATCGGGGGAGGACCTGCTGGCCTGGAGGCAGCCAGGGTAGCTGCTGCCCGGGGTCATCTTGTATCACTCTGGGAAAAAAGTGACGAATTAGGCGGACTCACCCTCTTGGCAGCAAAGGCGCCGGGAAGAGAAGATATTGGGGAGCTCGCTCGTTACTATCGTTACCAGATGAAATTACTGGATGTAGATGTACATCTTAACACCGAGGCCACTGCAGACACCGTTAAGGAAACAAATCCAGATGTGGTGGTGGTAGCTACTGGTTCATCTCCGCGTGTCCCGCATGATGTCGAAGGTATTAATCAAGACAATGTTATCAATGTTAGAGATGTCCTTGACGGTAAAGTTGAAGTGGGTCAAAATGTGCTGGTCGTTGATTACCAGCGTCATATTCAAGGTCTTAGCACTGCTGATTTCCTTGCCCAGCAGGGGAAAAACGTGGAGGTTATCACCCCTGATGTTGCTCCGGGAGACGAAATAGAGCGCATAACGAGAATGGCTCTTTTACAGCGACTTTACTCCAATGGTGTCGAGATAATCCCGTGCACAAGGATAAAGAAAATATCTGGCAACACCGTAACGGTAGCCAACTTGTTTACAGATAAAGACACGGACATCAATGGGATAGACACGGTGGTACTTTCCTATGGTGGTGTCGAAAATAATGACCTCTTCTATGCGCTGAAAGGTCAAGTAAAGGAGCTCCACGCTGCTGGAGATTGTAAAGGAGTTAGAAAAATTCTCTGGGCTGTGAACGACGGTGCTACCATCGGCCGGACGATTTAGTTAGACACATACTCCGGGAACAAGCTTGCCGCTGGAGTTAGAATGGTAGGTAATGCTAACAGGGTTGGCTTATCGGTGATTTCTAAACAGAGCGAACCCCAGTTTTGCCATAAGGCGAGCCAGAAGTGGTTGTCTAACGGGGATTCGCATCACATTTTGATCCATACCCAGTAACCTAGTATCCTGCAAAGTGGTTACTTCACATGTTCCCGTTAACATGATTACCGGAGTATGCGAACGTTGCTGAATAAGGTTTCTGAGCTTGAGGCTATCAAGCTTGGGCATCGCAACGTCTAGGATAACAAGGTTTGGCGTGGATTCCTCAAGCAGAGACAGGATGTTTTTATGGTCAGCAGTCCCGGTATTATCGTAACCTTCTAGGTCAAGGATACGACTAAGCATGTTCAGTATTGATTGGTCATCGTCTACCATCATCAGGCATGAATGTTTCTTCATTTGCAGTATTACAGTAACCTCCTTCGGAATAATACCGTATCAGCTACTTAGTTCTGCGAAATTTTGTGCTCTGCCACTTGTAGCGCATCCACCAGAACCCACCAATCATCTATGTAGTGTTTTGTACCTCCTGTGTCTATTTGCGTTATCATGCGCGGGAGCTGTAAGAGCTGCGTAATTTCCAGAATACCAAGCCTATTGCACCTCTGTCCGTTAACCATAGTAACATCGCCGTGGGATTGGCGAAATACTTTCATATAATTATTATGCTCCTCGAAAGAGTCCTCACCATTCGCTTTTATAGGGTTGAATCGATAGTCTCTGTTATTTCGTTCGGTTGCCATATCTCTCTACCTCCGATTGATGATTGAGTACTTCGTGCTTAACGCTCTTCTGTGTCTCTTAATCTCTTTCCTGTTAACTGATTTGCTTTCAGTCCTCATGCCGGATCTGCAGTCAGATAGAACTGGGGCGAAACACCACCCCCGTTAGTCTGTGTTCTAAAGCAGTAATAACTGCCGCTATCAATGGTGACTTTATACATGGCGTAGCCTGGCAGCATAAAACTCACCCGACCATTGCGGTCTGTGATGAAGATATCGGGAACTGGCGTACCGTCATTCGAGGATGCCAGCGTCCATTCACCAGCATCATCTTGCACATAGACGCCTACTTTAAGGATTAGGTAAGAGTAGCAACTACTGAGCTCATTGGTATTGGTGAGATGTAAAGTTACTAGGATGTCAGCAGGATTATTATCAGCATCGATGTAGAAAAGGTCACCCGGGTTATCAACCCCTCCGATAGCTCCGCCAAACGTTTGCCAGCTTGGCATGACTGATGGTTCGGCAACCTCTATTTGAATTGAATCACTCTTGGACGCAGCGTTAGCATAATCTTGGGCGTATACAATAGGCCATGGGGCAAGCAGTAATACTGCAATAAGAGGAATAAATCTCTTTAGTCTGTTTCTCACCCTAGACTACCTCCTTCTACTGCTTGGTTTCAGCCTATGGCTAAGATGAGAAACAAAGCATAAAAATCTGTGGCAAACTCATAAATATTTGATAAACATTTCTTACCAATAGAAAAGGGGCACCCATTTTAAAATGCCCCTTTTGTCTATCTTTGGGCTACCACTAGCTCTAAAATATGGGCTGAAGCGTAGAGCTCCGACCCACATAGATTAAGGCCATGGTGTACCTGTATCCTGGTTTACATAAGGTATTCCTTGAACACACAATATCATTAGATATTGAATTCAATAAAATTATGACCCTCTTGAGTCATGATCATGACCCTCAAGGACTACTACACTGTGTCCTGCTAAGCCAGATAAGCTTGGCTATTTAGGTCTCTATTCTTATCCACTTATGCCTTACGCTGAGTGTGAGCATATGTGAAAATGTGAGTGTGAAAGCATCCTGAGATGATGGATCTGCCTCAGTATTTAAATAGAGAATTTTGGGCATAGTTTCCTCACCTCAGGATGCTCACATTGACATAATATACAGATTCGGGAGAGGAACTAGAACTGGGGATACATTACTTCGTTAGATGTATTACTGTCGCGCTAGTGAGTGAATAGGATGAATGGAGCTATCCGTGTGCTTTTAGTTTATAGCAACGAAGATGCGAGGGAAGAACTGAATCAGATGTTGGGTAACGAAGAGGGAATGATGGTAATAGGTGAGGTGAGAAGTGGTGAGGCAGCATTGGCAGAAGCCAGGAGACTATCCCCTGATGTGGCTATCCTGCTTACGGGCAATAACACACTGGATGAAAGCATCATTTACAGTGCCCGCGCGATTAGTGAGGCACAATTACCAGCTAAGGTTATTATCATGACCGAAAGTCCCATGCGGTATCTCGTATCAGCTATCAAATCAGGAGCAACGGGTATCCTGCCAAGTGATATTGGTCGTGATGAACTGTTATCCACTATACGCAAAATACACCTGTGGTTTCCTAGCTAATTCTTGTCTCGGCACCACACTGGCCAGGCTGGGATACTTCGTTATAAATAAGGTTTAACAAAGGAGGTGTACTCAATATATGTGATACAAAATTTGTCTAACAGAAACCTGTACAAGAAATCTCTGGTAGAAAAACTGGAAAGGAGTAAAAATGTACCAGAAATTTGCTAAAGCGATTAGTAACCTACACCGGGGCCAGAAAGGTATGACCGGACTGGAAACAGCCATTATCCTGATTGCATTCGTTACGGTAGCCTCAGTACTGGCCTACAGCGTACTCTCTGCAGGTATCTTTTCGGCAGAAAGAGGTAAGGAGACGGTCTACGGCGGTCTCGAGCAGGCTCAGAGTACTATGGACATTGCCGGCACAGTTCTTGGCCTTAGCCCAAATACGACCAAGCTGGAGCAGGTTCAGTTCAACGTTGGCCTGACCATACCAAACGCCAGCGTTGACACGGGGGCTATTGTCGTCAACTACTGGGATAATACGATGCATTCTGAGGGTGTCGCCACAACCATGGCGCTGGCCACAGGCAGCAGCGAGCGGGGAAGTGTCAGCATGCTTGAGCATGACGAACAGTTTACAGTCACGGTCACCATACCAGCATCAGCTACCGCTGATGACTATGACACCTTTACCATTCAGCTCCTCCCGCCTACCGGTGCTGCTCTGACCATCGAGCGAACATTACCCGGTACCATGTTAGCTGTTATGGACCTGCAGTAATCCGGGAAAGTACAACTTCTAAATCTAGATAGAACAATCTGGTTTTAGTGCCCCTGGGGGGGAACCCCGGGGGTGCTAGGACTGGAATAAGGGGAGGCAGGTAGATGGATATAAAGGATAAGGTAGCTCAACTAGAAGACGAAATTAAAGTCCTGAAGAACGAAGTGCAAGCAGTTCTACTTGATATCAGGGAAAACTATCTAAACCGTGAAAACCCTTTCAATCCTGATGCATCCGTGCCAATTATTCATCAGGTGACTACTGCAATCACTGGCCGGGAAGAGCAACCGTCTACCGAAATGGAACCTGAGAATAGTTTGGAGCAGAACTATGAATCGGAGCTTGGGGGTGATAATTCGAAATTGAACAACGATGAGCCGGAGCTGGAAGATAATCAGGAATTAGCCGCCAGTGAAGAAATAGCCCATAAGGAGGTGAAAGGGGTGTGGCGGTCAGAAAAAGAGCCGCTGGCTCAATCGAAGGCCAGGAGAAACAAGAATGCCTCTGGTGAGAAGATAGATCTGACCACTATCGCCGGGCTTACTCAATGGGTAGGTGATTCGGTGAAGAAGTTGGGTCGCGAAAGGACCGAAGCCATTCTTGATATCTCTGAGATGGTAGGCCACGTACCTCCGGACCTGAAGAAAATTCTCGTCAGGTTCATTAATCGTACGCCTGACGAAAGTGACGGCAACCCAACAACGCGAGACTACATAGCCACACTTATTCAGCTTGAGAGTCTTTTGGGCATGAATAGCAAGTCTGATGAATTAGCCCTGCTCTCCATTCTATCTCAGGAGGTAGAACTATAGATAAGGCAATTGCTACCGTCTTACTTATTATAGGTGGCGTAGTAGTCTCGCTAGCAATTTTTAATGGCCTTTATCCGGCAATCATGCGGAGTGGCTCTGCCATAACCAGTGCTACCAGTAAGGTAAGTGACCGTATTGAGAGCCGGATTGAAATTATTCAGGCGGGCGATAACGTCACGGCTGTTGATATCTGGGTCAAGAATGTGGGTACATCCCGGATAGACAGCATCGAACAGAGTGACATTTTCTTCGGTCCTGAGGATGACTTCACCAGAGTGGATTACGGTGGTCCGACCACTCCCTATTGGGATTATCAGCTGGAGGGGGGTAATACTGAATGGAAGCAGGCAGTCACCTGCAAGATGACTGTTTACCTTGCCTCCTCGCCTTCGGCAGGCACATACCTGGCAAAGGTGGTTATCCCAAATGGGATATATGACTCAACAACTTTTAGTGTGGATTAAAGATGGAAACAGCGCTGATTACCCTGATTTGCGTTGCTATTATCATAGTCGGTACGGTGACAACTATGATGACTTCTGTTCAATCAGCGACCACACTCTCTGAGTCCTTGAAAGAAATGGAGGAACAGGCAGCCGATATAAGGCGAACTGAAATTGATGCTATCGATAACATCGTTGATGTCGGCGATGATGATATTTACGTAACTGTAGTAAATGACGGGCATACGGACCTGGCCCAGTTTCCCAAATGGGATGTTATTGCCCAGTACGAGAATAGTGGTACTGACTACACGACTTATCTGGAGTATACGACAGATGTTGACCCGGGCGATAACCAGTGGACTGTTGATGGAATTTACCTGCCCGATGATAATCCAGAGGTTATGGATCCGAATATCCTTAACCCGGGAGAGAAAGTGGTGCTGCGTATTGACTTGAATCCGTTAATGGATATCAAAACGTATAGTATGGTAACTGTGTCCACTCCAAACGGCGTGACATCACAAGCCCTTCTGTATAGAAAATAATAGCTCGATAGGAGGCTGAGATGGTACTACCAACATTAGACGACGAAGATGAAATTGAAGAAGAAACAGATAGCAAAGAGGAAGAAAGCGCTAAGGCTATAATATCCACCGGCCATCCAGAAATTGATAAGAAACTGGGTGGGGGTATTCCCATCGGCTCTCTTATCCTCATTGAGGGGGAGTCAGATGCCGGGAAATCGGTTCTCTGTCAGCAGATTTTATGGGGTTCCCTGTTTGATAACTACAAGGTTCTCCTTTTTACCTCTGAGAATACGGTTAGAAGCCTTGTCGTCCAGATGGACAGCCTGGGTATGGACATTTTAGACCACCTGCTTATGGGCTGGTTAAAGCTTTATGCCATGAAACTGTCTAAGGTCAGGCTTACCGCTGCCTACGATACACTCCAGATTATCCTGGAAACTATTGAGTTGCATAAAGACTTCGACCTTATCATCATAGATTCGCTGACACCCATAGTCTCACAGACCGGTGGGGAAGAAGCCCTCGCTTACTTCGAGCGGTGTAAGGCTCTGTGTGACAGGGGGAAGACTATTGTAAACGTTACCCACACCTACGCTTTTGACCACGACTTCCTGATTCGTGTCTGCTCGGCATGCGACGCCCACTTCAGGCTTCTTATTGACAAAGTGGGAGACAAGCTTGTTAAGACTCTTGAGGTAGCCAAGATAAGGGGTGCTAACTTGACTACAGGTAACGTATTAACCTTCGACGTCGAGCCCGGGATAGGAATGAAGATTATGCCTATCTCCAAGGCAAAAGCCTGACATAATTTAGCACTTCAGGCTGCCGTTTGGGAGACTGTTCTTATGGCAAAGATAACATTACCCTTCTCAATGGATAATAAGGTGGACAACCATGAGATGGGGTTACTCAGCTGTGACCTCTATAAAGTGTTGCCTCAACCACTTCAGAAGATTGTCGAGAGTAATCTTTCTCTTCTTGACTATCTCCACATGGTGCCTCTTGCTCAGGTAGGCTTACCTCAATACTACACTGAGTTAACGAGAAAGATGGGTGACACCAAAAAGCCAAACCTTATTTACCCGGTGAGTAATGATGTTTACGTTCATATTCTGGTTGATGACAAGGATAGCCGGAATAACTATATTCCCGTGGAGCCAACTCTAACCCTCGACCTGGACCTCCTGATACCTGAGGTGGAAAGGAAATGTGTTGCCCTCAGCGAAGATCTCGTGGAATTTGACCCTGAGGGGGACATGAAGGAGCAACTGCTTCACTATCTGGATCAGGTCGTCACCGCAAAAGATGAGCCTGGTGCCCGTCTCTTTCCTGACCCGTATGAAGGTCCTTTACATCGTGGCACCAAGCTGAACAAGATCAGGGTAACCGAACGTGAGCTGGATGCCATAAGGTATGCCTTCATCCGCGACAAGATAGGGTTAGGCAATCTTGAGCCCCTGATTATGGACCCCTATATAGAAGATATAAGCTGCTCTGGTTTGGGACACGTCTTCATCGAGCACAAAATCTTTAAGAGCCTGAAAAGTACCATAGTGTTCCCGTCTATGCAAGACCTCGATGAATTTGTGTTGAGATTATCAGAGCGAGTAAAAAAACCGGTTACCTATAAGGAACCAATTGCTGATGCCACGCTTCCTGATGGCTCCCGAATAAACATTGTTTTTGGTCGGGATCTGTCCAAGCGTGGCTCTAACTTCACTATCCGTAAGTTTAGTGATACACCGATATCCATCTTTGAGCTTGTTGATTTTGGAACCCTCAATTACCAGATACTGGCCTATCTGTCACTGGTTATCAGCAACGAGATGAATGTTTTTGTTTGCGGGGAGTCGGCATCGGGCAAGACGGCGTTGCTTAATGCAATTACCACTTTTATTCACCCTTTGGCCAAGGTGATAAGCATAGAAGATACCCCTGAATTGCAGGTACCGCACCCAAACTGGATCAGGGAGGTAGTTCAATCGACGAAGACAGATGATGACACTGGAGCAGTGACCATGTTTGACTTGCTCAAGGCGGCTCTGCGGCAGAGGCCGAATGAGATACTGGTAGGTGAGATTAGAGGTCCCGAAGGCAATATTGCCTTTCAAGCGATGCAGACAGGGCACTCTGTAATGGCCACCCTCCATGCCGCTACCGTGCAGAAGCTTATTCAGAGGATCACCAGTAATCCAATCTCGGTGCCAAGGCCTTATATTGATAATCTCAATGTAGTGATTCTGATGAGCGTGGTTAAACTTCCCAACGGTACGCAGGGTCGGCGAATAACCGGCATCAGCGAGATCGTGGGTTATGACTCAGCATCAGAAACGTTCAATATTATGGAAAGCTTTCACTGGGATGAGGCGACTGATACTTTTGAGTTCACCGGCAATATGACCAGCTATATCTTGGAATACAAGATTGCCACCAAGCTGGGTATCCCCACCAATGAAAAGCGGCGGATATACGCTGAGCTGGGGAGGCGGGCCAAGATACTGGAAAAGCTGCATAAAGAGCAGGGAATCACCGGCTTCTATGAAATTCTGGATGTCTTGGGTAAAGCCCAGCGAGAAGGACTCTTCTAATAAAATGTTTGGGAGACTGGTTTTATGCCAAAGATAGAATTACCCTTCTCTACGGATAACAAGGTGGATGGGCATGATATGGCATCTCTGCGAAGCGAACTCTACAAGATTTTACCTCCACCTTTTCAGGAGGCTGCCGAGAGTAGTCCTTGTCTTCTCGACTATCTTCAACAGGTGCCTCTTGCCCAGGTGGGTATTCCTCAATACTACCCTGAGTTATCGAGAAAGATGGGCGATACCAAAGAACCGAACCTTATTTACCCCACAAAGCGTGGCGATATTTTCGTTCATATCCTGGTTGACACCAAAGATAGCCGGAATTACTACATACCCGTAGAGCCAACCTTAACCGAGAATCTTGACCGCCTGATGATGGAAGTGGAAACAAGGCTTCTTGACCTCGGGGTTAAACTGGTTCGCCTTGACTTTGATGGGGACAAGAGAAAGCAATTGCTTGACTATATAGAGCAGGTAACCACTCTGGCTGATGAGCCCGCCATGAGCTTCATTGAACAGCATTTTAGCATCCTGCTTAAGGGTGGAGGCAGATTTGCTAAGATTAGGGTAACCGAGCGTGAGCAAGATGCAATCAAGTATCTTTTTATTCGCGATAAGATGGGGCTGGGTAGTCTTGAACCCTTGATAGTTGACCCCTATATAGAAGATATAAGCTGCTCCGGCATGGGACACGTATTCATCGAACACAAAATCTTTAAGAGCCTGAAAAGTACAGTAGTATACCCTTCCTTTGAGGACCTTGATGAATTTGTTCTATGGTTGGCAGAGCGAATAAAGAAACCGGTTACCTATAAGGAGCCAATTGCTGATGCCACGCTTCCTGATGGCTCCCGAATAAACATTGTTTTTGGTCGGGATGTGTCCAAGCGGGGCTCTAACTTCACTATCCGTAAGTTTACTGATACCCCGATATCCATCTTTGAGCTTGTTGATTTTGGCACCCTCAATTACCAGATACTGGCCTATCTGTCAATGGTTATTGGTACTGAAATGAGTGTCTTTGTTTCCGGGGAGACGGCATCGGGCAAGACGACGTTACTTAATGCAATTACCACTTTTATTCACCCTTTGGCCAAGGTAGTAAGTATCGAGGACACGCCTGAACTGCAGGTGCCGCATCAAAACTGGATTAGAGAGGTAGTTCAATCAACGAAGACAGACGATGATACTGGAGCAGTGACCATGTTTGACCTGCTGAAGGCGGCTCTGCGGCAGAGGCCGAACGAGATACTCATAGGGGAGATTAGAGGTCCCGAGGGTAACGTTGCCTTTCAAGCGATGCAGACGGGGCACTCTGTAATGGCTACCTTCCATGCTGCTACTGTGGAGAAGCTTATTCAGCGAATTACCGGCGAGCCAATCTCGGTGCCAAAGACCTATATTGATAATCTCAATGTAGTGGTTCTAACGAGCGCGGTTAAGCTCCCCGACGGTAAGAAAGGTCGGCGAATAACCGGCATCAGCGAGATTGTGGGTTATGACCAGGTTCTCGATACATTTACTTTTACTGAGAGCTTCCAGTGGAACCCGGTAAACGATACTTTTGAATTCACCGGTTATATGACCAGCTATATCTTGGAGCAGAAAATTGCTCCTAGATTGGGTATTCCTGCCAACAAAAAGCGGCGGGTATATGCTGAACTGGATAGACGGGCCAAGATACTGGAAAAACTGCACAAAGAGCAGGGAGTCACCGGATTCTATGAAATTTTAGAAGTTCTCGGTAGAGCACAGAGAGAAGGACTATTTTAACAATGAAGTGGTACAGGTTCTGGTCAAAACAGGGTGAAGACGGGTCTGGCAGGAAAGGCTCTACTAAGAGCATTAATGAAGAAGTATTGGACATGGATTTCTTCTGTCAGCTGAGCTATATGGCTGCTATTGCCACCTCTGGCATATCACGAAGCGGGTTATTTCACCATGCCGCAAGCTTGCCCTATTTGTCAGCACGTTACTTCAAGAAAGCCGAATTTGTAGCCAAAGCATTTAACCATGACTACTCGGAAGCGTGTCGAATAGTGGGAGAGACAACCAAGGAGCCTGAGGTCAAATCTGTTTTACTACGCCTGTCAGGTGCCCTGTCGTCGGGGGAGG
>Ga0209636_10005656_pt1 | contig 12765 bp, 10 predicted proteins | sample DeeMarSWOR152_54_FD_187464 | JGI IMG/M metagenome (GOLD analysis project Ga0209636, IMG submission 187464) | Marine sediment microbial communities from White Oak River estuary, North Carolina - WOR-1-52-54 (SPAdes) (version 2) | ecosystem: Environmental > Aquatic > Marine > Intertidal zone >...
AATTTTAGTTTCTCGATTGAGCTGAAGGGTGTAATAATCGGTGGCACAATAATATTAGTAATAGGATTAATAGATGATATAAAACACTTGCCAGCAAACTGGAAGTTGATAGGACAGATTATAGCTTCAGGCACTCTGATTTTATTTGGAGTGAAATTAAGTTTTTTGCCTGATACTTGGTGGGGTATTGGAGGAGAGATACTCCTGACCATAATCTGGATAGTGGGCATTACAAATGCAGTCAATTTTTTCGATGGCATGGATGGGCTGGCAGCAGGCTTAGCCATAGTTTGCTCGTTATCATTTTTTATTGTGGCTCAGATAACCGGACAGCCATATTTAGGATATTTAACCATTGCCTTGGCCGGGAGCAGTTTGGGATTTTTGAAGTTTAATTTTAAACCGGCCTCCATATTTTTAGGAGACGCAGGGAGTACTTTTTTAGGGTTTATGTTAGCAGGAATAGCTATAATGGGCGGTTGGGCTGAGAAAGATCCAAAGGTTGCTATTAGTTTACCTGTCTTGGTTTTAAGTGTGTTTATATTCGATATGATTTACATCACCATAGCCAGGATTTTTAAGGGGGTAGTCAGAAGTTTAAAAGAATGGATTGAATACACAGGAAAAGACCATCTTCATCATCGTCTGCTGACTTTGGGATTTAGTGAGAAACAAACAGTTTTGTTAATTTATTTAATAGCAGCGTGTTTGGGAATAGGTGGCATTAATCTTCGAGCTAATGAGGACATAAGAATTTATTTTGAATTTCTTCAAGCACTTTTTATATTTATAATCATTGTTGTTTTGATGATTGCCGGGCGCAAGGCATTAAATAATACAAAATAAAATTCATCGATAACCACAAATCATTATTAAAAAATCCTCGCGTCTAAGGAGTTGCGATAGCCACACCTGCAACAACTCATTATTCTATGGAAAATTAGGTGCAAATTATGATTTTTTAGATAAAAAAAAAGCTCTCCACTTCTTAAGGTGAAGAGCTTTAATCTATTTTGTAGGGGTTTGATTAATCAAACCCACATTTTAGATCGTATAAATAGATAAGTTGGATTGATAAATTAACTTCTTACAAAAGGAGGGAATTTTTTTCCGTCAAAACGGGGGCTAAACTGAGAATATAAAATAAATAAGAACAAAAATTCCGAATATGGCTATAAAAATCATAACGTAATTAGCTATTGTTCTCTCAATTTTGAAAATGCGGATCATTAGAACAGTAAGCACGATAGAAATGGGAAGCAGAATAGAAATGGCAAAAGCCACTTTTTCAGCCATCTTTTTCTGACATATGAATTTTATAAATAATTTCGCTTAAATGCAATGGATCAAAAACAGATGTTTTTTTGTATCAGTAATTCTTCGTATAAACTAGCTATCTTTTCAATCATACTCTCAGCACCAAAATTCAATGACATTTCTTTTCCTTTTAAGCCCATTTTTTCCCTTTTACCTTTATCCTCTATAAGAACCTGAATATATTTTGCCAACTCTTTTGGATTCTTTGGGGGGACTAAAAAACCGTTCTTTCCATGAATTACTAAATCAGGTATGCCTCCTATGTTACTGGCGACAATTGGCTTTCCCAAGGCCATTGCTTCTGCCAACACTCTTCCCATTCCTTCGTTCAGAGAGGGAAGAACAAAAATATCATAAATGGAGATAATTTTGGCTACATCATCTCTCCAGCCGAGAAAAATAATATTATCTGAAATGCCCATTTCAAGAGCTTTCCTCTTTAAACCATTCTCAAGGGGACCATCTCCAGTGAAAATAAAATAGGTGTCAGGATATTTGGAGATTATATATTTAGCAGCCTTAATCAGAAATTCGGGTCCTTTGACAGGCACAAGCCTGCCTGCTGTTCCTACGATTAAAGAATTCTCGGGTATTCCAAGCTCTTTTTTTAAATTTTGTTTTTCACTTAAAAGAGATTCTTTGAATTTATTTAGCTCTATACCACTGCAGATCACAGAAAGTCTATCTTCTTCGGCAATTTTGAATGATATGTAGTCTTCTTTTTCTCTGTTTGAAAGGGTTACAATTTTATCAGTTATCCGGGAAGCAAGCTTTTCGAGAAGAATAAATATTTTTGTTTTAAAGGGTCCAAAATAACCAAAAAAGACATGGCCGTGAGGCGTGTGGACTATGATTGGCACTCCCGCAAGTTTTGCTGCTAATCTACCCAAAAGACCTGCTTTTGAAGTGTGAGAGTGAACAATAGTTGGGTTTTCTTTAATAAGAAGGATATAAAGAGAAAAGAAGGCTAACAAATCAAAAAAAGGATTTATTCGTCTTAATAGAAAGGGGATATTAGCTAACTTTGTGCCTTTTAATTGTGCTTTTTTCAAGTTAGCCATAACAGAAGTATATTCTTCTTTACTCATGTTGGACTCAAAAGTAGGACCTTTGATCAACGTGATCTCATATTTTTTTTTATCCAGTCCTGCTACAGTGATGATAGTATTTTCAGCAGATCCACCACGATCAAGTCTTGTAATAATATGCAAAACCTTTGTTTCCTTCATCGTTTCTCTCGAGTAAAAGGGATTATCACGCTCTGCGGGATTAGCTGTCTTGGTACCATTCGCAACTTATTTTTGCTGGCAAATCTAATTTGAGTGCTGGACTGCTTTCACTTTGGATACAAAATAGCGCATCTTTCCTGACTCTTCTAAAGGAATACTATCGACAGCGCTTATATGGATTTCCATCCCTTGTCCAACATGTTTTTCAATCTGCTTTCTTAGGGCATTTACTGCAGCCTCGCTTGCAGAATGGATTACAAGCACGTTGAGTTTATCCTTCAACTCCTGGATAATTTTAAATTCCTTAATCAGTAAACCTTTGCTGATTAAATCACGGTTGATATATGAGAAGACTTCGCTGTGTAAGATTTTTCCCTCTGGAGTTACAACCATATCGTTGCTCCTTCCTTGTATTGATTGGAGAAGCGGCAACTCCCTTCCACAGGGACATTGCCTGCTTGAAAATCCAGCGAGGTCTCCAAGTTTATAGCGTATTAGCGGCAGGGCATAGTTGTGTAACTCGGTGACGACGACTTCTCCGGTTTCTCCTTCTTTTTCCGTCGGTTTTCCATTCTTCAGGATTTCCACGTAAACGTTTTCGCTTGTTATATGAACTCCTCCCTGTGGACATTCAAAAGCGATAATGCCAACCTCTGCAGCCCCGTATTCATTAACAATTTTACAGCCGAATACTTCTTCAAGAAGTTTGCGCTGATGTTCGTAGAGTATTTCTGAAGTAGAGATAATTGCCTTTAGCTTAAGAGAGCGTCCATCTAAATTATTTTCTCTCAAATATTGACCAAACTTAGTAAGGGCTGATGAATAACCGTATAAAAATGCCGGCCTGAATCTCAGGCATTTTCTATAATATCTTTCCATAGATTCCTCAGACATATCAAAAGCGGAGATACGCTTACGGTTCATAACGAAGTCTCTTAGTTCTTCTTTGAGCCTTGGGATAAATTTCAAGGGAAAACCCCACAATTTGACACATTTATCCACTGATCCAAGTCCGTACCATGAAAATCCCCTATACTGGGCAGCATGGAAATATCCCATTGCATCCGGAGTGAAATATAATGTAAGAGGTTCGCCTGTTGAACCACTGGAATGATATTCAAGGAGTTTCTTCCGGGGATATTCTTCCGAGATTAATGAATCGAGGTTATTCCTGACATCTTTCCTTGTGAGAATGGAGATCTTGGCAAAATCCTTAAAGCCCTTTATTCCTTCCAATCTTTCCCTGTAGAAGGGGACATTTTTTGCAGCATAACGCAATATTTTCTCAACTTTCTCCTGTTGTTGCTGTTTAATCTGAGAATAGGATAGCCACTGGGTCTGGTTCATTTCTTCAATTTTTTTTCTGGTTCCTTCACCTCTTGCCTTTTGGGCAAGAAGATAAATATATTTTGCGATTGATTTATTCATGAGTTTATCAATTTCCAGAACTCGTTTGATATCTTCTGCCAGTAAAAATCTTTTACTGCCCTCTTTCGTCCCTCTTCCCCCAACGTTTTGGCCAAATCATCATTTGTTAAAAGTTCAATCAATTTTTTAGAAATCTCTCCTAAATTCAAAGGATCTACGAGAAATCCAGTTTTCCCGTCAACAATTGCATCAACTGTCCCCCCTGTCCTTCCTCCTATTACAGGTTTTCCACAAGCGTTTGCCTCGATGAAAACCATTCCAAATCCTTCGACATTCCCTTTTCCTTTTATTTCTCTTGTTAAGAGAAGGAAGGCATCGCAGAGGTTATAATGCAGGGGTAATTCCTCATCGGGAATAAAACCTGTAAATATAACCTTGTCTTTCAGATTCATTTGGCTGGTAAGTGCCTTTAATTCCTTCTCACAGGGGCCTGTTCCCCCAATAATATAAACGGCCGTGGGGATTTTTCTGAGTACCTCAGGAAGGACCTTAATTGCTGTATCAAATCCTTTGTTAGGAGCTAGCCGGGAGACGGTAAAGATCACTTTTTTTCCATGGACGTTGTATCTTTTAACAATTTCCCTAAAATCAAGCCCAGGTTTGTATCTCTCTAAATCTACTCCAGGGTAGACCTTTATCAAATTTTTATTCCTGATTCCCTCTTTTATTACTACATCTTTAGTAAATTCTGAGATTGCAATGAGCATCTTTGCCTTGTTTAAAATTATTTTTTGTAATAAGTTCAGGTTCCTATGTTTTCCAAACTCTGCACCAAATACATACACATAATAATCAATTCCTCTGAATATCTTAAGGAAATAGCCGATTAGTGCCGTTGAATTGAGGTGCAGACAATGAACTTCTTTTATCCGTTCTTTTTTAATTACCCTCTTGGTTTCTAGAAACAGGTCAAAAACAGTCAGCATTTTACCAATAAGAGAGTTCCCCCTCTCCTTTTTTGTCCTGTAAATTGTAAAGTTTTGTTTTATATCGAAGCTCCTGCCTTCCTCATGAAACGGAGCAAGAACAACGATTCTATCTGAGGGAAAATGGCGCCAGAAATTATAAATGAATACAGAAATTCCCCCACTTACTGGTGGGAAATCAACCGCAATCAGCAGAATTTCCTTCGGTTTATCAGAGATATTATCAAGAATCATGTCTGATCGCTTTATCCTCTATTCGTGGGAGATTTCAAAATGTCTGTTAACCAGAAGAATACGAAACCCGCAGCATAAAATATTTGATATATAAACCACATCCATCGCCCTGTCACCAGGGTGCCCATCAGACGCAGCGGATAGCGCAGGATCCGTTGCCATAACGGTCGCCGTGGCACAAATGTGCCGTGCTTGCCCGGTGTTTCGATCACCCATTGGGGATAGTCGCGATTGACGTAGGCTGCCTGCCGGCCGTTCCGGAAAGATTGTTTGAGTAGCTTGGGCAAGCTATCTGGCGGCAGATGGTGATAGATAACGTTTGGTACCACTACAACCCGTTTGCCTGACTTTCTATACTCTTCCCGCAAATAAGGGTCCAAGCCTCTGGGAATCAGCTCGTTCTCGCCGCCGATGGACTTGAATTCAGCTGTCCACATGATCATACATGGATGCTCCGCTAGATCAGAGTCGGTGATTTCCGAGACTGGTTCCCAGGAACGTCTTGGAAGCTCCTTCATAACACTCCGGACGAAGAAGCTTGCATCTTCTGGAATGACATTGTTCCCTCCGGCCATCCCTATTTCTGGATGTGTATCCATCACAGTTACTAGTTTGCTGAAGGTCTCGGTATCGGGTAGCGAAGTATCATCATCCAAGGTCAACAGATGCTTACCCTGAGCAAGGGATGCTCCGGTGTTGATGGCCCGCCCCTGTCTGGGATCACCTCGCACCACTATAAGCTCGAAATTTGAATAATCCTGACAGTCAATCTGAGAGAGCAATTTCAGAAAATAACCGCCGCGGTACGCATCAGAAGTTGGGATGACTACGGATAAGTTTACATCGCCTTTGCCAGGGGCGTATTGCCAAACCGCTCCAGGGGAAGGCTCATTATTGCGATGATGGACAAACGGACGCTCAACATCAGCAACTGGTTGCCAGAAGGCTGATCTAAAACTGACTACAAGATCTTGCAAGTCTTTATTCCTTTCCATTCGGACGTTGGCATTTCACGACTGTTAAAGCATAGCCAGAGGCTGCACGCCATGCTATTGGATTCCGCTCCAACAGGATATCCAGCCACGACAGGGGCACAGCCAACCATCCGAAAACCCTCAAACCTATTTTATAAAGAGTCTTATCATTCAAGCTAAACAACATGGCCATAGTCTCTTGGAACTGCCAGGCAAGAGCTGAAGCAGGGCCAGCCACAACGTGAAACTCGATTACGTTAAAAGTGCGCATTAATTGCCGTATTCCATCTGGTGTCCAACGGCAAAAATCTGTTGGCGAGGCATGGACTGTTTGCATGAAGGGTATCTCCAAGAACACTCTTCCCCCAAATTTAAGTACTCTGTAGATTTCTTCCACAGCCTCATGGGGATCAGAAACATGTTCTAACACTCCAGTGCACACTATGGTTTCTACAATCTTATCTTTTATCGGGAGGTGTAACAAATCTCCCTGAATGTCTACCTCTTCGCCGGTTAAAAGATCTAGATTCAGCGTTTTTGTATCAAGACGCCGGCTTCTTGAACCAATATTTATCCGCAGCCCACGGGGCGACCTTGCCTTCTCATTGCTCAAGAATTGGAATACCCGATTTCGGCTCTTCTTAGATTGCCAGGTGGGATGGGGAGGTGCCAGCCACTTACGGACCTTAGAAAATTTGAAATGCCCCATTTTAGGCCTTTATTTTCTCTTGATACATACCAAATAATTCCAAAGGAAAATCGTGCTTCACTTGCTTATTTCTGAGATGAAATACCTTAGCTTACCTGAAGGTTCTCTTTCAATACTAGGTACCCTTCTAAAATGTATTTGAATGTTTTTCCCCAATTGTTTTTTCATCAATTGCGCGAAGAGTTGTTCTGCTTTTTCCACCTTTCCTGTGCCCAGAACAACCTCGATCTCAAACAGATCCTCTATCTTTTGTGTCACTCTAAATTTTAAAATTGAATGAGGATAAGCCTTCATCACAGCAAGGTTGATATAATCGAAAATCTCTGATGATAAGATTTTGCCATCGGCTAAGCGGATAAAGTCACTCTCTTTTGCCAAAGATACATTCATCAGTGGTAAGCTCCTTCCACAAGGGCAAACTCCTGATACAGGGCCACCCATATCGCCAACTCTGTATCGAATAAGAGGCATGCGATCATTCCTTAAATCGGTCAGATATATCTCGCCAGTCTCTCCAGGGAGGATAGAATTTCCTTTTTTATCGAGAAATTCGATGAAAGTAAGCTCAGTTGAAATGTGCCAGCTCCCCTGGGGACATTCGTAAACGAATCCACCTGTTTCCGAACACCCGTATTCATTAGCTGTCTTACAACCGAACACTTTTTCTATGGCAGATCGCTGCTCTAAAGAACAAGATTCAGCCGTGATCATAACTACCTTGATTCCCAAATTATCAGCAGGGATATCATTTTCCCCAAGATATTCAGCCAGAGGAAAAATAGCAGAGGGATATCCATATATAATATGAGGTTTGTAGCGATATATCTTTTTCCATACCTTTTTAATTGAGTCCTTTCTGATGTCGAATGCTGAAAATAGAAGATAGTTCATAAGGTAGCCTTTAACCTGTTGTGATAGTCGGTCTTTATACCCCGTATAAGGTCTTCCCCAGATGACAATATGCGGTGAACCAGGATTAATTCCCCACCAGGCTTTGGCTCTCCAGCGAGCGGCCTCAGAGTAGCTTCCATGCTCGATACTGTAATAAAGAGTCAGGCTCTCTCCGGTTGATCCGCTTGTTGAACCTTCCTTAACCCTGCCCTTATAGGTGGGATTCAAGAATCCCGATAGATAATCCCGCACATCCTCTTTCTCGACTTTCGGAATATTTAAGAAATCTTTATAAGAAAACTCTGTGTTTTTGAAATCCCAGCCTATACGACGGAAGGACTCTTGATAATATGGGACTTCCCGAGCTGACTTGTTGACCGTTCGTCTGACCAATTGCCACTGTTTAGAAAAAAGTTCATCCTGACTCTTCCACTGTGACTCAGATAATTCTTTTAGTGCATGTGCAGCATACTCACTTTTCAATTTCTGGACTAAGGGCCAGTAAATACGGTGAGTAAAAGATTCGTGCAAACTCATGAATTTAGAGCTTCTTGATAAAGGTTAATGTATTCAGCAGCAGCTTTCCTCCAGGAAAATTTTTTTATCTGACGATATCCCGATTCAATCAGGGTTTGACGGTATTCGTTGTCATAGACTATTTTAATTAATCCTCGAGCAATATCCTCTGTACTCGTAGGGTTCACCAAACATGCGGCATCCCCGGTAACCTCGGGTATAGAGGAGCTTTTTCCAGCCAGAACTGGGACTCCAAGCGACATCGCCTCCAACGGTGGGAAACCGAAACCCTCATACAGAGAGGGATAACACAGAGACAGAGCTTTTTTAGTCAATCCCCATAAAATATCCTTCTCTAATATACCACCCAGGTGGATATAGTCGAGGAGTCCTAGTTCCTTGGCCCTGTTGGCTTGATCACTTCTGACCCACTGTTCATGAGAAATTCCTGTAATAACCAGATCGGGAAAATCGTGAGTCTCTTCTCTGCATAGTGCCAGAGCTTCAATGAGTTTCCTAAGATTTTTTCTAGGATCAAGTACTCCAGTATAAAGTAGATATGTCTGAGGTATGTTGTTCTCTGCAATGAACCGGATTATGCTTTCTTCCTGGAAATCCTTCCCTGGCTGGTATGGACTAAAGCCGTTGTGTATCACCTTTACCCGGTCTTCGGAAACCCGGAAATAAGTTAAAAGTTCCTGCCGTGTGAATTCCGAGACTGTGGCTACCTGATTCACGCGATTCAGGGAAGTTGTCATTTGATGACGGTAGTTCTCGACTTCCCGCTGATTATAAAGCTCGGGGAGAGCCAAAAATCGGCAGTCATGAACGGTCAAGACTGTTTTAATATTCTTTGATGGGGGGACTTGGATATGAAGGGAGTGGAAAACATCCATTCCTTTTAAATAATAATCAATTGGCGGCCAATTAAACCTCCACCACAAGTCTACTAATTTTCGCGGTAATCGGAGAAAATGATTAAAAGTGGCTGGATAATAAATGTTTTTTGCGTTCTTACCGGCTTGAAAATAGTTCATGAATAGGGTAAAACGGTCATTCTCGGCAACAAGCGGCAGATTAATTAATAAGTTGTGAGTAACTTCAGACAATCCGCTATACCGGTTGATGACCAGGCAGCTTGTATCGATGACAATTTTCATCACCTTTACCCTTTCCAGGGACCTCTCGGTTGAATATAGGCAAACACTTCAATCAGTCTTTTACCAGCCCTTTACCAGGTATGTTAGGAGACATGACAAAGTCCCATTTTGATAAACTCTTTCTGCAGCATTTTATCAGCCACTTCAATCCATGCTTCACGATTCAACAATATTCTTATAGAAACTATATGTTTCTTCTGCACACCGTTTCCATGTAAATCGGGATACATGATGTAAACCGTTTATTATGAGATTCTTTCTCAGGTCGCTGTCAATGATCAATTTCTCCAAAGCAGCCCCTATTTCATTATAGCTTTTTGGATTGACTAATAGAGCAGCATTGCCAACCGTCTCAGGCAAAGATGATGAGTTAGAGGCAACAACAGGAATTCCACAGGCCATTGCTTCAAGTGGGGGGGAAGTCCACCCTTCTGAAAAGCTGGCATAAACGAAGCATTCTGCTCCGTTATATAGCAGTGTCAAATCATCGGTTCCCTGTTCAACATACCCTATAAACTTGATTTTCTTATCTAATCCTAATGTGCTTATCATTTTCTTTAAGGACGATAAATAATCATTTTTAGCCCCACCGACCAATACTAAGCTTAATTCAGAATATTTATCAGATATTTCATGGAAACCTTTAATTACATTTTTCACGTTCTTTCTCGGCTCTATTCCCCCGATAAATAGCACATATGGGTTCTTAATCTTATATCTTTCGGACAGCTTTTTTTTGACAATATTTTTCTCAATTACCCTAAATTGCTCATCTACCCCCAGAGGTATGACTTTTATTCGGTCCGGCTCAATATCAGGAAAATATTTCAAAAAATAAATCTTGGTATACTCTGAGACAGAGACAAAAGAATCAGCTCTTTTTGCCATCTTATAAAGCCAGGCCGTTTTTGCTCTGACATAATTCGGGTTCATCAATTCGGGAACTTCCAGATAAGTAACACCGTGGAGAGTTATGACGTACTTAGCCGACTTCACCGGTGGGCAGTCATCTCCCAAAGAATGGAAAATATCTACTTTTCCTGTGAATAAATCAATGGGGGGGAAACTGAAGTTATTCCAGAGGGGAAGAGAAAAGCGTCGGGGAATTGGAAAATGTATCTTGGAAAAAGTTGATTTTTCATTAATTAAAAAATCTATGACCTCACTATCCCCCTTGAAATAATTTAACAGAATTTTGAATTCATCTTTCAAATTTAGCAGTACAAATTCTCGAATTAAAGCGATAGTATACCTTTTTATTGCTCTGGCACCAATGATTGCACTAGAACCATCTAATAATATTTTCATTTTATATTAATAGGAATCGATGCTAATGATAGATTCTCTTAACCTTAGTTCTTCCTTTTTTTGGGGCTTGCACTTGGTTTTGCTTTAAACATTGGTCGAATAGCTGAAGCTACCAGCCTGGCTTGAAAACTACCTGGATGTTTTTCTCCTGGTGATTCGATTGTGTAAATAAATTTCAAGATAGTATGCCACAATCCGCGTACAAATCTATAAGCCAAATGGCGGGGAGTCCATTTGAGTGGCCATTTCTGCCGTATGAATCTTATATTGGAAAACCCAGCTAAGGATAATACCTGCTTTAGTGACATTTCAGTAAATATGGTTTCGTGTGTAAAATCATTATACCTGCAGAAAAAACTTGCGAACCCTGATACTTGAGGCACGTTGATCACTGCATGCCCTCCTGGCTGGAGGGCACCAAGCACTGCCTTTAACAAATTCACTGTTTCATTTTTGGGAACATGCTCTAAAATATCATTCATGGTGATCATATGGTAAGTGGAGGGATGTTCTTGAAGAAAGACTGAAGTATCTTCAACCACATAGACAGGGCATTTTATATATTTTCTGGCTTCTTCCGCCTGCTGTGAGGAAAGTTCTACTCCTTCTATAGATGTATATCCTTTTTGTTGCAGGAAAAAGAGAAATTTACCATCCCCGCAACCTATATCCAGGATTCTGGTATTTTTATCTTCTGGGATACAGTCGTAATACCACGTCCCATATCCTGCGCTGGTCAGATTATAGTCCCTCCATCCATGGAGGTTTTCATAAAATGTTTCATGGTATTTTTCGAATATCTCTTTACTTTTCATATTTGCTTTCCTATTATTCTAACTCATTTATTCAAAAACAATTTATCTATTTTATTTTTTTATCGTGATTAATAATTTCCACAATTTCTTTGGTAACAGCATTCCAGGTTAGTTTTTTTTGGACAAAATCATGAAGAATATCGCCCTTTTCTTTTCTTTCTTCTGGATGATTGTACAGCCAGAGGATCATATCTGCTAATGCACGAGGATCCTCGGGGGGGACTAAGAATAACCCCAGGGAGATCTCATCAGGGTAGTTTTCAATATAAAGGCCGTTAGCAATAACCGGAATTCGAAAAGTTGCATAAGTTGCAAAACGGGTTGTGACTGGGCCTCCATCCTTAAGGCCATTTAGGGTTAAATTCATAAGTCCAACATCAATTGCCCCCATAACAGCAAAGAGCATTTCAGGCTGGACATAGCCAAGTAAAGTTATCCTTTTGGTTACCTGAATTTTTTGTGATTTCTTTCTTAAATTATCTATCTCCGGGCCAGCACCAATCATTATCATGTGTAAGTTTGGTATCCCTTCAAGGCAGAGTTCCATTGCTTTAAAAATAGTATTTAAATCATAATATCCCCAAACATTACCTAAAAATCCTAAGTAGAATCCATTTTCAGGCAGGTTTAGTTTTTCTAAAGCTATTGAGCGATCTGTCTTTTTAGCAGTGGGAGTATTTGTCCCATTCAATATCATATGAGCTTTATTTGGATTTAAATCGTAATACTCAATTATCCAATTATATCTCGGGAATGAAGGAACAATCAGGCCTGTTGCTTGCTTAAAATCAGAGGCCTGATGTCTTTCTACTCTAAGCATGCGGTTCCTATCAATCCCGGCCATCTCCATTTGTCGAAGTAAGATAGAGTTTATTTCAATGTAGAAAGGAATTCTAAATATCTTGGAACACCATCGAGGGGAGGGATTTACTTCCAGTTCTCGGACATAAATTGCATCATATTTTTTAAACAGACATAGTGCAAAGAAGTACGCACCTCCTAATATTTTTATCCATAATCTGCCTGAAGCTGTAAATTGCCAGGGCCATAAATAATAAAAACGGACGCCAGGAATCTTAGGGCGCACTTTTTTTGGTCGAGGCACTATAGCATCTACTTTACATGAATTGTAGCTAAATCCTTGCAATACTCCTAATGTGTGAGTCTGACAGGCGTTGGGAATATCAAGTTCTACAAAAGAAAAGTATAGGATTTTCATAAAGAAGTTCTCTGTGTCCTAGTATTTCTCATAAACAGC
>Ga0209636_10005657_pt1 | contig 12763 bp, 13 predicted proteins | sample DeeMarSWOR152_54_FD_187464 | JGI IMG/M metagenome (GOLD analysis project Ga0209636, IMG submission 187464) | Marine sediment microbial communities from White Oak River estuary, North Carolina - WOR-1-52-54 (SPAdes) (version 2) | ecosystem: Environmental > Aquatic > Marine > Intertidal zone >...
GTCGCTGCCGCCGCTACGGTCGCCCATGTACCCAGTTCCTTCTCGGCGGTGCTGATGGCAATGCGCAGGCAGTCCCACACTGAGAACATGTCTCCGATGACGCGATACACCTGCATCTCGTAGTGCCCGGTACTGCCGGAGAGCATGCCGTTCATGCGACCTTCCCCGTTCTCAGCGCCGATGATGCCGCTGACTTGTGTCCCATGACCTCCGGCGTCTTCATACCATGGCTGCAGGGAGCCATCGACTCCTACGACGTAGCTGCGGCCACGCAACGGGATGATGAACTCTTCGTGATCCGCATCGATGCCAGTGTCGACGACGGCGATGCGAACGGGTTTGAGGGGAACGTTAGCTAAGCCGATCCGCCGCCAAGCCTCCGGTGCGTGGACGCTCTCGTAGGCCACGCGCAGATCGGCCGCGAGCGTATCGAGATCGCAAGAGTGCCGAGAATACGCCGGTTGGACAAAGCCCTCGAAGATCCCTAGGTAGTTCTTTCCAACCTGAGTTCCGTACGGAAGAACTCTAGCGAGTCGCTCTTCAATTGCCCTCAATTCTTCGGCGGCCTGCGTGGCCGATTCAGTCGTGATCGGCAGCTGAATCAGGAATGTATTCAGCGCCGAGAAGTATCCAATGACGTTCGCTCCCGGCACGTTGCGCTCGATCAGGCCCTGCACGTCTTCTTGGTCCCAGGTTCGCGGGAAGCGCAAGACCAGTTGGTCGATCGGGAACCGCGCACGTCCAAGTTCATTAACGATAGTGGACACGGCAAGCACAGAGCCCGGCACCGCGGCCGCGAGGAGCGGTGGCGCCAGCCCGAGTGTGTGCGTAGCGACTCCGGCTGCGGCCGCCGCGCCGGCAGCAGCGGCCGCTTCTATGAGGTCCGGTGCCACGTCAACTATTAGCGTGTAAGGATCAGACGCCATCTCTCGGTTGTTCCATACCGTGAGGTGAACCGCATAGGTACCCGCGTGGCTGAATCGATGAGTCGGGTTCGCTTCGGTCGATGTTACGCCATCGCCGAAGTTCCACTGGTAACGCGTGATCACACCCTCTGGATTCGGATCGTAGGATCCAGAGCTGTCAAACTGTACCTCTCGGCCGCAGATCGGGTTAGGGGGAGAGCACGTCGCTCGCGCCTCCGGCTTGGCCAGTGCAATCCCCGTGAGCTGAAGCGTCACCGTCGCGCACCGGTACGTGTAGTACCCTTCCACTTGCCCTATCTCGATCGCGATCGGTTCGCCTTCACATTCGTGATATGTGGCGAAGCAGTAGCGGATCGTCAACGTATCGTCGAAACGTCCGGCCGAGATTGGCGTGAAGCTGAGCTCGATGCTACGCTGTCCACCGAACGGGATGGTCAGGTGCGTGGGAGCGTAGGTGACCGTGAACGGCAATCGGGGCCATACGATGATCTCATCGAGCCAGCAGAACACGTGCGCCGTGCAGCTCAGCGTAATCCCTCCATGGGCCGTCTCTCCAGCCATAACCTCACCGAAGTCGACGACGTAGTCGGAGTCCGCCATCGACTGAGTCAGGCCGCAGATGGTACATTCCGAGTCGACGAGCTTCGCCGGCCGACTCGTGCGCAGAATGGCCGCAGGTTGTGAGAACACGGGAGCCTCTGCAAGCGCAGCGAAATGTGCTTTCCCAGGCAGGAGGGAATACCAGGCAGTATCGATCGTTCTCTCCTTTTCCGTTGTATGAATCGACCTCGTGATGCCGAGTTGCAACGTGGGGATCTCGACGGAGTAGGAGGTCTTCACGTCTCGATGACCGCCCCACTCTGTGCGGTACATGACACCTGCCAGAGCGGTTTGAGCGCTCACATCGATCGCTGAGACCGAAACTCCCGCATCGGCGAGGCGAAGTCGGCCCCCGAGGTGGAGATCGGCCAGGGGGAAAAGGTCCACGTCCACGTAGGGGTCGTCAAGAGCAACTTCCCCAGAGAGGAGAGAGAACCGTGTGTTGAAAAGGACGTCAACTTGGTCTCCCCGGATGCGAAGCCCTGTCGTCACAGAAGGCATCGCCAGTAGATCGTCGAAACGCCCTCGTAGGCCGACACGGTCGCCCCATATCGATGATTCCAAGGAGATGTGTGGCACTACTCGCGCCACGTCGTACGCAAGTTCGAGGCGTGCTTCGCAGTTGTGCCAACCGACTGTTAACTCGCCGGTCAGATCGCGCATCTGGGGAAGATCGGTGCTGAACCCGAACGATACCAACGGCAAGGCGACTCCGCGGGCCGCGGTGGCCACCCCAAGCAGAAGCGCAACGATCAGTATCGAGATGGTTCGGATGGTAGGTTTACCCACACTACGGGTAGATGATGACGAATCGGCCATTGCGAACCTCCGCGAGTGACGTATCGATGCTCTTGCCCTGCCCGGCCACGGTCCAAACGCCGTCTTGCTCAATCATCCGATCCCATACCATGAACGAGATGGAATCGCGTCCAGAGGTGATGGGCCAACTGATCTCGAGGCTTTCACCGCTGAGCGGCAGCGACGTGTTCGGCGGTGGCGCCGCTTCATAGAGCACACGTCCGTCCACGCGCTCCACGACGCGGAGGACGCCGCCGAGCACGTCTTGTACGTCGATGCAAATCGCCGACGCGGTCGCGCTTCCTTCTAACCAGACGGAGAGTGCCGCTTGCTGTTCGGCTTCGGTTAGCGTTTTGTCCGCCTCATCAACAACAGCTTGTGCCTCGGGCGAAAGGGAGTCCGGGCAACGTTTCTTCACCGCTTCGATCTCGTCCCGAAGAAGCCCCACTCGCTTACAGAGCTCCTCCTGCCGCAACGTGTACCCGGCGAAGGCGCCAAGGAGCACAAGCACGGCGAAGACACCCAACAATCGAATAAAGAAGGCTCGATCTTGTCGTTTCGCAGCGACGATAAAGATGGTCAGTCCGGAGAACACGCTCAACAAGACCGGTACAACGACGTGGGTGACAACGGTCTGGCTCAGCCCAATGGCAACGCCGACCCCACTGCCCAGCGTCGCGAACCCAAGACCACTTAGAAGATCCCCCTTCACGCCCCCCGCGGCGCCCCCGAGAGCGAGCGTTGTCAGTACAAGCGCTCCGAACGCGAAGATCAGCCGGGGAGCCTGAGACCAACCGAGTTCGAGGTGGACAACCGCGCCGAGGAACAGCCCTGTCACTAGCAGGATTGCGAAACACGTGAGGACGCCACCGATGTTGTGCCGCTGTTCTTTGTTCGCTGTGAACGCGTACGACGCAGCTCCCATGAAGAGCGCGAGCGTCGCCGGAGCGACATACGCTACTACAGGGAATCGACTCAACCCCGTCGCCATGCCCACGACGGCGCCAAAGGCCGCCGCGCCGAGATTCAACGGGATGTTCTTCGTCTTCCGTCCCACAAGCACCGCGACGGCGATGGAGAGAGAAAAAATCAGAAGGGCGCTCACAAGGCACGTAGTGTCTGCATACCAAACGTGATTGTTGATGAAGCTTCTCCCGAGGTACGCACCGAGAAAGAGGGGAATGCCCGAGGCCGCTGACCCATAGCTCGCGACCTCGCTTGCAGGAGCTTTGGCACTCACGGCACACACCAGTGCGCCGCCGAACGCCGCGGCAAGCGCCGGCACGAGCGCCCCAAACGCGGCCTCGGGGCTCAATCCGAGTCCGATTCCGCAGGCCGCACTGAACGCTGCGATGCCGATAAGAAATGGCACCTTTTGAACCGGTCGACCGAAGTACAAGCCGGCAACTGCGGTCGCGAGGGTCAGGATGACGACTCCGATCAGAATTGCCACCCAGTTGCGGGTCGTCACTTCCTCGTCCGCCTGAGCGTTACACGAGAAGCCCGTCAATAGGCTCGCCATCACGATGATCACGAACGCGCACGCAAATAGGCTTAACACGGAACGTTGTCGGACATTCACCACAGTAGCCCAATCATACGATTCGCGCACGTTAGAGTCAACACAGAGTGCGCTCATGATCATATACACTGCGAGAGATCATCTCATTGGCATACCTCCCCTGAAATCAATTCAAGAGCAGTGCCAGAATTTGGATTTACGGAAGGAAGGACGAGGTGACAAGAAGACATGGCAGATCAGAGGAAACCATCGTCAAGTTCCGAGAAGTGACAGTGTTGCCCGCCCACGGGATGAAGATGGCCGAGGTAGTGAAGGGACTCGGCATTGATGGGTGCGAGCGTGGTCTACCACTGTGTTTTGCAATGACGGTGGCTCCCTTGTGAGGTAGACTGACCTCGACGAGGTACGGCTTCTGGGGTCTGCAGTCTCTAAACTGCTCGACTCGTAGTCTTCACATTGGGGCATGCGCCCCTAAAATTCCCAGGTAGGCTGCTATTCCAGCGGGTAGCCGGCCTTGATGTTTCGGATGCGCATGGTCGCATCGGAGCGGGGAACTTGCGTCCAATCGAAGGCGAGCTGATCTTCCTGCCCGACAAAGATCTCTGCGATCTGCGTCAGCGACGCGTACTGCACCAGTCCTTCGTCGACCAAGGGATCGATCGCCGCGAGGAAGTCGTCCCACCAGCGGATGCGGTGCTTCCAGTAGTGAATCGAGTCCGTCGGTGCGATCCACTGCTCGTCGTCGATCCCCACGGTGCCTGGCGCCGCCTTGAACTCCCGCGGACTCACGAACACCGCGTAGGTGTTGATCCGGTCAGCCTCCCGATTGTCGATCGCGGTCTGGATCGCATCCAAACCGTTGACCAGCTCGCCGTGGCCGATGACGATGTACCTGCCGTTCGGATCGTGCCTCGTCCAGTCGTCGCGCGACGCCCGCCACACCCAGCCCGCCGTGCATTCGCCGCCGGTGTGGCTGGGAATCGCCACGCCCCACAGGATTTGAAACTCAGGGTAGTAGGCGTCGAAGTATTCGAGCTGCTCCTGGAGCGTCGTCTCGTCCATCCCCGAAGCAACGGCCGTCGCATATCCGCCGGCGCGGACGATCTCCTCGCGCACCTCGTGATACAGCACGGACGACTCGTGCGCGTGCGCGTCGATCTCGTGTCCCATCTCCTCAAGGTCGGTGTAGAACGTCGGCTCGTAAAGCGCCACCCCGCGGGAGAACGTCCAATCCGAGCCGAAGTTGATCTTCGCGCCGTGGTCTTGCGCCATCTGTGCGAACGTCCGCATCACGAACGCGAAGTGGTTCATGATCGCCTCATTGCCGTCGTAGTCGGGGATGTTTGCCTTCGGCACCACACCCCGGCTCACGTCCTCCTCGTTGTGAACGACGATCGTCAAGTACAACGGAGGGAGGGTCTCTGATCCGAAGCTGCACAAGTCAATCGCGAGGATCAAGGCGAGGAAGAGCACACACAGAGCAACAAGGAAGTGTGGCATGGAACCTTCGCGAATCTGCTTTTTCATTCGCAGTCACCGCAGAACAGTCTAGCTCGGTGTGCGAATTCGGCCAATCGTGGGATCCCAAGACAAAAGCTGTTCGCACGCTGGGAGAAGCTAGAATGGAAGATGGCACAACTCCGGCAATTCGTCAAACAATTCGCTGCTGTGTTCCTATTAAGATATAGTGTTGATTTGCAAGACCTGACCCCATCAATGCGTTAGGCACGTCGCTTGCTGGGATTGCCAATGCGGATGTCCTCCGCACGTCACTTTCTCATCGTGATACGTCTCAGCAGACACTGCCCAAGCTCGCACGAGCTGTCCTGGTTCTCGCTCTCCACCACCCAGCAACACAGCCTGAACTCGATCACTGGGGAGGCGAAGAGGATACGCGGGGAAACCTCTCGTTGATCAGAATGGCTGAGAGCGTCGCCCGGCAGGTGGCTGAGCGAATGCCCCTTGGTCGTGCTAACGTCGGCGACGGGACTCGCAAGCGAGGCTTGAATCCTCCTCCTCACATCTATATAGTAAGTCAAGCAAACGACACGACTAGCTAGCCCACGGACGGCAAGGCGATGCGCATCACACACCGACTATCAGTAAGAAGTTGAGACACAAGCGATCTACCTCTGTAGCAGATAGGGGGCCAGTATGATGAAGAGAGTGATGAAGCTCCTGAAGCGGGTTCGTGGCGTCTCGACCCCTTTCGGCGGAGTCTCGTGGGGGGAGGCCGCGGACGAGAAGCACTTGAGGTTTGCCTTCTCCATCGGCTTCGATCTTCATTTGCTCCAAGCCGTCGCCATCACAGCCGCTGGGAGCTCGGAGAGCGACAGCACGAAGAGCTACACAGGCATGAGAATCCTGGTGGAAGAGAGCACAAGGCGCGCCGGGTTCTCAATAGACATCCCCGAGAGCGTCGCGGGCCTGTCTGCCGAAGCGACAGCCGATCGGTTTCAGACCTGCATTGGTGAGATCTCCGCTCGAATCCAGGCCGTCAAGGAGTCCAATATCCTCCTGTTCTCTTTGGGCGCATGGTTGGCAGATGTGGTGGCCTGCAGCAAGATCGCTCACTCAACGGATCCCGGAGACATGAGGGAGATGCTCACGTCCCTTCGCGATCGCTTCGCCGGTGTGCGTGACGGGACAAGAGAGCTTGCAGCCTCACCGCGGATAGCCCGTGACCTTGATGAGATCCACGAGACCGTTGACGCCCTAGCCTCTCGGGATTCCGAGAGCGTGGCGGAATTCGACGCTCTCGCGGACAGGGCAATGGGCGTATTCCAGTGCCTCAAGGGCGACTGATGGGAGTCGAGGCGACACTAGTTGTGGCAGTGGGGTCACGTTTTCATTCTGGGTGTTGGAGTATCGGATTGGATCTCTTGTTTCGGTATTCCTGCCCGCACTTTCTGTCCTTCTGGAGACGGGCAATCTCCGGGACTCTTTTGCGCGTTTAATGACTGCCTAAAACCAGAAACTTGTCTTACTCTTGCGGGCGGTAGGAACTCCACATCTCGTGGGTGATCTTCCACGCACCGCTTGCCTGCTGCTTGAGGATGCGGATTCCGTGTCCTTCCGCCGTTCGGGGCTCACCACCGGTCTTCGCGGCGACCGTCCAGCGGTACGAGTAGTGATTGACCGCTAGTTCGCCGACGACCTCGATCTCCTCGTCGACGTAGCGATCGAAGTGTACGGTGTGCTGATCGAGGAAGCTGGTCATAAACTCGCGCAGTGCCTCACCGCTCTTGGCCGGTTCGTTGGGCGGGAAGAAGACGGCGCCCTCGCTGACAACATTGAAGAAAGCTTCGACGTCACCGCGGTTCATCGCCTCCACCACGTGTTTGGTGATGGTTCGGATCTCTTTCACCCCTGATCCTCCTTTCAGCGGTAGTCTTGTCAAACGATCATAATCGAAAACGTGCGCCGTCTATCCTGGGCGCCTCTTGCATTTGACGAATCATGGGTCGCGTCTCCGGAATTCCCACAGACGTGGTGGTCTGGGTGGAAACGCGAAATCTCGGTAGAATAGTGAAGGGTGATTTTCGATGGAGCGGGATGAAATCACGAGGATTCTGGCGTCGCACAGAAAAGAGCTGGAGGCTCTCGGCGTTCGCTCGCTCGCCCTATTTGGGTCAGTTGTTCGTGGCGAGGCGAAATCGGACAGCGACGTGGACATCCTGGTCGAGTTCTCAAAGCCCGTGGGATTGTTCGCTTTTCTTGAAGTCAAAGAGCGCCTCGAACGCCTCCTTGGCCGCCGTGTAGATCTCGTCACCCGGAGTGCGCTGCATCCGCGGTTGCGTGACTCGATCCTCAAAGAGGCGGTTTATGCTGGTTAGAGACTGGAGAATCCGAATCGAGGACATCCTTGGAGCGATCGCGAAGGTCCAACGCTACACGGAAACACTGTCGCAGGATCAGTTTCTGGAAGACGAGAAGACCCTGGACGCGGCGGTTAGGAATATGATTGTCATCGGCGAAGCGGCTCGTCACGTTCCTGATGAGATTATGCAGCGCTATCCAGACATCCCGTGGAGGAGGATGCAGGGGCTTCGTAACCTGGCCGTACACGAGTACTTCGGCGTCGACTCGGCCATACTATGGGAAACGATAAAGCGCGATCTTCCCCCTCTCCTCCCGCATCTTCGCCGCATCTTGGAAGAGTCCGAGTGAATGGCGTCCCTTGGTCGAGATCTCCGAAATCAAGAGGAATACCAAACCACAATCAAGATTCAACCCGCAACCCCTGCTAGTCCCTAAATGCAAATGCCGCCGGCGTTCAATTCGAGTGACGACTCTCAAAGCGCGCTGTCTGTCAAGAGCGATGTTCTAGCTACCCCTCATCTACTCGTAATGCGTCCAAATGCGGATCACTTTCACGACTCGGTCGTCTTCCAACACCTGATAGACCAAGCGGTGCTGGATGTTGATCCGACGAGAATAGGCTCCGGCCAGATCGCCGACAAGCTTCTCGAACTGAGGCGGTGTTTGAAACGGGTCTGCCCGCAGCAACTCAATCAATTGCTCTGCTTTGGGTCTCAGGCCGGCAGCGGCAAGCTTTCGAGCGTCTTTTGCTGCTTGCCGAGTGAAGACCACCTGCCAACTCACCAGGCGAGGTCCTCAGAGCACTCCTCAATTGGCGTCTTCATCCCCTCAACAATCGCTTCTCTCATGCCGGGAATGGAGAGCAGATGTAAGGTCTCCTGAATGGATCGCCAATCGTCTTCCGACAGAAGAACCGCATTGGCCCGCTTTCCGGTGATGAAGACCGGTTCGTGAGACTCTGCGGCCTCGTCGATCAGCCTGTAGAGCTTGGCTCTTGCCTCTGTCACGTTGACGGTTGACATCAGTGACCTCCTTGTCTTGCCCCGTATCGTACGTTATATCGTACGCTTTGTCAACTGCCGGAGATGCGGCGCGTGGGATAGCGGCCTAAAATGCCACATTTCTCGCAGCAGCGAATTCGACGGACACACTACCCTATCTCCGGGGGTTAACGACTACTGTGAGTAGATCAGGCCCGATTCCTGTATCTGCACTGCTCTTGTAAGCATTATTCGAAGAGCTCCCGTGGAGTTGAACAAAGGATGTGCTAGAATGAGAAGCAGAGCGGAGAACACCCTCTCAAGATACACTCCTGTTTGAGTGAGGGCGATCCGCGAAGGTTGGGCAAGCATGGGAGAGCATTTCAAATGCATCGATCTTGACCACTGGCCACGGCGCGAACACTACGAGTTGTTCCGCGGGTTTGGCTTTCCGTACTTTAGCATCACAACCGATATCGATATCACGTCGTTGCGAAATACACTAAAAGAACGTGCTCCCTCTTTCACCGTAGGGCTGGTCTATGTGCTGGCTCGGGCCGCAAATGAGATTCCGCAATTCCGACAGCGGATTCGCGGAGACGAGGTCATCGAGCATGAAACCGTGCATCCTGGAGTAACGGTCTTGTGTGAGAGAGATGTCTTTCGATTTTGCAACCTTCAATACCACAAGACCTTCGAGCGGTTTGCAGTGGACGCAACAAAGCGGATGGAAGAAGTCCGGATGGCCAAATCACTGGGGGCGGAACCGGATCGAGACGATTTGCTTTTCATGACCGCACTTCCGTGGTTCTCCTTTTCCGCTATGGTTCATCCCGTGCCGTTGAATCCATCGGACTCTGTGCCGCGATTTGCCTGGGGCCGCTTTGAAGAGAAGGGCGGCCGGATACTCATGCCACTCAATGTGCAGGCAAACCATGCCCTGATGGACGGAATACATTTGGGTCGATACTTCACGTGCGTTCAGGAACTCATCGAAGTGGCCGAGTCGATCTTGTAGGTTGCGGGGCTCGTGCGGACCACATAGGAGATCCTGGGTATGCAGCCCCGAGGTCTTCGCGCACATTCGTTTCGGCAAGCAGCGCATCCCGGCCAAAGGACACGCTCAATGCGTTTCGATCTCCACCACGGGCGTGTCCCGATCGACCAGGTGCAGGATCGCAGAGCTGCCGCAGAATCTCTCGATTGCTTCGCCCAGCTCGGCCAATATCTGCCTCACTTCTTCTGCGGAGACGGGCGGCAGCCCCTCCACGACCAGGCACAGGTTCGTCGACTCGGCGGTCATCTTCGACTTGTCACATTCCCGCCAGTTCCACCTTCGGCACAGCACGCCCTCGTCGTCGCGGTAGATCGCTTCGCCTTCCTTTGGTGGCATCGAATCGGTGCCGTTCAAGGGGACAAACCGCTCATTGCCTCTGGCGAAGGTGAGCACGATGTCGCCGACAACGTGGTCCAGATCGTCTCCACCCGCAGGGACGCAGTACTTGAGGGAGATCGCGTTGTAGACATCGACGGCCTTGTTGATCGAGGGGAACTCGCCACTGTTGAGAATCGCCCGGATCGCGTTCTCGATCGAGCAGCGGTGCTTGCTCGGCTTGGCTCCAAACGAGCGATACGCCTCGCGCCACGAGATGATCCTGGGGTCGGTTTCGAGGCGACCAGGTGCTTCGAACCGCGTCGACCTGCTGGCGGAGGAAGAAGGCAGCCAGCTCGCCACCCCGGCGATTGTCGATGCCGGTGGCGATCACGACGCCGATCGCCAACTCGGGAAACGTCTCAAACAGGGCCTGATCCACTCGAAATCGCATCGTCCCGAGATTGTACGAATCGACCTCCCACGCCGCGAATGCTGCGGACAGAAAGGGAACGTCGGGTTTCTCGTGCACGTGTGAGTGGTGTCCAATAGCGCAGCCTGGGCTACCCCCTCACGTCCGGCCAGCTACCAGTCCCCGGCATACGCCACCGAGTACGGCTCAGCCAGGCGGCGCACGTAGTCATAGTGAAGCTTGGCGAGCTGACGAATGTGCAGCAGATCGTGGGCGACCCAGGAGGCCAGCATGTCGCCCGCCGACAGGGCACCTGCCGCGGGATGCGTCTTGACGTTGTCCCACGCCGGTGATTCCAGCCCCTTCAGCCACGCGAGGGAGTCCTCGCGCTCCTTGAGGAACGCCTTTAAGGTCTCCCCAAGATCACGCTTGGCGTACTCGCGCTGCGTGACCCAGCCTTGAGGATCGATCGGCGGCCAATCGGCCTTGGGATCTCGCAACAACAGACCGAGGCGAACGCGAAAATCCTCGCGCTCCTCATCGAGCAGATGCACCACCACCTCGAGGATCGACCATCTCTCCGGTGCAGGCTTCCACGCCGCCTGCTCGTGCGCGACACCCTGGACCAGTTCTCGAATGATCCCCGCCTGAGCCTCCAATTGATCGATCAACGCGTCACTGTTCACTATAGGTTCCCTCCTTGTCGCTATCGTAACCACGCATCCATGCATGGTATCACCTGCTCCATGTTGGCTCCCACACGATCCTTGCTCCTGCCGTGGGATATCTACCAGACCTTCAGTTTGAAGAAGGACGTCGGCTCAAACGTCAGAAGAAACCCTGGGACGTAAAACCGCTTTCCACGTAGTGCCACGCCAGGTACGTGGAGATCCCGGGAGCGTCCCAGAAAGCCCACCATGCATTCGATTTGCGGCTTCGTTGGCAGTAAGCAGCCTATTGTTCCTGTTCTTCCTCTTCCTCCTTCTCCATGAGCTGCTTGACCTTCCTTTTCTCCCAGCCGGTGGTGAACGTGTTAAAGCCGTGAATTACCACAGCAATGCCCCAACCCATCAACGGCCAGTAGAACCACCAGTTTCCGTGATCCTGAAAGTCAACGATGAACAGAATCACCATCACCACAACGTAGATCACCAGATGGCTGTAGAACGATTTCAGTTCCTTTACCCGCGCCTCTGCGCGTTTGTATCTTTCTTCCTGCTCCATTGTGGACCTCCTCTTTTTCTCAAGCTCTATTACGACTTTAAGACTATGCCCTCTTCAGTCGCCTCAGGCCGGATTGTGCTGATTGGTCTGTCACTTCGCTGGCCCGTCTTCGGGATCGCAACCAAGAAAGAGTTACAGGACGTTTGAACTCGGTGCTGAACTTAAGAACTACTACCCACCGGCTGCGGCCAGTTGCTCGTAGGTTTGTAGTGCTTGCTCCTCTCGAGATGGCACGAGCAGCGTGTACGCCGCCATCCCTAGGTTGGTCAGGGTCGAGTAGAGCCAATCGTACTGCGTGACAAACTGCAGCTGTGATGGAAACGCAAGGCTAGCTAGGCCCGCAGCCGCATATCCGATCGCACTGATGATGCGCCGCTGCTTTGCCTCTGCTGCTAGTCTATTCAATGCGAAGGCGGCCTTTCGCTCCTGCTCGCTGGGGGAAGCGTTTGCCACATCATTGAACGCGCGCTCCGCATCAGAAGGAATCGCCAAGATGAGTGCACCAGGGACCACTCCAACACCTGCGACCAAACCACCAATCCAAAGATTATCCGGTGGCGGCACAACCGCAGCCACGATCACCCCTACTAGCACGCCTCCGGCGATCAGTCCGCCTCCCGAAATGAGGCGCTCGCTTCGCTTCTCCTGTGCCAGATCCTCAAGGATTCCGTAGGCAATCCGGTCACCGCTCTCTTGCCCAAAGGCAAGCAGAACGGGAGCAATCATCAACACCGTAGCGACAAGAGCTACCAAGACAGTTTTTCGCATGGTTTAACACCTCCTGCGGTCGAGAATATCGCGTCCCAAAGGACAGCGGCAAACGCGTATTCGGGGGCTAACTTCCCTGGCTCACAGGCCAACGAGCACAGGCCAAACCTTTCAGCTCGGCCACCTCACAGGACGGCGAGGTAGCGATCCAGCTCGTATTGATGCACCTGGGAGCGGTAGGCGTCCCATTCGATTTGCTTATTTTGGATGAACTTCTCGAAGATGTGGTCCCCCAGGGCACGCCGGACGACGACACTATCCTCCATACAGGCGATGGCTTCGTTGAGGCTTCCCGGAAGCGTTTCAATGCCAAGCGCCTCCCGCTCGGGCTTGCTCATC
>Ga0209636_10005658_pt1 | contig 12762 bp, 12 predicted proteins | sample DeeMarSWOR152_54_FD_187464 | JGI IMG/M metagenome (GOLD analysis project Ga0209636, IMG submission 187464) | Marine sediment microbial communities from White Oak River estuary, North Carolina - WOR-1-52-54 (SPAdes) (version 2) | ecosystem: Environmental > Aquatic > Marine > Intertidal zone >...
CTGAAAGTGAAAAATCGCCTCCAGATAAGCAACCTTATTGCTAAGTACTTACAAGACAAAAGACTGGAGTAATACCAGACTTACTTATTCTCATAAAAAAAGGAAGGCATGAGCATTCTATTCAAGATGCTTTTTGAATCGAAGAGAGCTTAGGATGATAGCGGCTACTCCGAAGATAATCAAAGCCAGAACTTGAGGCCAGAGTATCAAAAAATCATTCCCTTTTAAGAGTATTCCCCGGACCGCTTTGACAAAATATTTGAGAGGGTTCAAGACAGTAATATACTGGATGATTTTAGGCATGCTCTCTACCGGAGAAAAAATTCCGGAGAGGAGCATGGCCGGCATCATCAAGAAAATAGCCGTCATCATGGCCTGCTGTTGAGTGCGAGAAATTGTCGAAATGAAAAGACCTAGACTCAAGGTGGTGAGAATAAATATGAAGCAAACTCCAAAAAGAAAGAAGAGGCTTCCCCTTATAGGAAGATCAAAAATCAGCTTTCCCGCTATAATTATTAAGATAACGTCAAGCAGGCCTACTATGACAAATGGAATTGTCTTGCCCAGAATTAGCTCCCAGGGTTTGATGGGTGAAACAATCAATTGTTCCAAAGTGCCCATTTCCCTTTCTTTAGTTATGGCCATGGAGGTGAGGATAAGAGTGGTGAGCAGAAGAATCAGACAAATAACTCCGGGGACCATATAAACAGAGCTTTTCAAATCAGGATTGTACCAAACTCTTGGCTGAGGAATCGGAATTCCTAATGACTGTCTATCTATCACTTCAGTAAAAACTCTCTCCGAATATTCCCCGATCAATTTGGAAACATAACCTATGATAATCGTTGCTGTATTGGCATCTGTGCCATCAACAATCACCTGGAGAGAAGTCTTTTTCATTTTCTTCAAGTCATTCTCGAATTTTTCAGGAATGACAGCTGCAACCTGGATTTTTCCCTTTTGAATCAGATTATCGATTTCTTTATAGCTTTTTGGCTGAAAGTCCAGTTTAAAATAATCAGTTTGGCTAAGCGAGGAGATAAGGCTTCGACTTTCTGGAGTCCGGTCGAAATCCAATACTGCCAGAGATATATTTTTTATATCTGTGGTCACCGCAAAGCCAAATAAAAGCAATTGGAGGAGTGGAGCAATAAAGATGGGGGCAAGCATTCTCCTATCCCGGAAAGTCTGGATGAATTCTTTTCTGATTATATGTACAATTGTTTTCATTTCATTCCAAGCTCATTTTCAATCGCCTGGTGCAGGCCAGGATGATTAAAAAGCCAAAGATAAGAAGGAATAAAACTTGAGGCCAGAAAACCGAAAAGCCAACTCCTTTAAGAAAAATTCCCCTCAAGACAGTCAGAAAATATTTGGCTGGGACGAGATAGGAAAAAAATTGAATAATCCTGGGCATACTCGAAATTGGAAAAATCCATCCAGAGAGAATGAAAGAAGGCAACATAGTAAGGATAATGGCCAGCATAAATGCCAATTGTTGGGATTTGGTCACTATGGAAATGAAAAGCCCTATCCCCAATCCACAAATCAGGAACAATCCGGAAACGACAAAAAGAAAAAATAGACTTCCTTTAAAAGGAACTTTAAACAAAATCGTACCTGTCAAAACGACCAAGGTCATTTGGATAAGCCCCAAGAAAAAGTAAGGCGTGAGCTTGCCGATGATGATCTGTAGAGGTTTGGTTGGAGTGGCGATCAGCTGCTCCATAGTCCCTGTTTCCCATTCTCTGGCAATGGTCAACGAAGTCAGCATAGCAGCCAGAATCATCATCACCACCGCTATTAATCCTGGAACTATGAAATTCGTGCTGCGAAGGCCAGGATTGTACCAGACTCTTGTCTTCAAATCTAGGGATGGGAGTTCCTTCAAAAGTATATTTCCTTTTTGGCTCAATCCTTCCAGTAAGAAATCGGATGAAAAAACCTGAATAATCCTAGATAAATAGCTTATAGCAATGAGCGCGGTGTTGTTATCACTTCCATCAATCAAGAACTGAAGAGGTGTTTTTTTCCCTCTGGATAAATCCCGGTAAAAATGTAAGGGGATATTCAATATTATCTTGACTTTTCCCTCATCAAGGAGCTGTTCTATTCCAGTATATTCTTTGGAGAGATAACGAAGGTCAAAATATTCGCTCGCCTGGATCCGAGAGACCAAATCCCGGCTTAAAGAAGATTCATCTTGATTAACGACGGCCAGCGGAATATTGTCCACCTCAAAAGTAATCGCATAACCGAAAAGGATGAGGAGAACCAAAGGAAAGCCAATGGCTATATACAGACTACGTGGATCCCTAAAAATATGGATAAATTCTTTCCGCATAAGGGGAAATATTCTGCTCTTCATTTTTTCTTTAATTCAAACTGACTTTCCCTTTGAATTTGTCCATCTAAAATTCCTGCAGTGAAACAGCCTCTTTCTGATTTTTTACAGCAGCAATAAAGACTTCTTCTAAGGTCGCATATTGTTTTTTAGTAAATTTCACTTTTAATTCTTTAGAAGAACCTAAGGCGATTATTTTTCCTGTGGAAATGATAGCTATCCGATGACATCTCTCAACCTCATCCAGGTAATGAGAGGTGACAAAAACTGTCGTCCCTTTCTTTGATAAATCATAAATCAATTCCCAAAAATCCCGCCTCGAAACAGGGTCCACGCTCGCTGTCGGCTCATCCAAGAACAAGATTTCAGGCTGATGAATAATGGCACAGCCTAAGGATAAACGTTGTTTCCACCCGCCTGAGAGTTCTCGAGTTAAAGAATTTTCTTTTCCTTCTAGACCAGAAATTTTTAAGACCCATTTTTTCCGCTCTTCCTTTTCTGATAAAGAAAGTCTATGAATTCCTCCATAGAAATCTATGTTCTCTTCCACAGTGAGGTCTTGATAGAGAGTGAATTTCTGAGACATGTAGCCTATTATTCTTTTAATCTCTTCAGGCTGGATGTCGATCTGATATCCCCCCACCCTACCTATTCCTGAGGTTGGCCTTAATATCCCGCAAAGCATCCTGATCGTGGTGGATTTTCCTGCACCATTAGGGCCAAGAAAACCGAATATTTCCCCTCTCTTTACGCTAAAAGAAATATGATCTACAGCTGTGAATTTCCCAAATCTTTTGGTCAGGTTTTTGACTTCGATAGCAGGCATTCTAAGGCCTAATTTTCACTTTGTTCTCGGACAAGGGAAAAAAACACATCCTCGAATGAAGGAGTGATTCTTTCTATGCTCTGAATTCCAAGTCCTCGTTTATCTAATAATTCTTTTGTTTTTTCCTTTCCTCCCTTCCCTGCGGCAAAAACAAGATGAAGAGTCTCTCCAAAAGGATAAACATACTTAAGGCCAGGCAGGCTTTCTAGCATCTTTCTCTCTATCTCCATTTCTGTAATGAGTTCGATGATCTCATCCTGCATCTCTTCTATGAGCCTTTGAGGAGGTTTGTAAGTCAATAAGCCTCCTTCATAAATCAAACCCACCTGGTGGCATTTCTGGGCTTCATCCATGTAAGGAGTAGTGAGTAAAATTGTGATTCCCTGATTATTCAATTGATAGAAAAGCTGCCACAACTCTTTTCTCGAAACAGGATCAACGCCTGTTGTCGGCTCATCCAAAAGAAGGACAGCAGGAGAATGAAATAGATTGCAAGCCAAGGCCAATTTTTTCTGCATCCCTCCAGACAGATTCCAAGCCAGTCGATCCTGAAAGGAAGTAAGCTGGCTAAACCCTAATAATTCCTTCTTTCTTTCTCTATATTTTTTTACTGGCACTTGATAGAGGTCTGCAAAAAATTTTAAATTTTCTGAGACGGTTAAGTCTCCGTAAAGGCTGAACTGCTGGGGCATATAACCAATTCTTTTTTTAACCTGGAGAGGATTCTTTGTTACATCGATTCCATCTATCACAATAGAACCTTGACTGGGTTTCAAAAGACCTACCAGAAGTCGGAGAAGAGTTGTTTTCCCCGCTCCATCAGGTCCAATTAATCCAACAATTTGTCCTTTCTCAATTTCTAAATTTATGCTCTTCACAGCAGTAATTTGGCCGAATCTTTTGGTTAAATTTTCAGTCTTCAGAGTGCTCATCTATCCCAATAATGTGAATGACCTAGGGTCTATGACTGGGGACCAATTGCGAGGCCCAGCAGATTAATTTGAGTTCCCTGTGATTACCTTCACCTCAACGGGCATTCCAGGCTTTAGTTTCCTTTCAGGATTTCCAAGATATGATTTAATCATGAACACGAGTTTGAGTCTTTCCTCTTTGGTTTGGATATCTTTGGGAGCAAATTCGGCTTTATCGGAAATATAATTGACTACCCCTCGAAAAGCTTCTTCCGGAAAAGAATCTGAAAAGACCTCAACCTTGTCTCCTATCTTTATTCGTCCCACATGCCTTTCTGGAATATAAGCTTTAACATAAGTCTGCGCTAAATCAATTAAACTAAAAAGGGTTGTTCCGGGAAAAGCTAACTCGCCGACTTCAACATGCTTGATGTTTAAATAACCATTGATTGGCGATCTGATTTCTGTATCTTTTATTTGGCGGAGCAGAAGCTGCTCTTGAGCCTGAAAAGACTTTATCTCTGCTTCCACCATTTCAATTTCCTCTTTTTCTTTTCCTCTGAGGGCGAGTTGATAATTTTCTTGGGCACTTTCATACCCATCTAAAGAGACCTTTAATCTTAAATCAGCCTGTTCTTTTTGAATCTGCGAGATAGCGCCTTCACTGAACAGCTTGGCCATTCGCTCTTGATCTTTCTTTGCTATTTCCAGTTCTTTTTCGGCACTCTCTAACTGATTTTTAGCCACGGCGATCAACTCCTTTTTCGTTCCTTTTTGAAACAGCCTCAACTTCAAATCTGATCCCTCCAGTGCTGCTCTCACCTGGCTTAATTGAATATGCAGCTTTTCATCGTCTAAAAGACACAACAAATCTCCTTCATTAACATATTGTCCTTCTGTCACCAAGATTTGCTTGACTTCCCCCTGAACCTGAGACCGTATTTCTGTTTCGATGGCTTCTATGAGGCCTGAAACTTCAATTGTGTTTCGGTCTTTGTTTTTATTTCTGCAATTGGGCAATAGAATGAAAAACAAAATTAGAGAAAAAATCAGCCATAAATTTAATATTTTTCTCATTTTCTTCGATTCCTCTTTATTTTTGTTCTCTATTTTCTCTCTCAAAACCTTGACTTTTTTTCCCTTAAAAATTTATCCGATTTACAGCTAGCCATAGAAGAATCATCCTCTCAGAATCATAATTATAACAAAATAAAGATATTAAATTAATTAAAGGTTAAATATAAGATGTTGACATCTGTCGGGTCACCATTTATAATCGGTGCATAAATTTCAATAAAAAAGGTGAGGCTAAGATTTTTAAAATCTCAAATGAAAGACAAGAAGCGCAACCAGGAAGATAAATTTCCAGAAAAACAATCGAGGATTGGAGCTTCTCTCTCTTTCGATGGGAAGCTTAACGGTCAAGAAGATATAATCATCGAAGGGCAATTTCAGGGAAATATCAATTTGAAGAACCACAACCTGAAGGTGGAACAGGGAGGAAAAGTCAAGGCCAACCTCCAAGTCAATAATATCACCATCAATGGGGAAGTTGAGGGAAATGTTTATGCATCAGGAAAAGTGTTTATCTCCAAGGAAGGTCAACTGAAAGGAGATATTTTTGCCCCCAGGATTTCGATTGCTGATGGAGCTCAGTTCAAGGGCAGCGTAAAGATGCAGGAAGGCATCGAAAAAATACCTCTCCCCGAAGAAAAACCTAAGTCTTTATACGAGCAAAAGAAAGATCAAGAGGAGAGATTAACAACCGCTGAAGAGCAATCCAAATAATTATTCCTCAATTAAATGCTCTCCAAATTTCTTCTTGTTTTTCCTTCTCTCTTTCCTTATTAGTTTTCTACAGCCAAATTAATTTTTAAGATATGCACATTGAATTTTTGCTCTTCGCTTGAAACCTCTTTTGAGTTGTCGAGTCATCAGTAATGGCTGATTCAATGTCTATAATAGTCCGCTGGAGTTTGGCTGACTATGAATTCCACTGCTTTCTGAATGCAGACTCTAATCGCTTTTTCCGTAGGAGTCTTTGAAAAACCACCCATAGCAACAGGAAGGACACCTCCAATATTGGCCGCTCCTCCCAAAGCGAAGTTTGTAGCTTCTCCTTCGACAGAAGCTGCAGCCACAATCTGAGAAGTCTTGGCATCAATAACTCTGATATCCATAGCCATATGAGCCTTTTTAAATCCTCCTCCAACTGTAACTCCCAGAATTTTTGTTCCACCTGCTGCACCTTTGGAAGACCCCTCGAACTCAGTGATGGAGGCGGTTATGATCAGGTCGGCTCCATAAATTTCTCCGATAGGGGCTTCTGTTCCCTTCTTTACTCTCCCTGAAGCTCCTAAATCTTGTTCTTCCAGTACGGCTCCAAGTTGCTCTCGTTCAAGAACAAGATAGCGATTGCTATGAAACAAGGCCGTGGTCAGCATATCCCTCATTCCGTCTCCTATCTGCTTGAAGCTGACACCATACATTCCTAGCCAGCCACCGCTCCAACCACCTTTAGCCGTTTTATCCTGGAATTCTCCTACTGCTAACCTGGCTTTTGGCCCATCATAACGCTCTGCCTGGGCTTCAGCCATGGAGGGTCCACCATATGAAGTCACTGTAGCAGTTGGCGCACAAGAGCTTAACCAAATGATAACAGCAATCAAACCTGTAAAAGCAAGAAGCCTTCTCATTTTTTCTTTCTCCTTTCCTTGTAATTCCAAATTTTCTCAAAATTATATCCAATATTGGCAATAAGTACATAGCCTTTAGAGGTGATTTTTGGGATGATTTTTTCTGCTATAATAGAAAGGATGAGAAAATTCGATCTTCAATCAGAATTCATGCCTAAAGGCGACCAAATAAAAGCCATCAAAGGACTGACAGAAGACCTAACGAAGAGGACAGCACATCTTGTTCTCATGGGAGTGACTGGCTCAGGGAAAACATTCACTATGGCTAACACCATCGAAAAAGCGAATAAGCCTGTGCTCGTGATCTCTCACAATAAGACCCTGGCGGCTCAGCTTTACCAGGAATTCCGGCGTTTTTTCCCCGATAATGCGGTGGAATACTTTGTCAGTTATTATGATTACTACCAGCCTGAAGCTTACCTCCCGGCAACTCATACTTATATTGCCAAAGAAGCGACCATAAATGATGAAATCGACCGCCTAAGACTGCGCGCCAGCAACTCTCTCCTCCAGAGAAGAGATGTGATCATTGTGGCTTCTGTTTCCTGCATCTACGGAATTGGCTCTCCCCAGACCTATTATTCAATGAGCTTTCCTCTTCAAACAAACCAAGACATCTCGAGAAAGAAAATTCTCCAAAGCCTAGTCAACATTCAGTATCAAAGGCAGGAAGATGATTTTAAAAGAGGAACTTTTCGAGTGCGGGGTGATATTATCGAAGTTTTTCCTGCTTATGAAGATTTCGCCTACCGCATTGAACTCGATGAAAACAAGATAAACAGAATATCTTCGATAGATCCTCTCCTCGGTAAGACCAGCGATTCTTTCGATAAAATCATAATCTATCCCCGAACTTTTTTTTCCACCCCACCTGATATTCTTGATTATGCGATTCAAAGCGTAGAAAAGGAAGTCGAGGAAAGAATCGCCTTCTTTAAGAAACAGGGCAAATTAATCGAAGCAGAAAGAATCGAAGAGAGGACTCTTTTCGATCTGGAAATGCTGAGGGAATTTGGTTGGTGCCCGGGAATAGAGAATTACTCTCTATATCTCAGCCTGCGCCAACCTGGGCAACCGCCCTATACTCTCCTCGATTATTTCCCTCCCGATTTCCTGACAATCATTGATGAATCCCACGTCACTATCCCACAAATTGGGGGGATGTATCATGGGGACCGCTCCCGAAAATTGACCTTGATCGAACATGGCTTCCGCTTGCCTTCAGCCCTGGACAACCGCCCTCTAAATTTTGAAGAGTTTGAAAGTCGAGTCCCACAAGCTTTGTATGTCTCAGCTACACCTGGACCGTATGAGCTAAAAAAGACCAAGAAAGTCATAGAACAAATCATAAGACCTACAGGCCTCATAGACCCTGAAGTCGAGGTCAGACCTGTAAAAGGCCAAATTGAAGATTTAATGGCCGAGATCGTGAAGAGGAGTGAAAAAAACGAGCGAACTTTAGTCACCACTCTGACCAAGAGAATGGCTGAAGACCTCACTTATTTTTACCACGAACTGGGACTCCGCGTTGGGTATCTTCATTCTGAAATCGACACCCTGGATAGGGTGAAAATACTAAGAGACTTGAGAAAAGGGAAATTTGATGCTCTCATCGGAATTAACCTTCTCCGAGAAGGACTTGACCTACCAGAAGTCTCTTTGGTAGCTATTCTCGATGCCGATAAAGAGGGCTTTCTCCGCTCGACCAGTTCTCTTATTCAGACTTTTGGCCGAGCAGCCAGGAATGTTTCAGGACATGTTTTTCTCTACGCCGACACCATGACTGGTTCTATGAAAAAGGCTATCGAGGAGACGAAAAGACGGAGGAAAATTCAAGAGGAATACAACAAGAAAAACAATATCACTCCTCAATCAATCAAAAAAAGAATAGACGAAGTATTAACCAGTATCTACGAAAGGGATTATTTCAATTACCCAGAAATCTCTGAGCAAAGAGAAATTTATCTTTCTCCTCCCAAAAGGAAAGAAAAGATTGAACAACTGGAGAAGCTGATGCAAGAGGCTGCCCGCAATTTAGAGTTTGAAAAGGCAGCGAAATTAAGGGATGAGCTGAAAAAACTGAAAAAGATGGAACTGGAATTATCACTTGAGTCGTGAGCAGTTTGAAAATGGCTGATAACTTAAAGAAAAAGATGAAAAACCTTCCCAAAAAACCCGGGATTTACTTTTTCAAAAATAAAGAAAATGAAATTATCTACATCGGAAAAGCCCGCTCTTTGCAAGAAAGAGTGAAATCTTATTCCCAAGCTACATCTGATCCAAAAATCACCAATATTCTTGCTGAAACAGCAGACCTTGACTTTGTCCTTACTGATTCTGAAAAAGAAGCAGCCTTTCTTGAAAATAATTATGTCCGGAAATACCAGCCAAAATTTAACCTCCGACTCAAGGACGACAAAAGTTTTCCTTACCTGAAATTAACTACCCAAGAAAGATTCCCTGGAATATACTTGACTCGAAGAGTAGAGCCAGACGGGTCTAAGTACTTCGGCCCCTTCTCTCCGGCTCATCAGGCACGAAGAACGATTCAGCTCATCAATAAATACTTTGGCATCAGAGGCTGTAAAGAAGATATACCGGGCAAAAGAAAAAGGCCTTGCCTTGAGTACGATTTAGAACTCTGTTCAGCACCTTGTCTTGATTATATTTCTGAAGAAGAATACAAGGAAAATGTTAAAGATGCTCTTTTATTTCTAGATGGTAAGGTTGAAAAATTATTAAAAATTTTAAACCAAAGAATGGTCAAAGCTGCTTCGGAGGAAGAATTTGAACAAGCTGCTCACTGGAGAGACACTCTCCATACCATTAAGCAAATCCAAGAAAAACCAAAACTCATTTCTGTGAAGCAAGAAGACAAAGACATTTTTGGCTTTTTCAGAGTCCAAGAAAAGGTGGCAATGTATGTCTTTCTAATGAGAAGCGGTAAAGTTACAGAATCAAAAGAATTTTTGTTCCAAGAGAAAAAGAATGCATCAGAGGAAGATATCTTGTTTTCATTCCTAAAAAAATTCTATAAAAACTGCGAGGATAGACCTGGGAAAATTCTTTTGCCTTTTGCTTCCGCAAAAAAAGAGGTGCTATCAAAAATACTCTCTCCAGAGGGTAGGAAAAAAATAAAAATGACAATCCCCTTAAAAGGGAAAAATAAAAAATTAATAGAGCTGGCCAACAAGAATGCTGAATTTTTGCTCCAAAAAAAGGAAGAAGAATTTTCTCCCCTGGAAGAGACAAAAAATATACTCAATTTGGAATCGTTTCCTCATCGTATTGAAGGATTTGATATCTCCAATATCGGAGGCCAAGAATCAGTGGGATCTTTAGTTGTTTTTGAAAATGGAAAGCCAAAAAAAGATAACTACAGAAAATATAAAATCAGAACAGTCACAGGACCGAACGATGTGGCGAGCCTTCAAGAAGTAATTCGAAGGAGATACGAAAGAGTCCTCAAAGAGAGAAAAGACCTTCCTGATTTAATTCTTGTAGATGGTGGAAAAGGACAACTCAGCGCAGCAAGAAAGGCTCTTCAAGAATTAGGACTCGGCAGTATCCCCATAATTTCCCTAGCAAAAAGAGAAGAAATCATTTATGCCCCCTCCAGAAAAGAAGGCCTCATGCTAGACAGGACCTCTCCTGCTCTAAAACTTATCCAGAACATAAGAGACGAGGCTCACCGTTTTGCAATTACCTTTCATCGCCAGAGGAGAAGAAAGAGAAGTTTCGAATCTCTCCTCGACGAAATTCCAGGCATTGGTGAAAAGAAGAAAAAAGCTCTTTTCATCAAATACAAGAGCATCGAAGAAATCAAGAAAGCCTCTTTTGAGGATATAGCAAAAATTACTGGAGTTAAAGCTGCCGAAGTTCTCAGCCAAAGAATCAAGAAGCAGACATGAGATAGGTAAACACCAAAGAAAGTGAGACTGATATAAGGTCCATATTTGCAGGAGAGCCAAATGTTTGCCAAAACGGGGAGATAAAATGATAACAGGCATTGGAATCGATATTATTGAAGTTGAGCGGATTAAAAATTCAATAGAGAAGAATCCTCGTTTTTTAAATAGAATCTTTACTCCCAATGAAGCCAGCTATTGCCTGGGGAAAAAGAACAAATATCAACATTTAGCCGCCCGTTTCGCCTCTAAGGAAGCTTTCTTTAAAGCCCTAGGAAAAAGGATCAAATGGACAGATGTTGAACTGATAAATCTTGCTTCCGGAAAACCTCAGTTACACATCAAATCAAAAGAGAGATTTTCCTTCAGTCGAGTCCAGGTTTCCGTTTCCCATTTAGCTGATTATGCGGCAGCCGTGGTGATTTTGGAGAAAGAGAAGTGAGTTATAATCTCTCTACTTTAAACTACGGATTCTTTTTATAAATTTAAAAGCTGTTTTATAATCACCTTTTTTCATCAAAACAGTAACTTTATAACTATAGGCTCTCTTATATTTAGGGTCTGCCTCAATTGCTTTCTCAAAATAACCAACAGCTTCCTGCAAGTAGCCCATCCTATAAAACGCCACCCCTATGTTACTGAAAGGTGTGGCATAATAAGGATTTTTACGAGTTGCTTCAGTATAACATTCTATCGCCTTGCCATAGTCACCTTGTTTAGCGTAGGCAACTCCTAAATTATTAAAAGCCTCGACAAAATCAGGACTTAAACTCACTGATCTATTATAACACTCAATAGCTTTTTCATAATCACCGTTTTCATACCAGGCTACTCCTAGATTACAGAATTGGATTGCCTGAAATTCTCTTTCATTCAGGACTTTGGGATAAACACTATCTTCTGCTATATTCAACCAGTCTTTGTAAAAATAAAAATCTTTTTCAGACGCTAAGGTGGGCTCCCAATAAAAATCCTCATTATCTTTTAATTTACACCTTAAGAAGACATGTTTGGGGACATAAACAGGCTCCAGAAACAAACCTAGATTTTCAGCAGCAGCTAAGTAAATAGAAGAATAATCATCGCAATCAATGAATCTTTTTCCATTTTTTTGTTTTTCTAATCCCTCAATCAAAAGTCTATTTTTCCCGTATTCAAAATTTCCTTCCTCTTTAAGAACATTCCCTATAACTTCCAAGACTCTTATTGCCTCTTCTTTATTGTACTGAGATTTCGCTTTGATCTTCCTTTTTATTACCCCAAATAAATGATCAAGAACTTGAAGGGCTGAAGCAGGATTTCCAAAGTCTTTTTGTAAGTTCAAAGTTTCACGAATTCTAAGGTCATATTTGCTCCGCTGTTTGAGCATTATTTGTTTCGCCAGGGCCTGCTGGTGGTTGTCTTCTGCTAAAAGTAGTTGAGGTGAGAAGAAAACTCCTAAAGCTTGCCCAGCAAGTGCAATTCCGGCTATAAAAACAGAAACTCTTACCATAAAGTCCAATTTTTTTGCTGATTTTCCTTTCTGGCAGAAGATTCTTATTATTTTTAGCATCTTAAATTATGAGTGCAGATATTCTAGATAAGATTCAGCTCTATGATTGTGGCTCGAAAAACCCTTTCCACCATCTTACTTTCTCATTATCCTCTTTATTAAATAGCAAAATACATGCCAAATTTTTGGGAAAAATAAATATTGCTGAAAAATAAGGAATTATAAAAGATAAGATCTTTTTCTGATTATTTAGAAGAAATATTCATGTACAAAAAATGAACACTAAGAATAAAATTGAACACTTGGCCTAAAAATTACTTACATTAAATGTACGATATAATTTTGAGGGAGGGAACTCAATATTTCTACCAGCCTATTATTAATTTCGCAGCGAAACTCAGGATAATAGCCACTGCTGTGTTCAAGCCAGCAGAAATAAAGGCCACGCTCTTTCCTACTTCTTTCCAGATGATAGCAAAAGTCGAAAGGCAGGGAATAAAGAAACTGACAAATACAGTAAAAACAATAATCTGTTCTTTAGAGACCACAGTCAGCAAATTGCTGTAGCTTGTTCCCAAGGCCTGG
>Ga0209636_10005659_pt1 | contig 12761 bp, 13 predicted proteins | sample DeeMarSWOR152_54_FD_187464 | JGI IMG/M metagenome (GOLD analysis project Ga0209636, IMG submission 187464) | Marine sediment microbial communities from White Oak River estuary, North Carolina - WOR-1-52-54 (SPAdes) (version 2) | ecosystem: Environmental > Aquatic > Marine > Intertidal zone >...
TGGTGAGAAGATATTTGCCTTCAGGATCATATTTCTGGATTCGTTTTCTATCCCAGTCTGTTACATAGAAATTACCCTTGTCATCTGTATTAAAAACAACATCATTGCCGAACATGTAGTTCTCGTCGCCCTCCTCTACACCTATGGAAAGCTCTTCCTTGAATACGATTCTGATCTTTACTCCGTTTTTTGGGGAGGGAGTTTTCGGGTTGGAAATGATTTTGACTTCCTCGGGACTCTGACTGTTGAACGGTTCTTCTCCGAGTACCTCATGATTAGAAAATACGAAAAATAACAAAACAAAACTAAAAAAAATCAGACATGAACAAATGTTCCTGTTTATTTTCATCAATTCCCCCTTTACTGCTTCCTTTTCTTAGTAGACTTTTTTCCACTTCTCGGTTTCGAGATCGAGACGAAAGAGCGATCTTCTGTTAAAGTACATGAGGACTTTGTTATCGAGCCCCCATAAATACACGGATCTTTCGACTGGATAAGGAATTCTAATTTTCTTTTCCTCTTTAAATTCCTCATCAAAAATTCTCAGAAAAAGTTCGTTGTAATCAGGGATAATTATGGCCAGTCTTTTTCCGTCCGCGAGCCAGTCAAACCCGATTTCATAGCTATAATCTCTCTTGCTGACCTTTCTGAGCTTATCATCAGCCAGAGTGTAAACCAGTGTTTCTCTCGCTCTCGAAAAGACGATTTTCTCTCCATCCTGGCTCCATTTCATAGCCCATATCCTCATCAGCTCCGCTTCAAAGATGACTTTACTATCGAGTGTTTTCAGGTTGAGAATGACAAGTTTTTCCTTATTTTCAGGATGATCCCGCCAAACCAGCCCTAGATGATTATAGGTGGGAGAGACTTCCATTATTTTTCTATAAAATTCACTCCTGACGTCATCAAATAGGATTTGATATTTCTCTTTCTCGAGATCAACCAAAATAAGCCTATCAGCAACTTTTTTAAATGTTGGAGATTTTTCTACAATTGTCAGAATGAGATGATTTGTTGATGCAGGCCAGGCCACTAAATTGAATTCAGTATAATTTATAGGGAAGTCCAGATTTTTTTTGTTTATTCCTGTTCCATTTGTATTCATCCTCCACACTGTGATTTTGTATTTCTTTGATTTTCTGCCCTTCTTGCCAGTGAGGAAGATTACCTTATTCCCATCAGGAGAAAGAAGACAATTCCCATAAATTCCTAGATTATAAAATGGAGAATCTGGATTATGGATTTCGGTCAGGGTTTTCTCTCCAGATCCATCAATGTTGACAATCCATAAATCCTTTTTCCATCCTCCTCGGCCTTTATTGGTGTATTTGAATAAAGCAATTTTATTTTTGCTGATGGATAGTTTCTGGCTTGAATAAATATCCCCAATGAAAACTTTTTCAACTTTATCAGTCTCTGAATCGTATCTTATTACTTTTTCTGCACCTGCAGAGTATGTACATAGATACACATCATTTAAATGCTTGGATGAATAATATGGACTGAATTCTCTGCCTCCAGTAAAAAGATCACCCTTGGCAATACCGACCGTTCCCAGGACGAGGGATAGGGCCAAAAAAAGCACAACGAGCTTAGAAAAAAATAAAATTTTCTTTCCCATCTGAGAAAAATCGGCTTTTATGAATGTCAAAATCGAAGCGAGAATGAAGCTCAAAGCTATAAACAAGCCAAAGCTTCTGAAATTTCCTGTGTAATAATAAGTATTCCAAACGAATTCCAGATAATATCGATAGATAAATGCCAACCCTGTACCGATAATTATGGAGACAAAGAAAATAATGAATTGTTTATCGTAAAGGAAGGAAATCGAAAAGGATATTGTGAACACAATAAGAGGTATCACAAAATACACCGAAAAAGATAAAATGCCCCGAAACTCGCTGGGAAAATCAATATCGCTGAGGATTTCATTTAAACCAGGCAAGAACTGCTTAACCAGTATAAAAAGCAGAAATATGACTAAAAGAATGCTCAATAATGAGATGTACTTGAATATCCAGAGAATTTCTTTCTTGATCGGGCGTGAAAAAATATAAATCCAGGCATTATCCTTAAATTCGGAATAAAATCCGCCTGAGCCTATCAAGGCCGCAGCAAAGGGGAGGAATAATAATAAAAACATCGCAGAGAAATTCAGAGTCATTTCTCTGAGGTTAGATAAGCTTAAAGCCACCAAAGCGAACATTAAAATGATGGCCAGAGAGAAAACAAGAATGTTCTCTCGCCATTCTTTCAATAATATTTTTACAAACATGAAGTCCTCCCTGTCGTCTTCTTTATGAAGCAAAACTGATGAAAATCTCTTCCAGGTTGAGTGGTTTAATCTCCATACTCGTGGGCTTGAGATTCTCGATGAGTTGTTTTTTCTCTTCAGTCCAGGGGTAGACGACCAATTCACTCTGATTTCCGTTTGTTTTTTGAGTGATGATCCCATCAAACTTGAGCTTGTCTCCCAGGGACTCTTCACTGGTCAGCAGGATTCGCATGCAGGAATTCTTGAGCTCATGAAAATCCTCATCCAGGATGAGGCTCCCGAATCTGAGAATACCTAGATTATCGATGATCCCTTCGATCTCATGGACAATATGTGTCGAGAACAAAATGGTCGTTCCGGCCTCGGATAATTCTTTTATGATCTCTTTGAGAAAATCGTGACGCGTCGGTACATCCAGGCCTGATGTGGGATCATCGAGTATCAGAAACTCTGGTTCGGAGGCCAAGGTGACGATCAGTCCTAACTTCAGTTTCATACCTCTGGACAGGTACCTTATTTTTGTCTTTGGATCCAGCGAAAATTTCTCCAGATATTCATTCGCTTTGCGCGTGTTCCATTTTGGATAGAATGATGCATTGAAACTCAGCAGTTCCTTGATGGGCATCCAACTGTAGAAGATGGATTCTTCGGCGATGAATCCGATTTCCTTTTTATAGGAATCATCCCGGAAGCTGATTTTTTTGTTTTTGAAAAAGATCTCTCCATCATCAGGAGGGATGACACCCATGATCATCCGGATGAGTGTCGTCTTCCCTTCTCCATTAATACCCAGGAGACCATAGACTTTCCCTTTTTCGATGTTTAGGCTGAAATTTTCAAGAACCTTTTTTTTACCGAAGCTCTTTGAAAGATTTTTTATGGTTAAGATTCCGTTCATTTTCTTTCCCCTTTTTTTCTGACTTCCGTTTTTAAACCAAGCCTTCGCTCAAAAATCTTTTTTATCTCGCTGGAAGATAAATTGAGCTTTTTAGCCTCTTCGATGGCTCCATCAAAAACCTGATTGAGGATCACTGTGCGCTCCTTTTTGATCAAAGCTGTGGAATCGTCCGTGACAAAGCAACCTTTTCCTTTTCGTGTGTAGATAAATCCCTCTCTCTCGAGTTCTCTGTAGGCCCGGGCGACTGTGTTGGGATTGATAATGAGTATAGTGGCCAGCTCCCGGATGGATTGGAGCGGCTCGCCAGGTTTCACAATTCCCAGAGAAATCCGGGTCTTGATCTGCTGCTTGATCTGTTCATAAAAAGGAATGAAGCTGGATGTATCTATTTCGATCATTTTTATCCTTTTGTATTACTGTATTAATAATATAATACAGTTGGTAAAAAAGTCAAGTTTTTTTTTGCTGCTCATTCAGTCGGGAGTGAAAACTTATCTGGAGGGAGGCTAAAAGTAACTTATAAATTCAAAGATAGAATGGATTTCTTATCATTAACTAGAGAGCTCATATCTTTGTTCTTGTGTTGACCTAAATAAATTTTGACCGCTAGAAAACCAAGGTATTTAGCGGCGCGTGGCGGCAAATCCAGTTCAGAATTCCCTTTTTTGTAAAAATCAATCAATTGCTGGGATGAGTATTTCCCTGAGCAATAGATTTTTCGTAAACAGGGCTCGTTTTTCAGGCACCAGTTCAGCCTGTCTCTTCGAAAAAGAAAATGGTCGGGCAATTTGTATTCGGGAATAGCGAGTTGTGAAAAAAATGTGCACATTCCCTCAGAGAGCAACAGCCATTTGAATTTCTCATCCTCAGGAACTTCTCCCCTGCTCAAATTTAAAAGATAATGAGTGTATTCATGAGCAAAGAGTATTTTGAGCCAATCGAAATCCTTGAATCTCTCCAGGCCGAAACAGATGATTGGTTTTCCCTTGAAATCTATGACAAAACCATCCGGGCTGAAAAAACCGATAAAGAGATAGACATCCGGTTTTCCCTTTGAAGGAACAATACCTGTGCATCTCTTGAAGGCTTCTTTGAGTATTGGCTCCGGTGGGCAGATGGAAATGAGGCTTTTCTGCTGTGAATAATCTGATGGCCTTATCGCTTCGACTCGTTCTTTAAGGTTCGAAAAATCGATCAATGGGAAGTGTGAAAAATATGTCTCTAAGAAGTCCTTGTGAATCTTATAATAATGAGCATTATAAAGCGCCCATTTATCTGATTGGGGTCTGATTCTGCTCAGGAATCTGAAAAAATCTTTATACAGGGAGTGAACTTTCACTCATTCTTTGTAACATATTAATTGGGGACAGTCCCCAATTATTTATTTTTATCCGAGGAAGAGATTCTCGCCGATGAGTGTCTTCACTCGCGAGCCGATATTAATCCCATTCGGGCAGGATGCCGTACAGGATGGACAGTTCCGGCAAGTATCCAAACCTCGTTTTCTCGGAAGTAGAGCGGCGGTCATACCCGCTTGGATATAATTCCCGTACCCTTTTGCATACATGAACGCTCTCATGAGTTTGGGGATCTCAACATTGCCCGGACAGGTAGGGACGCATGACCGGCAGCTCTGGCAATACAGTTTCCCCTTCAGATTGGATGCCATTTGGAGTTCTCTTCTTTCTGCCACTGATAGTCCCAGGTTATTCATAACCCTGAAATTCTGGTCAAGTTGATCGAACGTGGTCATCCCGGGGATTGTGGTACAGACATTTTCATCCTCCAGAACCCATTTCAAGGCCGCCTCATGGTTGATCTCAATTTTCCCGCTTTCCTGTAAGCTCCTCCCTCCCTGAGTTTTCATGGCAACGATTCCGACACCTTTTTTTGCGGCGTATTCAATTGACTTTTTCACTTGTTCTCGATGATTCTGTGCGAAACTATAGGCAGACAGCACGACATCGTACACTCCTGCATCGACTGCCGAGCGGATAACATACTGTTCATTTTGATGTGTGGACACGCCAATAAACCTTGCTTTTCCCTGCTTTTTTGCTTTGACGAGGGCGTTCATCAATGGCTCATAAGTGGCCATCTTGGCACTGTAGCAGCTGTGAAGGTAGAGGATATCTACGTATTCCGTACGGAGCCGGCTGAGGCTTGTCTCCAGCTGTTTGAATAAATTCTCCTCCGTAGCCGCCGGTTCCCGGTCAGTTCCCTCCAGTGTGAATTCAAGTTTATCGTAGTCTCTGGAAAAACGCATTTTCGTTGCGATATAGACGCTGTCTCTTTTGCTACTCTTTTGTACAACTTGTCCTATCACCCGTTCGCTGTTGCCTCTTAAATAGAGATGAGCCGTATCCAGGTGGTTGATTCCCATATCCAGGGCTTTTTTTATAAGGTCGGGGCTGTCTGAGTTCATTACGCCAAAGCTAACCACAGGAATGCGGAGCTTGGTCCGGCCAAGCGTTCTTAAAATTATCTTTTGAGGTTGGCCAGAATTGATTGAGCTGGCTTTAAGAAATGGGAAACCAAGGCTTGTGGACAGCAGCCCTAGTGTGGTTTTCCCTATGAATTGTCTTCTATTAATACTGTTCTTGCCCATGAAACGGTCCTCCTCTATTCAGATGGATGGCATAATACTATTACTACGAAAACTGCATCTAAAGAGTTCAACGTCATTTCCTTTATACTTTATATTTTATATAGGTTTTATCAAAATTCAATCTCTTTTTCACAAAACTCGCCATTAAATGGTCTGGGAAACAGCACGAGCATTTTCCATGCCAACTCATACATTATTTAAATTATTGAATATAATTGAGTTAAGATATGGAAGCGTGTTTCACTCAGGCAAAATAATTTATAGCCGTAAAATATTTTTATACTTCTATAGCTGAAAAGTCGACACAAGCGTTATAAATCGTACTCAGTTCTCTGAATCGTTATTTTCTTCTTCCGGATTCCACTCCCATTCTCCGCCTTTCTGTCTTTCAGCAACTACGACGGCAATCCCATTCAAGACGAGGTTTTCCCAGACTTGAACCATCCCATTCGGGAATTCATTCCTCGGGTTTGGTAAGGGAAACCAGCGTCCGTTGGCTGAGTAAATCAGAGACTGGTTTTCTGCACAATCTTCGGTGAGCTTATCCTTTTTTATGAGGAATCCTTTAAACAGAGTAATGACGATAATCACCGCAAGCAAAAAAAGTCCTACCCAAATACTGATCAGGGCGACAATCCAGCCAAATACAATAATCAGAAAAAAGACTATTCGAGCTGTATCCAACAGGTACCGCCATATAGCGTACCGCTTACCCACGTGCCTTTTAGATTCCTCCTCATGTTTTTTTTTATCTTCCTCATCGAATTTCTTGAATCTGTACACCTTCGCGTAGGCTTTCGTCACCTTTGGCCTGTCATTGTTTACAATCTCAACACCGTTCATTTCAGCAGAAACATTCTCCTTGTCATTTATAGCGCTTTCGACGTGAGAAAATGTCTCTTTAAAGGGAACCCCATACCTGACAGATGTCAAAAGACGAATACCCCTGCTAATCAGACCAAAGCCTCTCAAGACAAAAAAATCTCCACACTGAAATCCCATCAATCCCTCCTTCACCTAGATAACAGTACGTCCCTTTTATTGTCGGCTTCTTTTATTTAATCCCCCAAAAACAATCTATAGCACAGCGAGAAATTCATGTCAAAAAAATGAAAATGAATGGAAATCTACTCCTTATTCTTTTTATTCTTCTCGTTCTTTAAGCTCTCTGCCTGTTCTCATGAACAGAAAAATTATGATCGTTCCAAACACAAGATGAGCGGCCATTATATACCATATGAATTCAGGAAGGCCCATTTTCTGAAAAACCCCATAAAAGATCGTATAAGTGAAACCGCTGAGAAAGGCTCCGATCATAATCGCCAGAAAGTTTGAGCCCATGTAGAGCCCTGCCTTTTCTTTAGGCGCCAGCCAGGTGATATACTCCTGAATTCTGGGAGAAGAGACCATTTCCCCAACGGCAAAGAAGAAAATTCCTAAAAATACCAGAGTAGGAGCAGAAATGTTTGCCAATCCTATGATCGCCAGACCACCTGCGGCAATGAGCAGCCCGGATAAAAATGTCGGGATGGCTTTGAATTTTTCAGCTATTTTTGAAACGATAAACTGGAAGATCATGATGATGTAACCCGTATGGCCGAGCATCTCTCCCTTAAGCTTCCAGACTCCATCATCATAGGTGGAAAAGAAATTGGCAAAACCTGTCCAGGTCACACTCTTTAGAGCCAGGTAAAGCCTAGCTGTATCCAGATTGCGGTCAACATACAGGGCTATCAAGTTAAAGAAGGCCCAGAAAGGAAGCCAGAAGAACACGCCAAGGATGACCAAAAATGCGAGAAATTTCAAATCTGAAAGAGCGACGAGGATATCTGCGAATTTTTTTCTCAGCGTAATCCCTTCGATCTCTCTTTTGGGCTCTTCATAGAATAAGATTGTGATCAGCAGCATGAGAGCGGCCCCTCCGGCTGCCGCATAAAAAGCGTAATTCCAGTCTTTGTCTCTGAGCATGCCAACGACAATCGGCCCGAGTGATGCCCCGACATTCACCATCTGGTAGAAAATACCGAAGCCAAGAGTCTTATTGGTCTTATCCGTTACAACTCTCACTGTCCCTGCGATAAGAGGCTTGAAAATTCCGGCGGCCAATCCAATGCAGAGCATGGTGAGCAAGATCCCAGAGAATGTTTTAGTGGCGATCAAGAGGAGAATAGAGGGCAAGTAAGCCAGATAGGAAACAATCAGAACCTTCTTGAAACCGAACCTGTCCGCAAAAGTCCCGGAAAAAATGGGGATAAAGTAGGAGATAAAGAGGAATAGACTCTGAGTAATTCCCAGTTGAAATTCGCTGAATCCGAGACTGGTCATGTAGATGCCAAAAGGGATGTAAATTCCGTAATAGGCAAATCTTTCGAGGACCTCGATCATGTTGGCTACCCAGAAAACTCCCGGAAAAGGTGTTTTATCTTCCATTATTCTCTCACTTAAATGGATTTAAAAATCAAACAACTTTGAAGTGTTTTTCAGGTTAAAACCCGGCTCTCCGTCCCACATCGTTGATTCAAGTTAGCTATGGTATAAAAACAGATGGACATAATCAAGTGATGAAGAGCGTTTTCAAGTTATGAAGTAAATCTGACCTGGATAGCCTGACGAGGAAAAAGTCCTTATGGAACTCCACCGCATTCTCAAACAAGCCGGAATCCTGACGCTCAGCGACCACCATCTGAAAGAGGATGAGATACAATCGAGAGTGGCAGAAAAAGGATTATTCAAGCTTTCGAAAAAAGGGAAAAAAACTTTTAGCTTCGTTAAGGTCGGATGAGATAATTCATCCTATTAATCGACGATAAAGACTTTTGCTCCTTCTTCAGTAAAGGCAAGATGGGGATTCTTCTCATCATCTGCCGCCTGAAAACTCATCCCTGGCATAAGTTTAAATTTCTGTCCATCCTTCAGCTCAATATCCAATTCCCCTTCCAGGACGAGAAGCACGTGACCACGAGGACACCAGTGGTCAGCCGTATATCCAGGTGAGTACGCGATCATCCGGACACGTAAATTTCCTTCTTCAAAGGTCCGCCAGAAAGAAGTGCCCGTTTCTCCCTTATGCTCAGCAGGAGTTTCATTATCCCAGTGAGTGATTACAAACGGCACATCTTGAATTTTCATGATTTTCTCCTATCACAGGTTATATATGATAGCAATTCTCTCTATTCTCATCCCTAATTCTTATCGCCGGGAAGAGAGAGATCTCTTTATAGGGATATTTTCTATGTGCAGGTGGGGAATCATGAGAACGATAAATTCAAGGGCGACCACAAGGTTATATAATGAACGCGTGAAGAAGGCAAAGCCGACGAGGATTACCCAGAAACCATATTCCTCTGGATTTTTAACGGATTTGTACAGTGATTTTTTAACAACGGGGACATCCTCATCGAAAAAATTCAGGCCAAAGGAGCGTTTGAGGCCTAATAACTTGAATCCCCACACAGCCGTAACCAAACCAGAGATCAATAAAATTAATCCTGCATACTTTAATACAATACTATGATGAAAAAGAGGATGCTTCTCGAACTGGAGGAGGACGATTAGACTAAAGGATAATCCCCAGAGAAATCCTGTGATAAACATATGAATCCTGAACGCATTTTTACCGAACCACCTGGTGAACTTTTGCCCTTTTAGCTGCAGGATAAAAACCAGCGACTCGACAGATACAGCGAGAAAAACAGAAACCACAGTGAAAACGAATAATGTTGAATTCAACACTTTTCCCCCTGGAATTCATAGCAAAGCACCCGTGGCTTGTCAATCAAGAGCTCCATCTCAATAAGGATTATTTATGTCAATCGGTTTGTCAAGATATAAAGCCACTCAACATTCTCGATTGACTATGGGAGATTTTATCTTGTAACATGACTCAATAAATATTATGATTTGATTTCATTTTGAAACGGAATTCATTATTTGGACTCAGGACTGGATGAATAAAAAAGAGATTCTTTTGAATCACATTCCTTTTAATCAGGAGAGAATATGAGCAAAGAAGAGTTACTGGCAAGGATGGGAAAAGCCATAATCGAAGGCGATAAGGATGAAGCCGAGTCGCTGGCCAAGGAAGCCCTTGAAGAGAAGATGGATCTCATCGAGGTTATCGAAAAAGGCTATGTGCCCGGGATCAAGAAGGTTGGAGATCTATGGGAAAAGGGAGAATACTTTCTACCTGAACTCATCACTAGCGCCGAGTGCATGAAGTCAGCCATGAACATACTCCAGCCTGAAATGGAGAAAGCCCAGATTCAAGCCCAATCCAAAGGGAAAGTGATTATCGGAACTGTGGAGGGAGATATACACGATATAGGCAAGAATCTCGTCTCCTCCATGCTTTCCGCCAATGGTTTTGAGGTGCATGACCTTGGTGCAGACGTAAAATTAGAACAATTCATCGAAAAAGCAGAAGAAGTGGATGCGCATATCATCTGTCTCTCCGCTCTTTTAACAACGACTATGCTCGGACAGAAAAGAGTCATCGAAATCCTGAAGGAAAAAAACCTTTCAGACCGGATTAAAGTCCTTGTGGGAGGAGCGCCTGTCAATAAGAAATGGGCTGATGATATTGGAGCGGACGGCTACGGTGAAAATGCCATGGTGGCTGTAAAAGCCGCTCAACAAATCATCGAAGAATAATGCTGGTTATGTCCTCACGTATCAAAAGAATCGAAAATCTCAAGATAGAATTCGATGAGCAAAGAATTTTCAGGCTTATCGGATATAAAAAAAAATCCCAGGAAATAAAAGAGCCGATAAAAAAGATGATTGCCGAAGAAAAAAAGAAACTGGAGTATCTGCTTCATCCGGCATCCATCTATACAATCCTGGATTACAATGAAACGAACAAGCATCCCGTATTCAAGGACGCAGAAAAAGTCGCGCTCTGTCTCTGCACGATCGGTCCGGACCTCGAGGATGAAATCAACCAGCTCATGGAAAAAAATGAAATGGTGCGGGCTCTGATCCTGGATTCATTAGGATCGGAAGCGGCTGAGGAGGTGGCCATCCAGTCCGACCGGAGACTGGCAGATATGGCCAGGGAATTGAGATTTTGGCCGAGCAAAAGATACAGCCCCGGTTACGGAAAATGGGATGTCAAAGAACAGAAGTACATTTTTCAAGTCTTACCCGGAAAGGATATTGGTGTCAGCCTCACTGAATCTTGTATGATGATTCCCCGAAAGTCTATTTCCTTCCGAATAAATTTTTACAAAAATAAAAAACTCACAACGAGAAAAAATACTATTCAAGGAAAGTCCAATGATAGAAACAATCAGACCTAAGCTGGAATTTTTAAGCGAAGAACTCATCCGGAAAATCCTGGATGAAGCGTATGAGATATTGGAGAAACAGGGTGTCTTTGTCGAGAACCAGGAAGCACTGACGCTTTTGAAAGAAGCCGGGATGAAAGTCGATGATTCGACACAGAGAGTCCACATCACATCCAAACTCATAGAAGATTCCCTCTCTTCGACTCCTTCCATAATTAAGCTCTATGACAGAACTGGCGAAAAAGAATTCATAGTGGGAGAGAACCATGTTCATTTTGATCCCGGGTCGGCTGCCATCACAATCCTTGACCATGAAACACAGGAAGAACGTAAACCAGTGAGTGAGGACCTGGTCAAATTCCTCCGCCTCACGGATTGTTTAGAGCATATTCACTTCCAGAGCACGGGAATCGTGAGCAGTGACGTGCCGGATCTGATCTCAGACAGCCACAGATTGTTCCTGAGCCTCCAGTATTGCGCCAAACCGGTTGTCACAGGAACGTTCCGTGTCGAAGGATTCAAGCCCATGCGTGATATGCTCGTGGCGATCAGAGGAAGTGAGCAAAATCTGAGAGAAAAACCCCTGGCAATTTTCGACGCCTGCCCCTCCCCTCCTCTAAAATGGAGCAATCTAACCACTCAAAGCCTGATCGATTGTGCGCGAACCGGAATCCCTTCTGAGCTTATCTCCATGGGAATGACCGGTGCCACTTCACCGGTGACAATCGCAGGTAATCTTGTCCAACATGTAGTAGAGAATCTCTCCGGACTGGTGATCTGTCAACTGGCTAAGAAGGAATCTCCTGTGATTTTTGGGGGCTCGCCTTCAAGCTTTGACATGAGGAAAGGCACCACACCCATGGGGGCCATCGAAACGATGATGATCGACTCTGCCTACACGCAGATCGGCAAGTTCTTGAATCTTCCGACTCATGCCTACATGGGCCTGAGTGACTCGAAGATCAACGACTCCCAGTCAGGCTTCGAAACCGGAATCGGGGCTACCCTGGCTGCTCTGTCTGGCGTAAATGTTATCTCCGGACCAGGAATGCTGAACTTTGAAAGCTGCCAGAGCCTGGAAAAGCTGGTCGTTGACAACGAGATCTGTGGCATGGCTTACAGGCTGATTGAAGGCATCTCCCAACGGGATGATCCAATAGCTAAAAATCTCTTTGAAGGTTTCACCGTAGAAACTCAGTTTCTCTCGATGCCTCATACGCGGCAGTGGTACCGGCAGGAACATACTTTCCCGAAAATCATTGACAGGGATACCTATGATTACTGGGTGTCTCTTGGAAGAAAATCCATAGCAGACAGAGCTTCCGACGAGGTGGAACGGCTTCTCAAGGAGAACCCCCATACACCCATGGATGAAAATATCGTCCAGGAGCTCCGGAAAATTATGCTGGCTGACGCGCGTGACAACGGAATTTCAAGCCTGCCTGAAGTGATATCATAACAATTAGGATTTTAATCTACGGGATTGCCACGCTGGCCCGCAATGACACAATTAAAAATCGACTGGCTGTTTTTTTTTAGTGAAGAGGGACAGTCCCTATCTTACTCATCAAAAGGACTGAAAGGGACTGCCTCTGGAAAAAGGGGCCTGTCCCCTTTTTCTATTTTTTTATTTCTGGCTGGCGAGGCCTCCGGCAATCTCCCCACCGTCAATGACGAAGCACTGACCGGTTATGA
>Ga0209636_10005660_pt1 | contig 12760 bp, 7 predicted proteins | sample DeeMarSWOR152_54_FD_187464 | JGI IMG/M metagenome (GOLD analysis project Ga0209636, IMG submission 187464) | Marine sediment microbial communities from White Oak River estuary, North Carolina - WOR-1-52-54 (SPAdes) (version 2) | ecosystem: Environmental > Aquatic > Marine > Intertidal zone >...
CAATTATTATGAACAAGAAGCAGTAAGTTCGACCAATTTTATTTTAGTAACACGCCGTTTTAATGGAATTGATGTGGGAACTTGGTCCGCTCCCTGCTTCACTGATCTGGATAATAACGGACTACTGGATATGGTAATCGGTGATAACAACGGTTTGCTTCATCATTATGAGCAGGTGGCTTCTGGTTCAGCTAATTTTACGTTGATATCAGATAGATTCAACGGAATTGATGTGGGAGGTATGTCCAAGCCGTTCTTAACTGATCTTGATAACGACGATTTATTGGACATGGTTGTTGGCGAATACGAGGGCAATCTCAATCATTATGAACAGGATACGGCCGGTTCAACTAGCTTTTCTTTAATATCAGATAATTTCAACGGAATTGATGTAGGAGACTATTCCGATCCCTGTTTCACTGATTTAGATGGTGACGGATTGCTGGATATGATTGTCGGTGAATGGCACAATAATCTTAATCATTATGAGCAGGATGCGGTCGGTTCGACGAACTTTAGTCTGGTAACAGAAAGTTTCAATGATATTAATATAGGATATTCGTTATCATCCTACTTCACCGATATAGATAATGACGGATTATTAGATTTGATTATCGGTGAAGTTGACGGTTATCTTTATCATTATAAACAGGATCCTATCGCACCCGCAACCTTTAATTTGATATCAGAAAACTTTATAAACGTCATTGATGTGGGAGTGTATTCTACTCCTTACTTCACCGATCTGGATAACGATGGGCTATTGGATATGATAATCGGTGAAAGAAACGGTAATCTCAATCATTATGAACAGGATGAGGTTGGTTCGCCAATCTTTACTCAGATATCGGATAACTTCAATGGAATTAATGTGGGGAGTTGGTCGGCTCCCTGTTTTACCGATCTTGATAATGATGGATTACTTGATATGATAGTCGGTGAAGAAAACGGAAATCTCTATCATTATGAACAGGATGGAGTTGGATTGTTAACTTTTACTTTGATATCGAATACCTTTAACGAAATTGATGTGGGAGAACATTCTGTACCTTGCTTTATTGATCTGGATAACGATAATTTACTGGATTTAATTGTTGGTGAATATGATGGCAATCTTAATTATTATGAACAGGATGCAGCCGGTTCGGTAATCTTTAATCTTATATCAGAAAACTTCTGCGGAATTGATGTAGGCTGGTATTCGACACCATGCTTTATGGATTGGTATAACGATGGTTTGTTAGACATGATTGTCGGAGAATACCATGCTAATCTAAATTATTATAAACATACTGAGATTAATTCCACAACCTTTACTCTGATATCAGACCGATTTAATGATATTAATGTGGGAAATCACTCCAGACCTATATTTACTGATGTAAACGGGGATGGTTACGTGGACTTGCTTATTGGAGAGGCATACGGGGGAATATGTTATTTTCAGACGAATATTGCTATCCCTGTTGAACTAGTCAATTTTGCAGCCAGTTATTATAATGGAAGTGTTGAGTTAAAATGGAGTACAGCAACAGAAACGAATAATTTGGGTTTTGAAATTCAGAGAAGTGGAGATAAAGTAAAGTTCAAAAAAATTGGATTTGTTCAAGGCTATGGCACAACAGTTAAAAATCATAATTACAAATTCTTAGATAATGATGTTACATTTGATATCTATTATTATCGCCTGAAACAAATTGATGCAGATGGTTCTTTTAAATATTCAAATATTGTTGAAATAAAGATTGAATTACCTTTATCATTTTCTCTTCAACAGAACTATCCCAATCCGTTTAACTCTTCGACAATAATAAAATTTTCATTACCAAAGCATGAAAGAGTAAAAATTGAAATTTATAATTCTTTAGGCCAAAAAGTAAAGACCTTATTAGACACACAAATATCCGCGAATCATCATGAAATTGAGTCTAATGCAGAAGGTTTGTCGAGTGGCATTTATGTTTACAAGATACAAGCGGGAAAGTTTCATGCTGTGAAGAAAATGTTGTATTTAAAATAAGGAAATATCTCGATTCAAATTTACATAATTTTTAGAAACATTCAAGAGCTCAGCAGGGTATTTCAACGGACTTGGAGGGTAATGTTTGAATTAGACTTATGCACAGCGTGTTCAAAAAAATTTTGAGCTAGTTTAAAATCGTAAGATCAGTTCGTCATTTCAAGTGCCTCTTATATTCGCGCACCTGAAAATAGCGTTAGGCTTTTATATCAAAAATCAAACTTTGCGATCCCCTTTTTCAAAAATTTACACTTACCAATCTGAATTTAAAAATGTGTGTAATATTCACACCAGTCAGACTGCATGTTTACAAATAATCACATTTAACGCCAGGGTGAGGAGTTTTGCATCGGCGCTGTCAGATCGCGAGGGGATCAGAACTGGTGCTTTGGCGCCCATCGTGGCGTGAGCTAATCGTAATTTGGCGAAATAGGTTGTCGCTTTGGCGGTGAGATTTGCTGATTCGATATTGTGAAAGAGGAGGATGTCGGCTTTGCCAGCCACGGATGATTGAATGCCTTTTTGCTGGGCAGATTCCAATGAAATGGCATTATCCAGCGCTAGCGGACCATCCACAATACACCCTTTGATCTGTCCTCGTTCATTCATCTTTGCCAGAATGGCTGCATCGACGCTCGATTGAAGTGAAGGATTCACGGTTTCAACTGCTGAAAGCACAGCCACTTTTGGGTTCGGATTGCCCAATGAGTGCATTACCTGTACCGCATTTTCCAGAATCTGGATTTTCTGATTCAGGTCCGGGGCAAGATTAAAACCGCCATCGGTAATGATCATTAATTTATTGGGTTCAGGGCGATTGAGCCATTCAAACACAAACGTATCACTGATTAATCGTCCAGTGCGCAAACCATGTTCGGCATCCATTACAGATTTCAACAGTGTTGCGGTTTTGACTTTTCCTTTTAATATAATCTCAGCAACTCCATCGTGGATCGTCTGAATTGTTTGGCGACAAATCTCTGCTTCTCCATCCGTTTCAATAATCTCAAATTCATTTCGGTCAATATTAAGTTCATCCAGTGTTTGAAAAATTAAATCCTTATTTCCAACTAAAAGTCCATCTGCTATTTTCATTTTTTTAGCATCTTGAATCGCTTCCAGCGCAGCCTTATCATTCCCAGCCGCGATGGCAATCCGTATTGGACGTGCTTGATGCCGAGTCATTTTTTTCGCTGCTTCGATTAGTTGATCAAAAGTGTTGATCATGGTCGTGTTTTCCTTTCTTTATGAGTATAGTTAGGGTAATACGTCTTTCAAAATAGAGTGTGTTGATGATTGGTGAGTGGTATTTATTGTGTTGATTTATAAAAAGATAAAACGTACGATGCATTTTCAAAGTGTGCCTCAAAAATGTATCAAGTCTCGATAATCGAGAATCCAGTAGCTAAGATCAACCCTCTGCAATAATTTTGGGAGAAGTTAAATGTAACGCTTCAAAAATTTTGTCATTCAAAATAAATTGACTTTTTTCTTTATCCATTATGGAATCTTCCTCAACTTCTGTGAGATAGAGGAATCCCCCCAAATAATGATTTTCGTGTCCAAAAATAGGTGCGAATCTTATCTGGACAAAGTGGCTGCGAATTCTGGTCTTAAACGCAAGCGAATTGAATCGCATATCCAATTTGACACCATTTAATATTTCTCTGAGCCAGCTTGCCGCATCCCCTAAAGGCAGGTTGAAAATTGATGTATCAAGTAATTTTAATTTCGATATTCCCAGTATTGTCTCAGCTGCTTGATTCAATAGTAAAATCTTGTTTTCCGAGTTACAAAATAGCAATCCGTCCGATAGCCCACTGAGCATCAATTCGAGTAGACTTTTGTTGAATATGGACTGGGGCTGAATTCTGGAAAGATCAGGTTCGTTACGAAACGTGATTACCACTTCCTCAATATGATTTAGCTCATTCCGAATCGGGGTTGCTTTGATAATGAGTTTTTTTGCCCCATCTGAATCATTTTCAAGTTGAGTCACCGAACTTTGATGGGGTACACCTAATCGAAAAACTTCTCTTAATGGACAGGTCCATTTTTCTCCATCACAAGGCTCTGAGAATTGATGAATTATTTGGTGACAGGGTTTACCAATAACTTTTTTTCGAGTGAACTGAAATTGCTCAAAAAAAGCGTTATTTGCCTCTATGATTTCAAATCTACTATTAACAATAAACAGCGGATCCAGGATGGTATTAATTGAAGTGTGAAAATGTTGCAAAACACGAAGCACATCTTCCTTGAGTTGTAACTGATATTGCAAATCTAGATCAACTGTTGGTTCTTCTGTTTTTTTCAACATGGCAATCAGTTTATCCAGATAGTTATCCTGTTTAGTGAAAATGAACTTCGGGCGGTTTTCATTCAGGTGGGATATTTTTTTGACTTCATTTTTTGCAATAATTAGAATTACCGGTATGCCCTCACTCCGAATAGCAATTTCCTGATATGTGACCAGACTATCTGTTTCAGAACATGTGGCATCCAGGATAATTAGATCATAATAAGATATTTTAAGTCGATACCAGCTATCCCGAATCGAAATGGCAAAATCAGTTTTTAACTGAGGAAATTCGGCTAATAAACGATCCTGAATTTCTTCAATTTCATGGTAGCGAAATCCAATAAGAAGTATATTCATTGTATGCCTGCCTTAGATGAAGTCCAGAGAAGTTAAAAACTGGAATCCATGCCATGGTGCAGTGCAAAGCTGAGTTTGGATTGCCAATGAAAATTTAAATTATATAACTATGATAAAATATATTAAAATTTATAAAGCGAAGCAATATAATAAATCAATGTGTATTTGTCAAGCTTATTTCTAAAATTTAATAAGCCCGTATAATTTATTAACTATTAGTTGCTTAACAGGTTCTCATTGATCAAGGAAATTATCTGGTTAGATATTGAATTCCGATTATCATTATCTATAACAAAAATTTTTGTATCAACTCTTTCTTTCAACATTTTTAAGAACCAGGTGGCTCGTTCTTGAAATGCTCCAAAAACGAAGCAAGGTGAATCACAACATTTTACAATCATTTGCCTGAATTTTTCCGCCTGTTCTTCCATCACTCCAATTTCATCCATTAAGATAACATCACTCTCTAATAGCGCTGTTTGTAATGTTGATACTCCAACTTCTTCAAAAACTCTGTAATTGAAATTATAAATATCATATCGATCATTGGATTTCAAATCGACATGGGCAAAAATTTTGCCTGTACCATTTAATAATGAATTAAAAATGAATCCCTGACGCTTATTATTTTTATAGATTGGCAGCGTTTGAAATCCGCCAATTCTTAAATCAGGCAATCGATCAATTACCCGGTTTATTATTGTGGATTTTCCAATGTGAATTGGTCCAGTTATAAAGATATTCTTTATTCTCATAATATTTTTCCGAAATAAGAAATATAAAAAAACCTCGGTTTCTCGAGAAACCGAGGTTTGCTCCAATCCTAATTCACGGATTTGTTATCCCTTATTTCAGGATAACCGTCTCATTCCTCCCTGTATGGAGATCAAGGAAGAGACCTTTTATTTGGGTTGGGGGGTGTTTTAAATTTGATTTAAATATACTAAATAAATTTAAAAAAGTCAACTAAGAAATTTTGTTTCTGTAAATTTTTTAATGTATATTAAGGTTAAGTAGACAAACACAAATAGAATCACAATCTAAACAAGTAATTTTATGCTTGACATTATTGAAAAAATGTTTAATTTAATTAACAGGTCAAAAGATTAAAAGTACAAGAGGTTAAACTTGGAACAAAAAAACAATATCATAACAAAATGTAAATATGAGTCTGAATTTTCAAAATGTAATTTCCCAATATGGGAAAAGGATGGCTTATACTGTATTTTTCATTCAGAATTGATAAATGAGAAGAAAGATAAATTTGAAATTGAGTTTAAAAATATTTTGAAAACAATAGAAAACGAACCAGGAAAATTTAATGATATAAACGGTTTCGTTTTTCCAGAGACAGTAAAATTGGAACATATTAAATTCTTATCTACTATAAGAATTTCAAATTGTAAATTTTTTGGGGATATATGTTTAGAAGGATGTGAGTTTAATTCAGAGTTTCGAATTATTGGGAACATTATTCATGGAAATGTTGAAATTAAATGGTCAAAATTTGATAAGGGATTTATTTTTAATTGGAATGAAGTTACAGGATATTTTAAATTTCATATCAATTTTGTAAATGCAGTTACATCATTTAGAGTTTCTCAAATTAAAGATTATTTCATTATTAGTTTTTCTTCTTTCATAGGTGAAATGGAAATTATTGACATGAAAGTTAGAAAAGCCTTGTATTTTTATGGAATAGATTTCTCAAGAGCAGCTCGAACTCGTTTTCGAAATATAGATCTTACGAATGTTTATTTTTCCGATTCAAAATTAGTTGATATTGATTTTATAGGAACAACCTGGAAGACTCAAAAAAATAGAATTGTTATAGGAGATGAAATTGTTTTACAAGCAGAAGAAATACCTACACATTACCCAATTAAAAATATTCAAAATTTAAAAGAAAAGGAATCTATTGTAGAATCTCTTTATTTACAACTTTGTGCCAATTATGATAAAAGTCGCTTGTTTGATATTTCTGGAAAATTTTATCTTAGCGCGATGGAAATGCGAAGACAATCCAGAGGAAATTGGTTTAGACGAAATTTATTTTCATGGGAGGCATGGTACAAATATATTAGCCTTTATGGTCAAAGCTCTAAAAGAGCTTTCTGGGGAATAATATTGATACTATTTTTAAGTTCAATTATTATTTCTTTTGATCCTAATATTATACAACACCTTGATAATACTCCAATCTCAGATTTTAATTTCAAAGACATTTTATTTATCATTAAAATATTTCTTAAATCTGTGAAGTATAATCTATACTGTTTAATTCATCCTGCAGAATGGACTTTTCAAGATAAAATATCACTTACAGCATTTGTAACAGCTTGTGAAAGAATATTTGTTATTCTTTTAGGCACTTTTTTCTTATTAGCATTAAGAAGGAGATTTAGAAGATCTTAAAATAAAATTGGCAAAAAAAATGATAGATGTTTTACTGAATGCACTTCCAGAGATAGTAGGTGGTTTGATTGTTGCAGGATTGATTGCATTAGTTGGGTATTTTTTAAGTAAATTACGTAGATCTGTAGAACCATCACCAACAGACATTGAAAATCTGTCATTCACATCGACCAAATTAGAAATTCCCAGCAACCTTCCTGCAAGAACTGATTTTATTGGAAGAGAAAAAGAAAAAGCTAGAGTGATCGAAGCTTTAGATTCTCGTTCTTATCTTATTTGCATCGATGGTATTGCGGGAATAGGTAAAACTTCTTTAGCTCTTGAAGTTGCAAACGAATGTCTTGTTGCAAGTAGAAGTAGGTGTCGAGATGATAAAACTAGGGAAAATACATTACCTATTTTTGACGGCTTTATTTGGACAACGGCCAAAGATCGAGAATTGAAACTTAGAGATATTTTAGATGAAATTGCTCGAGTAATGGGCTATCCGGGAATAATTCAACAGTCATTTGAAGAGAAGAGAGTATCGCTTCAGAAATTGCTTAGCAAAAGTCGTTGTTTATTGATTATCGACAATTTTGAAACTATCGTGGATGATGCTGTTCAAGACTTTTTGTTACACCTACCAGAGCCTTCAAAGGCATTGATTACCAGCAGAGAACAGACGCTAAGACAAACATGGGAAGTTTCATTGAAAGGACTTGAAAAAGAGGAAGGATTACTTCTTATTCGCAGTGAAGGAAGACGCTTAGAATTAGAAACTATTGAAAAAGCACAAGATACAACGTTATTGAATTTATATGATGCAACAGGCGGCGCACCTCTGGCGATTAAATGGGCCATGGGACAAATTAAACAGCAAGGACAAGCTTTAGATACAATATTGTCTGACTTATACCAAGCAAAGGGAGATGTTTTTGAAGATATGTTTGCCCGTTCTTGGTCTCTATTGTCTAATGAAGCTAGAAAAATTTTAATGATTATGACCATTTTTGTCTCCTCTGCTACTAAAAATGCAATCGAAGAAAGTAGTGATGTGCACCATTTTGATTTAGATAGAATATTAGCTGAATTAGTTCAAATGTGGTTAATAGAGGTTACTGATGAATTAGAGGTTGCAAAGAGAAAATATGGTATTCATCCGTTAACAAGATTCTATGCTTCTAAAAAATTATTAGAAAAACCAAAATTGCGAAATGAAGCAAGTAACCGCATGGTGCAATATTATTTACAATACGTTAAACAACATGGCGGGAGAGATTGGCATGGCTATGATAACCTTGAAGAAGAATTGCAAAATATAATGATAGCAATAAATTGGTGCAATAAAACAGAAAAATGGGAGTTGATTACTCTATTTAGAATTTATCTTACAGACTTCCTCGGTGTCCGTTGTTATTGGAATGAACGAGTATATCTAGCAGAACGAGCTTTACTAGCCAGTCGAAAATTAAATGATCGACGTAATGAAGCTATTTGTATGGTATATGATCTTGGTTGGACTATTGCGATGCAAGGAAAGCTAGATAAAGGGAAAAAGTTAATATCTGACGGATTAGAAATATTTAAAAAACTTCAGGACAATAGCGGAATAGCACTAGCTTTTAGGACTTTAGGATATATTGCTTTAAGAGAAAATGAAATTGAAGAAGCAAAAAATTTTTTTTCGAAAAGCTTAGAATTTGCTGATAAATCGGGAGATAACTTTATTAAAGGTAAAATTAGAATAACTTTGGGCTATTTTATCTATTTTAAAGAAAAAAAGTTTAACGAAGCACGTAAACTATTAAATATTGCAAGGCAATTATTTCTTGAAGAAGATGATGAAATTGGACTAGCTCGAGCTTTGCATGTGTTAGGCATGTTTGAATATAAGGAAGGTAACAGAAAGAAAGCTAAATCATTATATTATGAAAGTCTTGATATTTTTTCTAAAGCTGGACAACCCTTTTATAAGGCCTTTTTAATGAAGGATCTAGCAATGCTAGAAGAGTCAACCAAAAACAAAGCATACGCGTTAAAATTGGCAAAAGAAGCATATGAGATTTTTACAACATTAGGTATTAGTTGGGGAATTGAGGAAACTCAAGAGATGATAAATAGGTTGGAAAAGAAATTGAAATAAATTATTTTTCATATTTTCAATATGTTCCGAGATGTAATATTATTAATAAGCAGTTTAAAATTCTAAAAAATTCAAAAGATGATAAAACTTCAAGGAATATTTTTTATTGACTAAATCCGTTGTAGTCTTATCATCCGTTGGGATCTAAATTATTACATTTAAATCTTACGTCTACCGTGCACAGGTTTGCCCTCTTCCTCCATCAATGCTATAAGTTACACCAGTAATCCAGCCGGCATGAGGAGAAGCCAGGAAAAGTATTAATTCGGCAATTTCTTCTGGATTTCCAACTCGCCCCAGTGGGTGTGTTGTCTTACTGTGTTCTAAAAACGCCTGGTATTTTTTTTCATCCATGCCGCCACTTCGATGAAGATTGGTCACCGTTACCCCAGGATTCACAGCATTGACTCTGACTCCTTTTGGCGCTAACTCTAATGCCACACATCGGGTAAATTGATCCAAACCAGCCTTACTCACACAATAAGCTAAAATTCCAGGAAATGCACGAAGCCCGGTCACACTGGAAACATTAACTATATTTCCCTTTCTTTCAATTAAAGCGGGAAGCGCCAACTGCGTCAAAAGAAAAATCGAACGAAGATTGATATTCATCATATAGTCCCAATCTTCTAATGTTGTATTCTCTATTGTACCATTGGCAATAATACCAGCGCTATTGACTATAATATCAATACCGCTGTAGATTTTTAACGTAGTATCGATACACTGTTTTACCTGATCTTCCACAGTTATGTCAGCGGGGAAGATTTCCACTTTTGCGCCGAGGGATCGAGCTGAGTTAGCCATTTCTTGCAATGCATTTTTATTCCTTGCTACCAACATAAGTTTGGCTTTTTCTTTCGCAAAACAAAAGGCTGTCGCCTTTCCGATGCCACTGCTGGCACCGGTAATTAGGGCAATTTTGTCCTTTATATCAAAATTTTCCATAGCAAATTCCTTTCTTATTTTTGCTACTTCTTATCATGTCTAATGAGCAACCTTCTGTAGGTCTGAAACTTTTAGTTGGTTGAATTTAATTCCAGGAAATACGCTCCACGCTCTATATCATTACAAGTCAAATCTTTATTTATCTTTTAGCACATAAATAATCCATATTTAATAAACGGCTTAGCGATTTCATGTTGCGAAGAATTCAATCCTCAATTATCAGATCATTATCCTCAAATTTAAATCCCAATGCTTCTAAATCACGCTCCAATTCACGTTTTTGGAATTCGGTCAAGTTCTGAAGCGGAGCCCGAACAGCACTTTCTTCAAATCCCCTTAAATACAGGATATATTTTGTCGCGGCGTGAATCGGATATTTTATCATGAGTCGACGATAATCAGATAAGCGTTGTTGAAGTTTTTCTGCCTGCTGATGCTGTTTTATCGCATGAAAAATCCCCAGGACTAATTCGGGCACAACATTGGCTGCTGCTGTGATACTTCCTCCAGCGCCAGCTTCAACAGCAGATTTGAGTAACATATCACTACCAACAAAAATATGAAGCCGTCTGAATGTTTTGATATATGATTTTAACATTTCCCAATCACCGCCAGAATCTTTTAAACCGAGGAGATGATTGAAGGAAAGTAAGTCTTCGAGCACCTGATTGGTAATGGTAACGTATGTAGTTTGCGGCATACTATATAGAAAAATGGGATGTTGAATCCGATTCAAAATTTCCATATAATATTCAATTAGTGCAATTTCGGTTATAGTCTTAAAATAGTAGGGGGTAGCGATAAGAAATCCATCTACACCAAGCTCTCTGGCATAGTCACAGAGTCCAACGGTTTCTACAAATGAAGAAGAGCCCGTCTGCGCAATGACTTTCAGGTCACGTTTAAATTTCATTACCCAGGAAATTACATTCTTTCGCTCTTCTATTGATAATGATGGAAATTCCCCATTAGTCCCTAAAACAACGACTCCCTGAACACCTTTTTCATTTAAAAGTTCAAGATGTCTTTTGATAAAATCAAAATTGATGGTGCGATCTTTTGGCGAAAATGGTGTTGGGATTGGTGCAAATACACCTTCAAATTGTTCAAAAACCATAGATACCTTCCTCAAATTCAAATTTCCAAGACTGTTTCGGTTCGATACTTTAAGATTTATCAAATTTAATAATTTTCGATTAATTGTCAATAGGAATCTTACAAATTTGTACGGAACCTGAAATTGGAACCGTTCATTGTTCAGTTTGATCAAAGTTGTTTCAATAGAAAACAAATGTCTAAATAAAGATACAAATTTGTAAGATTAAAATATGAAATATAAATTAAAAATTAAACCAGAATCAATTGTTCAAAATAAAAGGTATTAACCTTATTATTTTTAAAATTTAATTTTTACGTGTCTCGATCCAATTTTGTTTTTATTATAATTATTAACTTCATTGAGGTGGTTCTTTTGAATCTTTACGCTGATTTATTATAAAAATATAATCTTTCATATTATTAAAAGGGCATAATGTTTGCTTATGATGTTTTAAAAGATCTTTGTTCAATGAAAAGCTAATCTGAATTGATTTCATTAAGAACTAAAGAGTAATTAATAATTAAAAATTATCCTGGAGTCAGTACTATGAAGTTTCTCAGTTTTTCTATTATGGTATTGGCAGGCATTTTATGTTTGGGTATTTATAGTATTGGTGCACAATTTCAGTGGTCTGACGAAATATTTATTTCTCAGGGAAATACACCAGACCTGGTTATCGATCCTTCCACCGGGCAACTTCATATTGCGGCGATGACCAATAATGGAGTGAAATATATTATTACTGATAAAAACGGCAGTGTCATTCATCAAGAAATGGTTCCCGGAACCGAAAATGATCGAGGGATGTGGCGGTTTGGTGCATCTTTAGCTATTGACAGTAATAAGATGCCCCATATCGGATTCAGGGAAAATGACTTTGATGTCTATTACGATGTTTTTTACACACATAAAACGGCATCAGGCTGGTCAATCCCGGTAAAAATTGCTGACAATGTCTTTCGTGGTTACGTAGTACGTCTGGCAATAGACGGCTCCGATCGGGTTCATTTTGCACACGGTTCAGTAACGGATGAAAGTACTATACTTGGACCAATCAACTATTACATCATTCAAAATAACCAGATTGACCTGGAACAAAATGATATTATGCAAATTCGTGGTGACGAAAGATTTGAGATTGACATCACTCCGGCAGGGATTGTGGAGTTGGTTTCAGGTGATCTTTCCTACCCACCAGAAGGTGGACCGATTTATTATTGGCGTTCGAGTGCACCAGCTTCTCAATTGACTTACAAAGGGGATATACATGATGATGATGCTCGTGGCGGCGCAAACGGCTCCCCTGACCTGTTTGTCGATGCCGCAGGAAATGTGCATGTCTGTTATGGCGTAGAAATCGATAATTCTGTCAGCTACGGTCCAACTGTTCGGTACAGTCGTATTGAAAATGGTATCAAAGTTCGAGATACACGGGTAACGGCCAATGCTGAATTAACGGGCTGGAAAGTTCCTGTCGGTATTGCATCTCTGGCA
>Ga0209636_10005661_pt1 | contig 12759 bp, 9 predicted proteins | sample DeeMarSWOR152_54_FD_187464 | JGI IMG/M metagenome (GOLD analysis project Ga0209636, IMG submission 187464) | Marine sediment microbial communities from White Oak River estuary, North Carolina - WOR-1-52-54 (SPAdes) (version 2) | ecosystem: Environmental > Aquatic > Marine > Intertidal zone >...
GCGAGAAACGGGACTTGAACCTGCGGCCGACTGAGTTTTTGAAGGCGGCATAACCAGGATGATTATCCTACGCGCTGCTGCATACGCAACTCAGCGTTTTGGCTGAGCAGCAATTTCTGAAGCGCCTTGACGTCGAGCTTCCGCGGCGGGACATTGCCCTTGACCGCCATCGCCGCTGCACAACCCGAAGCGTGCCCGATAGCCATCGCCGGCGCCATCGAGCGGGCGGACTGAAACGGCGCCTGCTCACTCGAAATGCAGCGTCCGGTCAGTACCAAGCCCTCGACCTTCTTCGGGACCAGAGAGCGATAAGGGATATCGAAGCCCTCGTGGTCGAAGAAGAAACGCTTGCCGCGGTAGCTCGGCATCGGGTTCGAGCTGATGGCAATCACGTCGTCGAAACGCGTGCCCTTGATGGCGTCCTGCTCGGTGACGACATATTCGCCGAGAATGCGTCGGGTCTCACGGACACCGATACCCGTAGCGGTTTGCATCAGGTAGACCGACTCCATCCCGGCCTTGCTTCGCAACTTCTGGACCGTGTCCCACAGTTTCAGGCGCGTATCGACCTCGGCCCGCGTGAGGTTCTCAACATCCAAGCCGTCGCCGCCGAATCCGGGACCCCACTTCACGACCTGGTCGCCGATACGGATTCCTCCGTACGAATCCTTGATACTGGACGGCAGCCCGCCAAGGCGGTACATCAGGCTCATCCCCATGCGGTCGCCCTTATGTGCGGGGCTCATAAACGGTGCGCCGGCCTGAGCTGCGATGTCACCGTCACCAGTGGCGTCGATGACGATATCACCAGCGATGGCCTGCCGGCCGGACTTGGACTCCACAACCACACCCGTTACGCGCGAGCCGTCGAGCATGGGCCCAACGACCCAACTGTGCAGACGCAACTCCACACCCTCCTTCTTCACCAAATTCAGGCTTGCAACCTTGGCAGCCTCCGGGTCAAAACCGACGCAGTAGGGTATATCGGCGTTGGCGACGTCGTGCTGGAACTCTCTGGAATAAGGGTCGGCGTCAGCCACTCCGCCGAGACGCACGATTTCGGCGATGTACTCGGCTGGAATGCCTTTGACGGTTTGCAGTGCTTCGGGCGGCCGCTGGTTGCGGAAGCCGTTGTAGCAGGTCATCAGTCCCGCCGTGCCATTGCCGCCCAGGAACGGATATCGTTCAATCAGCAGCGTCCGGGCCCCACTGCGGGCTGCTGCCAACGCTGCTATGAAGCCTCCGGGACCGCCGCCGGCAACTATCACCTGGTAACGAGCAACAATAGGCGTTCGAATCTCTTCGCGATACGTGCCCGTCGTGGCCCGCTCAGCGGCTGAGACTGTTTTAACAGATGATAAAAGACCGCCGGCAGCTACTGCACCGCCCAATGCCGCGCCGATAAATTCGCGCCGCCCAATGCCACACTGGCTCTTTGCAACATGTCGGTTTTTCTCATTTTCCGGCATAGTATTATTCCTCCATATTCCCACGTGTTAAATCAAGTAAATCCATCCCAATTTTTTACGCCGGGTTCCCATTTTTAATACGTCGTAAAATGGGAGCCCACTCGCAACACCTCATTAAGAGAAGACCTACTTTCAAACCACCTTTCGTATAGACCTGAATGTGAAAGCCAACGTATATTGTAATGTGCCAGAAATGTCAAAACTTTTCGCGATTGCTTGGGCCGGCCATCGGTGACTCATAGGCCAAACTGCCTGACAATATGAGTAGACCGAGGGCGGCCAAACTTTAATAAAATGAAATATTCGGGTCAGTTTCGGCTGGATTATGAATTTCCCTTTCCATAGGCGTGCTGGGCAAGTGCGGCGGCGCCGATTATACCGGCATCTTCTCCCAGGGTAGCAAAGCATATTTCAACCGGCTCTTTCTTCAAGGTCCAGATACACTCGTTGAAGTAATCCTTTATCCGATTCAAGAGGACATCACCTGCAGCAATCATTCCGCCGGCAAAAACTATTCGCTTCGGCTCAGTAGTGTGCAGCATGTTTATACAAGTGATTGCAAGTGCCTTGGCCGTGCCATCGGTTATCTCTTTGGCAAGCTTGTCACCAGCAGCCAGATGTTTGTAAACGTCTTTGCTGGTTAAATCACCTTTTTCCTCGAACACTTTTTTGAGGCTGGATTCTGCTCCGGCTTCGACGGCCTCGCGAGCCCTCCTTGCCGTCGAATCGGCGGATGCATACGCCTCCACACAGCCCCTTTGGCCGCAGGCGCATTCTCGGCCATCCGGATAAATTATCATGTGTCCCAGTTCGGCCCCATTTTCATCGCAACCGTGCACTAATTCACCGTTACTGACAATTCCTCCACCGATCCCTGTGCCGAGCGTAAAAAAGACTATATCCTTAACGCCCTTACCGGCCCCGACGGCATATTCTCCCCAGCAGGCCACATTTGCATCGTTATCGAAGACAACGGGTGATTTGAGCCTTTCATTGAGCATTTTGCAGATTGGAACGTTTTTGAATTTCGGCATGTTCGTGGACCTGATGATGATGCCCTCGCTGTATTTGGCGGGTCCAGGAGTTCCTATACCGACCGCGACGATATCCTCCAGAGATAGACCAGCTTCAGCAAGAAGCTCTTCAACCGTCTGAGCCATCTTGTTAATAACAACATCAGGCCCCATATCTGCTTTGGTAGCCACGGATGTCTTGCAGATAAGCTTTAGCTCGGAGTCAAATAGACCGATCTTGACATTCGTTCCGCCCACATCAATACCAACAAACGTTTCGCTCATACTTTTCGCTCCAATCACTCGATTAACTGAGTATTGAATTTGCCATTCGATATTTGAAATCTAAACCGGCCATCAATCCGGATAGCCATCGGGGTGTTCGTTATGCCATTGCCAGGCGGTGGAGACCATTTCTTCCAGCTCGGGCTTTTCGGCCCTCCAGCCCAGCTCATTCCTGGCCTTTGTGGCGTCGGAAGTTAATATCGGCGCATCGCCCGGCCTACGTTCCGCAGCTACAACCTTAAAATTCCTGCCTGATACCTTCTCAACTATTTCGATGACCTCTTTGACTGAATAGCCCTTTTCGTTGCCCAAGTTATAGACCAATTCACGGCCTTGGTCCAGTTTGTCCAATGCCAGCAGATGTGCCCTGCACAGGTCGTCGATATGGATATAGTCGCGGATGCAGGTTCCATCCGGTGTCTCGTAATCGGTCCCGTAGATTTTGGCCTCGTTACGTTTTCCCATTGCCGTTTGTATGATCAGAGGAATCAGGTGCGATTCAGGCCGATGGTCTTCGCCGAGCGTAGCGTTGTTTCCTGCACCGCAGGCGTTGAAATATCTTAGCGAGGCGTACCGCAGCTTTCCTGCCTGACTTTGGTAGTGACACATCTTTTCAACCGCCAATTTGGTTTCTCCGTAAGGATTTATTGGAATTGTTGGCGTATCTTCGATAATCGGTACCTGTTTAGGCATACCATATACTGCCGCGGTACTGCTGAAAACAAACTTTTCCACGCCGACCGCTTCCATCGCACTCAATAGATTCTGCGTGCTGGAGAGATTATTGCGGTAATATTTAAGCGGCTCCTGAACCGATTCGCCGACTTCAATAAAGGCGGCAAAGTGCATGACCGCTTCGATTTTGTATTTCTTGAGCGTCTTGACAAGTAATTCGTAATCGGCTAAATCGCCCTGGACAAGTACGGCCAACCCCGCGTGGTTGCCCTGAGGGCAGGCACGCAGGCCTGCCCCTACGTGGCTGACAGCCGACCTATGGCCAGTGCTAAGATTATCAAAAACGACCGGCTCATACCCCTCGGTGCTAAGCATCGCCGTCATATTACTGCCGATGTATCCTGCTCCGCCGCAAACCAGTACTCTCATGACTCGTGACTCGTGGATCGTGACTCATTGCTCGTTCGAGGCACAGGGCACTGGCCCCGGGTCACGATCTGTTTTTCAATCCGCTTTAAAATCTCTGTTGCAAGCTGCCTGTCTTGGCCTAAATTGACCCAGGCCATACCTGCTTTCTGCTCAGGGTTAAGCCTTATCCTCTGAAGTGATAAGCTGCTTTCTGAAAAGATTTCATATGCGCGTGCGCTGCTGCTGACCTGGTGCTCAGGCAGGGATAATCTTTGTACCATCACATCGCATCCGATAGACAATCCTTTATCCTGTCGCTTTATGTTCAATTCTGCAATTCTTCGAATACTGTGCAGATTTGCTTCAAGCGAATTGAAGGGCCCGACATTATCGCTGCGCCAGAATTCGAAGAATTGCGCCCCCGGCAGTGGTCTTGTTCTTATATAGCCGCTTTCAGTATCAGCCTTGTCGATGGTAAAATTCATTTTAGCCAGCACGTCTTCGGCTATCTGCATTGCCGCAAGCATATCTAAATCTGCGACGCAGATTTGCTCGGTCACTACTTGGGTTTGTTCCACTTCGCACCGCTGTTGTTCGGCACAGCCCACCAAAAGCAATAGCGCCACACAGACCGTCAACAATAATAGTTTGACTTTGCTCATTTCACATCCATTCAATTTCGTATTTTCCTGAATTTCGGGTGATTATATCTGTAGTTAGCTTTGATCTCAAGAACGAATTGCTTTTTTGGACCCCGCTTTGCGGGAACCCTCGAATGAAGCAGGCCCCGCTTATGGCTGGCGGGGGCAAGCCTGCATGGAAAATGCCGCCAAAAGCGAGCTCAGCCAACAATTGCACCTATATCGATTAGGTACATTTGTCGGCCGTTACCTTCGTGCGGTGAATCAATGACAACGCTATGGCCATCGGGACTGAAACGTGGATGCGTATCGCAGCGAAATTCACCCTTATATTGCGGATGTGAATAGAAGCGGCCGAGCGGGACTTTTTTGCCGGTCTCTACGTTGTAGAGATAAACATTTTGGTTTCGTTCTTTGTCCGGGTAAGTGTCGTTGAGAATCCATTTATTCGTATGCAAGTAGCTGCAATGCCCGTTTTGCGTCATAACATTTTTGCCGACTACCTCGACTTTGTCTGTGCCGTCCTCATAGAGATAAAACGCATTGCCGTGGGAGGGGTGCCAGGCCCAGGCGAGGATATGACGCTCGTCTCGCCAGATAAAGTGTGAGGTCCGACCGTAGTCATCCACGAGGCGAATATCAGTGCCGTCAGGCCTGGCGGTGAGCATTCGCGTACCAAAGCCGGGCTGCCCCTTGGCCCTCCAGCGATGCAGAAAAATGAATCGAGAGCCATCGGTATTGAATAGCAGATGATTGAAGTAGTGCTTGGCATCCTTAGGATTGCCGGGAATCTTGCCGAGCTTTGCGATCTGGGCGATAGAGATTATCAACACCTGCCTGCCGGTTTCAAGGTCGATCCAGAAAATACCTGAGTCTTTCGGGACTAAGTCATCTGCGTACGGGTCGGGCAGGCCTGCGTAGCCATAGCCGGGCCGCATATCCTGGATGCGCCGGAAATCCGGCGCCACTGCGGTACTGCCATCGGGGCTGACGGTATAAAATGGGTGTGGGAGCGTCCGTTTTTTGCGGGTGAAGACGTTGAGTATGTGGCATACAAACCGGTCGTCCTGCCGGTCGTTCCAGATAATTTGGTTTTTCGTGCGGGGCCGCCACTGGAGCATACAGCCCTGCTGCCAGCACCATGAGCGTGATTGGCCCAATTCTATCCAACGGTCATTATCTTTCAAATCCACCATACCAATACTGATAACATCGTTGGCTTTGGGGCTGCGATGCTCAAAGTCAACCTCCATACCGAGCACGTAGCGACAGGCAGGGTCGAACTGCAGCTTGTCGTAGTAGCCGAACCAGTGGAACTTCGGCCCGTGAGTGATAGGCCGGACTGGGGGCAATTTCGATTCTGAATTTCCGGCTGATAGGCCGGGAAAGCCCGTCAACGCCAGCGTGCTACAGGTTGTGTACTGTAGAAATTGGCGACGATTCAGCTCTTTGTTATTCATAAAGAGAAATTCTATTGCTTTTAGACCTGAACTCAAGGACGAATTGCTTTTAGGATATTTTTGGGTGTGGACGGATTTTTTGGCAAGCGATTTTAAGCCCATTTTTGGCCTTTCGGAAATTGGCCCATTCGACTCCGCTCAGGACAAGGTTTGAATTGGGTTTGTTTTGGTTCCGCCAGAAGGCAATTTTATTGCTGTATTCCCTTTTATAATAGATATTTACGTTCATTTCAGGCTTTTTGGAGATTGGGTTTGTTTTGGGTTTGAATTGGGTTTGATTGGGTTTGTTTTTTTGCTCCGCCGGGGGGATAAAATATTTGTAAGTCATTTTTTCTAAGGAGTTTACGTTCATTTGGACATTTAGTGAATTGGGTTTGTTTTGCGTACTCGATACTCGATATTCGATACTGGATTCTCGATTCTGGATACTCGATGCTGGATTCTCGATTCTCGATGGTTGTTACTCATATTTCTTGTAAGTCCTTGATTTTGGCTAATTAAAGGGCTAAATATTATCGGACGTTGCGGCGGTGTGGAGGGGGGTGAAAGGTAAGTGGGGTGTGGGAGGGGGAAAGGAGAGAAAGGCGAACTGTCAAAAAAAGCAGGACGGGGGATGAGTTGTTTAACTTACGATTTATGATTTTCATTGCAAGATTTTCTAAGTCCATATTATTGTTTGGTTTATGATTGGCTCGTAGTCAAATGACTACGTGCTTTTTAGTATTGAAAGGGTTAATTAGTTAATTGGTTAAATTGTTAATTTAGGTAATATGGTTATATATTTATTCCCTTAATGGGTTTCCGTTTCGCTCCGAGACTATTTATGAACGATGCTTTTTGGCGTGTATCTGCTGATACGAAAACGTGCGGTTCTCCGCGATAACTGCCCCTCAGGGGCGGTTTATGTTAGCCTGCTGGCCCTAGTTTAGGGGCAAGCTAACAATGTAAGTATTTTAACATATTTTCAAACAAAAGTCAAAGGAAAAGTGGTTTTTAGGGAAAATCACCATTTTTATGTACTGTCCACAGCCAATATAAGTGGATGTACCTAGCAAATACGTATATGAATGCAAGCTGCTAAGTAGATTTTCTCAATGCTCTTGTTACCTCACAGGATAGCTCAAAAACGGCATGATGTGCTTCAACTGCCTGTACAAGAGTGCATAGTTCTTCCCCATACCTAATTCCTGGACTGCACTGAAGCTTCCCAATTACTCCTTGGTTATGCAAGTCGAGGCCTGCGTCGCGCGCTTTATTAACCAATCGGCTCAATTCGTGGGTTTTAGGGAACCGAGAACCGGTTTGACGGATGCCCGCCTTCAGCACTTTCTCTGCTGCCTGGAGGGATGACCATTTAGCCAGACCGTAGTTGGGATTGTTACCAGAAATATGGTCAACACATGCAGCAATATCTGCAAATACCGACTTGACTAGTTCATCTCTGGCAAGAATCTGGAGTTTGCGTAGGCCATTAAAACCCAACATGAAATAATCGAAGATCTGCTCAAGGTGAGAATCGCTAAGAGAATGACGCAGACCATCTGGTATTTTCTCAATACAATCAAGGATGTTGTAAATTGCGGGTTCGCCGTTAGTACTCATTAAGACGGACTTTACCGTACGAGAGGCAGTAAAGATAACTTCGCCATAGCAACGTGGAAAGCGAAAAACCCACACATCTTTCTCTATAAGGAAGGCCATGCGCCCTGGCCCTAAATGCACTTTGAGACGATCTCCATATCGACGTTCATACCATGTTCGAATCCGCTCGGAGATCGGCCAGTATCTACCAGCGGGGTGAACACTGCCAGGAGGCAGGGGACCCAAAGGCAATGGAATCCCAAACTCGGTGGATATCACACGTAGGGCATGTAGTGGTCGCATATCGATGCGCATGCCCTCATCCGCAAGCTGTCGGTCCACCCTCAGGAGTAACTTATCGAACTCGAGCGGGTCGTTGGGGATTTTCTTTCTCATATGAGCTCTAAGAGAACAATACGTTTTTACACATGTGCCGATTTATCAGACTTGTAGCGTGTGCAAATTGTTGCGCACGCAGATCTATTCATTGAGAAAAAATCTCACTCACCTGTAATTTGACATAGAGAAATCATAATTATTTTTCTCGCGTGCTATTCGATTCTGTAGCTGTGTGGGATAATGTTAATAATATCGTTATACACTTCATGCACTACTTTTGAGGTGTCCAATACAAACACATCGTTTTTTGGAAACGCTGCCTTCGCCAACGGCACCTGCAATTTTTGGTCATTTGTCAATAAACCATCGGCTCGCGAGAGATACGTGACGTATTCTATGTCATAAAGGTCATTTGATATATCCCTTTTTTCAGAAGAACCTGGTACATTTTTTTTGAACATCCAATCAAGACTATACGTCAAATAAAGTCGAGCCCTTTGCCAGGTAAACCAGTTGGCATCTGCACAAGAGCTAATCTGATCAGAGAAGAGGGCTTTCATGATAACTTTCATTGATGTGTCTGTGTTTTGAATCCAATTTTCAAACCGACGTATTCTGTCTTTTTCTTTACGAAGTTTCTTCGATAATTCTTCTTGTTTGCAAAGGTTGTCATACAATGATCTTGCGATTTTCAATACACTCTCAATGATCGGTTCAAATGCCTTCCGACAACATTCAGCCTCCTGTCTAATAAAATCAGCGGCAGTGTTAGGAGTGCCATTTCTAAACTGTTCTGTGGCTCTTTCGTCAACGACTGACACTAAAGGACGGAGAGTCATCTTCTCCTCCTGAAAGAGTTTGTATGATGAATATCCATATTTTGCACCAGCCTTGATAGCCGCGTCAAATTGTCTCACTAATTTCACTGGGTTCTTGCATGGCTCTTGGTTCTCGCTTATAACGCATTCAATAGCCAGAGCATTTGGCAAAACGACATTGTAATCCCTCATAAATGCACACAGTTTTTCCTCAAAACAACAAAGACTATGAAATATACTTTTGTCAACAACCAACAGTTTTGGGAAATCCGGTGACACCATAACTATGTCTCTCTTTCACTAAGGCCATTTCGTACATTGCAAACAAAGAGCAAAAGAAACTCAATAGCAGAATTCTCTTAGATGCATGCCCCAGATGAGAAAAGAGATACGAAATTATCTTAGGGGGTAAAATAACAGTAAAAGAGGGGGAAGGCAAGGTTTTTTTTGAGTTTAATTGGTTAATTTGTGATTGGTGAGGAGTGAGTTAAAGTAAATTAAAGTGCCTAAAGTGAGCTAAAGTTGGATGCAAGATTCTGGATGTCCGGAGAACTGCCATCCACTTCGCTACCTGCGTTCGCTCAGTGGCTGCCACCCGCCGGAATCTTCCGGCGTATTACCCATAAGAGGGAGATACCATTTGGGGCGTTCGGGTTTTTCGGGCGAATTGAGCAGTTGTCGCCAGGTCTCGTCCGTAAGTCTATCACTCATCGGGTGTTTGAACTCGTAGTAAGACAGTACAGGGCCTGCCGCCAGGCGAATCGAGCCGTCTGGAAGCGGACAGGCCACGATAATCAGGTCCACATATCCCACGCCTTCCTCGACGACCTGGTTTTCAAAGGAATAGGTGTGGACATCCGCAACGAGCGTTGTCTTGACGCCTTTTTCCTCAACGCCCATAATGGCCCATTCGAGCGTTTCGCCGAATCCCTTGATATACTCGTGGTCGGCCTCTGAGAGATATTGGTTCGTTAACTCTTTGTTGGCAATTTCAATCAATCTACTCAGTATGTTCTCAAGGCTTGTCAGCCGGTCCGCAGCCTGAGCCGAGAGCGCATCGAGGTCACTGAGGCCTTGCTTAGTCATCTGAGTCAATGCGAGCAGTCTGCCGTAAAATTCGGGCACAGGCTCGACGTAGCCGGGTACGGAGGGAGGAAGGCTGGTTTCTACGGGTGTGTAGCTCTGTTTGGCGTAGAGGATGGTGTCGTGGCGAAGCTCGGTCCACGAGGCGAGGGCGGCATTAAGCTTCTTCTTTTCCCAGGCCAGCGTTCGCATAAAATTGGGGTATCCTTTGCCGAAGCCTTCAATAAGCGCCCGCAGCGAATACAGCCAGCTCCAATAGAGGTTCCGATTCCAATCAGCCAGGCCGAATGCGTCGAACTCGGCCTTGAGCTCATTGAATCGTAAGTCGTAATCGATGTAGTCCGTGTCGCCTTCTTCAACAAGGATGGTCTTGGCCCGGTCCGAGCCTAAAATGGCCATTACATCCAGTCCGCGTGGGTAACAGCGTTGTGGACCTATCGGTGTCTGGCCGTACGTGAATGGTATAGGATTCCCGTCGCCCGTGTAGCCGAGCACTTTCGGAGTTACCAACTGCTGGAACATATACGAGTCCGGGATGAACCGCTGTCCCATAAACCGCATGCCCTTGGTCTTGTCAAGCACCTCATCAAGTAACTGGGGCGTGATGGGTAACGGGAGCCATATTTCACCTGTACCGCCGTATATCTTTGGCGAGCGCAGCAGGGCAAGCTCGGCCTTCAGCGCGAACAAGGCGTCTTCATCCTCCAGGTCGGTAGGTACGAAGCTGCTGCCGAAAACCTTATCCACGGCGTCGAGATACTCATAGGGCGTAAGGTCGTCCGCCAGTCCCACGTAGAAGGACGTAACGGCGTACATCCGGTCCCAAATCTGGCGTCCGCTTCGTTGGCCCACCTGGACTTTATCAATAGACCTTGCCAGCAATACCGCCTGCATAGTCTGAATCTTCGCATCCTCGACGCTGATAAGGGCCTGGCCCATCGGCCCCCAAATCTCGGCGCCTTTTAGAAGGAATGCCATCCGACCATACCACATTAACATCCTGAAATAGCGTTTAAGCCGCTCGCTCCGGGTGTAATGGCCCCTCGGTACATACTGTGAGTAGTCTTCCCTGTAGATGAAGATATCGCTCGAAGCGAACCCGGCATGAGCATCGATCTTGGCCAGCTCGCTGGTGACCAGTTCGGTTACAACTGGAGGAATCTGGGCATCCGGGTCAATTAGCTTTAGCGCCACCGAGAGATAGGCCATGTTGCGCTTGGCTGCTTCTTGCAGGTTGCCTGCATATTCTTGATAAGCGGCCAGTGCATCATGCAGCAGGGCTGCGGTCAAGGCGAAGATGTCTCCGTAAAACTCACGCTCCTCTATGTCCTTTAACGTTTCATCAAACTGGATGTGATAAAGATGCAGCAGCGTATCCGCTGTCACGAATAATGGCGCCCCCGTCCAATTGCTCAGATACTCATACGGCTTTACAATATCGTCACGATTTGAATCGAACCAGCCGAAGTCGTATTCAATGATCGCGAAGCCATTTTGTTGAAGCAATGGTGCAACAGTCTTCAGGCCGAACTGAGAATCCATAGCAACGTAATTTTTGACATCTGTTAGGTTGAGCGGCAGAGTATAGCCCGGAGCATTCGGCTCAATGGGATTTTCATACGCTACGTAATAATTACCTAAGGCCGGTTTGTCAGCCTCACCTTCTTCGCATTTCAGGCAACTTTCGATGAAAAGCTCGAGGTCGTTTACGTCCACGACGCCGTCACGGCTCAGGTCGGCGCCACCGCACCAGTCCGGCTCGCCACAGCCCGTCTGGCGCCAATGAGAGGCGAATATCGCAAGATCAGCGACATCAACATCGCCGTCGGTGTCTAAGTCGCATCGGGTGCACGACGAGATGGTATTTTGCTCAATGCACCCATTGCCCTGCATACACATCGTGACACAATAAGGATTCAGTGTTCCACAGACCCGCACACGGTCGCCAACCTGGAAGTCGCCCAGGTTATCCAGTACGTACAACCCGCCTTCGTTAGCCTGGAACAGTACGCACTCGACGCCCTGCACGAGCACACCCCAGCCGTCGAAATGGCCGGGAACGAGTGAAACTATAAGGTCGCTGGTGATTGGACCAAAATAAGACTGCACGGTCACCATCAGATGTTGGCCGATTACCTCGTATTCGTGGGGTACATCATCCAGCCAGAGGCCTGCCACGCTGAAGCCAAGGGGAAGCAGAATGTCGAAGTTAGCTGTGGTCGTCTTCTCGTATGTGGGAAAATACTTGCCCGTCCCCACTGCATAAAAAAAGATGAACTCTTGAGGCCGTTTGATAAGCTTATGGTTATAATCGACGCGGAAGAGAGCACCATCAGTGGGGAAAGGTCCCTGCCACTCGATGATGGGTATCTTTGGCATCTCCGGCAGGACGGTCGGATACTCTTCGCTGCTCCAAGCCCACAGCAATTCAACATCGTCGGCTCTAACCCGTATATTATTCGCGTCGGGCGGTACGGGGAACATCATTGCGTTGACATCTTCAGGGATGTGTGTAAACGTAAATTCCCCGGTGAACACGGCGCCAAGTCCGCCGACGCATGGCTTGATTTCCACGTGTATATTTTCCAATGGCATACTTGCCGGCATAGGTATTGGAATCGGGTTGGCTACGAGTGTAGTGATTGGGAACCCGCAAGGTGGGAATCCTGCCAAAATTATGGTCAAGATAACAACCAACTTATTCATCTGAATATCCTCCAAGAAAATCCCCGCTTATATAAAATTTTACTGCATAGGGGTTTTAAATTCAAGTAAAAGAGCATTTTATTTGCTTTTTCGCAGCTTTTTGAGCTTAATGCGAGCCGAAGAAACCCCGTTAGAAACTCTATGTTGATATCCGCGACAGGCAAACTTCTTACAGGCATAGTCAACATATAATCCGACAAGGGAAAATTTCTAACGGGGTAAAGGTTAACCCACTCTAATGCCGATGATATTATAGGGATAGCCTTTATTAAACCGTCGTT
>Ga0209636_10005662_pt1 | contig 12758 bp, 9 predicted proteins | sample DeeMarSWOR152_54_FD_187464 | JGI IMG/M metagenome (GOLD analysis project Ga0209636, IMG submission 187464) | Marine sediment microbial communities from White Oak River estuary, North Carolina - WOR-1-52-54 (SPAdes) (version 2) | ecosystem: Environmental > Aquatic > Marine > Intertidal zone >...
CCTGCCACAAACTCTATTCTTTCGACACCTTTACCCTTAGATCTCCTCTTTAGAACTTCAATGGTTCCTATTTCACTTGTAGTTCTTACGTGTGTGCCTCCACAGGCGCACGCGTGCAGATCTTTAATCTCGACGATCCGAACATTCTGAACTTGAGGAGGCAGGGTTTCGAGGCTTTCGTGAAACCTTTTCACATACTCTTCAGCCGCTTCTCGTTTCATCATCTTTACCTCCACTGGTCTGCCTTCTTTGACTATGCTATTTGCGGCTTCCTCGATCGTCGGCAATAACGGCCCAAGAGATTTTTCGTACGTGAGATCCAATCGCACCTTGTCGACGGCTATGGCTGATCCTACTATTTCCAGAAGAGTGCCTGTTGCCCTTCGTAGAGCCTCAGCCATTAGATGGGCAGTTGTATGATTTTTCATCAAGGTATATCGCCGACCCCAATCAATAGCGCCTCTTACCTTTTCCTCCGGCCTAAGTTCTCCTTTGACTTTGTCTGCAATATGAACTACAGTTCCATTAACCGTTTGAACATGGAGAACCTTAACCTCTCCTCTATCTCCTTTTATTACCCCTGTATCTGCGGGTTGTCCTCCACCTACTGGGTAGAACGCGGTGCGGTCCAAAATTACACCGTATCGATTATCTATCTTCTTGATTTCAAGAGTTTGAGCGTTGAACTCCTTTAAGTAAGCATCCTCGTAGTATAAGAGCTGAGTTTTGGGATTTTCTTTCATTGATCGGGAAATTACTTGAACCTCCCATTGCTAATATACACTCGCATAATAAGAGTTGCGAGAATCTGCAGAACAACAGCCTTTCCTGTCCTACAGAAATCAAATCAGCCTTATGCGCATAACATGTTCGCGCGCATTTCAGAGAGTGCTCATCGTATGCAATAATAGTAATACCGTAGGAAAACAAAAATCACAAAATTGGCTCAATAACGAGCATATGGGGAATAATATTTTGGACGTGTTCGAGGCCATAAAGAGTAGAAGAAGTATCAGAGCCTATTCAATCGACGAAGTTTCGGATGTGGATATTGAGAGACTGATAGACGCCGCAAGGTGGGCTCCCTCAGCCGGAAACATTCAACCTTGGGAATTTATCATAGTAAGAGACGCGAAAACAAAACGGAGACTATCGGCGGCTGCATTAGATCAACGCTTCATTCAAGAGGCCCCAGTTGTGATAGTTGTCTGTGCGGATGAGCATCGATCCGGCCGCGGATATGGCGGTCGGGGTGTGCATCTCTACTGCCTACAGGATACTGCTGCAGCCATACAAAACATGCTGTTAGCAGCCTGTGCCCTACGACTGGGAGCTTGCTGGATAGGAGCCTTTCATGAAGAGAAGGTTGAGACGATAATGAAAACGCCTAAGGGTGTTAGACCCGTGGCCATCGTTCCAATCGGCCATCCCGCTGAGAAACCGGGGGCTCCACCCAGAAGGGCAATAGGCAAAATAGTTCATTATGAATCGTTCTGACCGGGAAGGGCGTTGACAGAGAATGCTCACGGGGCAAGTCTGAGGCTTCAATAGCTCTCTGATTCTCTGACACGCGTGCATTTACCTTTAATATTTGCTTGCCTTTCTACTTACTTTGGAAGAAATCCACTTTGAAATACTCAGTCATTGCAGGATCCTACGAAAAAATAGAAGCCACAACAAAGAGGCTGGAGATGACGGACTACCTAGTTGAGCTTCTTAAGGAGACTCCAAATGACATGATTGACAAGGTTGTATATCTGACTCAGGGAAAATTATATCCTGATTTTGTCGGAATCGAGATAGGGGTAGCCGAGAAATTAGCAATACGAGCGGTTGCCAAGGCAACAGGTTACACAGAAAAGCAGATCGAGGAGGATCTGAAAAAGAGTGGAGACCTCGGCACAACAACCCAGAGATTCTTGACGAAGAAAGCACAGGCCACACTCTTCAGAGAACCGCTAACCGTTCGAAGAGTATACGAACATCTGGATAAAATGGCGAAAGCATCTGGTCCAGGATCTCTGGATCAGAAGATAAATCTCTTGGCGGGACTCCTAGCCAACTCCTCCCCGAAAGAGGCGAAGTACATCATTCGAACGGTCACAGGTAACCTGAGACTGGGAATAGCTGACATGACGGTTCTTGATGGGCTAGCTATCGCGTACGGAGGTGGGAAAGAAGCTCGGGAGGATCTGGAAAGGGCTTACAATGTGTCCTCAGACCTGGGTAAAGTGGCAAGGGCTGTTGTGGAAAAGGGAATGAAGGGCATCAAAAAGTTCGAGGTTTCAATTGGGAGGCCCATTAGACCCATGCTGGCCGAGCGTTCAAGCTCACCCTACGAGATTCTTGAGAAGCTCGGAGGAAAATGCATAGCTGAATTCAAATACGATGGGGAAAGAATACAGGCCCACAAGCAGTCGGACAATGTCACCCTATTCTCTCGGCGACTTGAAAACATCACGGAACAGTACCCCGATGCTGTCGAACTATTCCGCAAACATACCAAAGCAAAACACGCCATTGTCGAAGCTGAGGCGGTGGCCATCGGCTCAGACACGGGTGAAATGAGGCCTTTCCAAGAATTGATGCACAGAAGACGGAAATATGGCATAAAGGAGGCTATGAGCGAGTATCCCGTCTCGCTCTTCGCGTTCGATATTCTTCATGCTGATGGAAAAGACTTGACTCTAGAACCATACCCCATTAGGCATGAACACCTTGAAGAAGTGATCGAACAGAGTGACCGTATCAGTGTGGCGGATTATCTTGTTACCGACCAGCCTGAGGAATTGGAGCGGTTCTTTGAAAAAGCCGTAGAAAGCGGATGTGAAGGCCTGATCTGCAAATCATTAAGCGAGGATGCTGTCTATCAGGCAGGGGCAAGAGGGTGGCTCTGGATAAAATACAAACGTGACTATAAGAGCGAGTTGACCGACACCGTCGATCTAGTAGTCGTAGGCGCCTTCTATGGGAGAGGAAAAAGAGCTGGAACCTACGGCGCTCTTCTTTTGGCCTCCTATGATCCAGACGAAGACCTTTTCGGGACAGTCACCAAGTGTGGAACCGGCTTCACCGACGATGACCTTGAGAAACTCCCAAAGATGATGGAAAAACATCAAACGTCCCATCGACACCCAAGAGTCCACTCAACCATCGAGGCAGATGTCTGGTTTGAACCAAAAGTTGTCATCGAAGTCATAGGGGCCGAAATAACACTCAGTCCGATTCACGTATGCGCCATGGACACTATCAGAAAAGGGAGTGGACTAGCAATTAGGTTCCCAAGATTTACCGGAAATTATCGACTGGACAAGTCGGCTGAAGACGCAACATCTGTTGAGGAGATCGTTGAAATGTACAAGAGTCAACTGGTGAAAGTTAGCGGTTAACTCAATCAGTTTATCGTCAGCTTAGAACCGCACCTTGTACCAAGCATGTACTAACAAAAATAAATAGGTCGATTATGTCATTAACACGGGGTTAACAACGTGAGAAATCAGTGGTTTCAGAAGAATGTGAACTTAAATATGCTTGCTGAACGCATAAGACCTTTTTTTAATGAATCAGATTTTGAAGCAACGGTTGAAAAGATGCAGGAAGGATATCTAATTCGGGCAGTCAGCAAAATTCCGAACTTGACGTTAAGAATTAACGTTGCAATTCTGGGTCGACCTAACGATTTTACAGTTGAGTTTTCGACTGATCGTGGGAGATATTCTTCACTTTCAATGATAGCAGGATACTTAACAACGATGTTTGGAGGACAATTTCTCATCTCTAGGGAAGCCAAAAAGCGAGAAGCTTTGGATCTGCTTGAAAACTCGTTCTGGAGACACACGCAGATGGAAGTGGCAGATCTAGTCGATTCAGCAACCCATAAGAAGCGCCACGGCAAAACCTCCTGATTGCACTGATATTTTGTGACGCTTTGCGATGATATGTGTATCTCAGCACACGTCGAAGGGGGGAACGCTTCAACTAGGAATCCTCGGCGATCTACTTTCCAATGAGTTTTAGGTTAATGTATAATTGGATAATTTGCGAAAAACTAGCTTATATCCAGAGTCTGGTGTAGCATAGTGCACAATAGTACTCAGTGTATGAAGAGCGTTTCCGAGGACACAGATGCGCCCACGCCTTCTCTCCAACATCTAAGGTTTGACCACAGATTTCACATTTCGGCGGACCATCTAAGCGGCTGACAAGGTTTTCCATTATGGTTATTTTCTTCCAAGCCGCCATGACGTACAGCCTCTAAGGGTGTACTCCTGTGAATAGCTACCCGTAACAGAGTTTTTTATATTTTTTGCTGTTTTCATCGTGGTTTTGCCCGTTGTCTCTGTGTTACTGCAGTTCTGTACGCACATGTTCTTGAGCCATAGATGTATTCTGCATCTCTCGGAGAAAGGTTCTGTTGCTTTGGAATCTGCTCAAAATTAATATCTATCGACTATTTGGCATTCAATGGAATGCTTTAAATTGTTCGTGAGCCTCACCATAAAGCGAAGGAGCATGATACTTGAAATGAGTATATTTGAGAGTGGGCATTTAGACTGGTGCCGAGCACATAGCCACGCGCGCGGGTATCGGCTCTCTTCTCAAGAGATTCTCATACCAAGAAGGCAATCTGTTGACTCCGAACGTGCGGAAGAAACATCAGAGACGATCAGTCTTGAGGTAGAGGCTCAATAAAGATGAAGAACGCTAAAGAACTGCTGAACGTTCGGAACTTAAGGGTGCGCTTCAATGCAAAGGAAGGCGCAATAAAAATAGTTGATGGAATAGACCTTAGGATAAACGAGGGGGAGACCGTTGGGTTAGTGGGTGAGACCGGAGCAGGAAAGACTGTTACTGCTCGTTCGATTTTGCGCATACTCCAACCTATAGGCAAGGGTAAGCCCCTATGGACGATTGAAGGCGAGGTCTTCTTCAAAGGCAAAGATCTGTTTGAACTATCTACGGAAGAGATGAGAACGATTAGGGGTACCGGAATTTCGTTTATACCTCAAAATCCTATACCATCGCTTCATCCTATAGATGTGATTGGCTATCAGACTGGTGAGGCAGTTGAGGAACATGAAGAACTCGAGAGACGGAAAATTTGGGATATGGTTGTAGAGCATTTGGGGAAGGTGGAGATAGCGGACGCCACACAACGCTATTATGATTTCCGAGATCAGTTCAGCGGGGGAGAGGGGCAGCGCATCTTGATCGCAATGGCACTGATACGCAGCCCATCTTTGCTCATAGCGGACGAGCCAACCAGTTCGTTAGATGTGACTGTACAAAGGCAGGTCTTGCAGCTACTGAAAGCGGTGAAGAAGCAGTTCAACCTTTCCATGCTTCTAATCACGCATAACCTTGCTGTCATAGCCGAGATGTCCGACTACGTTTATGTTATGTACGCTGGAAAAATCGTCGAACATAGCGACGTTATGACAATCTTCAACAAGGCATTGCACCCCTATACTAGGGGACTGATGGCATCCATTCCGAGGATGCACGTTAAGAAAGGCGATTTCAGTTTTGGTGGAATCCCCGGGGAACCACCAAATCCACTTTACCCGATCTCAGGGTGCAAGTTTCATCCGCGATGCAGCCACGCGATACCTGCATGCAGCACGGAAGAGCCAGAATTAGTGGAAATCGGACCAAAGCATTCGGTAGCTTGTCTACGACTTGATGATCTCCCCCAGTCATGATAAGTAAGTGCTGTGCAACTAGAAAGTTGTGCTTTCTACCTGAGGAACCTGTATAGTGAAGACACTACAAGGCATTGACTTGACAGCAACGATCAACCAAACAAGGCGCAATGATTAGTAAGGGCGCTGAAAACGCATGAAGTAGTCAGGAAGAAATGTGTGTAGAGTTTCCACTTGATTGGGATAGTCGGTACTCTGGCAACGACTTAGAAACCAAATATTAAAAAGGGGCTCATAACTTTCTTATTAACCGCATTGAACAAGAAAGCTGCTCTAATAGTAATCGTTCTGGTGCTGTTGCTATCAGCAATACCTAGAGTGGAGTTCACATCCCTAGCCGCAACGGATACTCCAGACATAGCGGTTGGCGTGGATGTAGGCGACTGGGTTAGATACCAAATAACGGCTTCCTGGACGTCAAATGGTTCAAATCCGGAACCACCATCTGATTTCACTGAACTCGACAGGATAGAATGGGTTAAGAACATTGTTCTGGCGATTTCAGGCACGAACATCACGTTTGAGAGAGTGGTTCATTACAGGGATGGCAATGAAACCACGAGTGTTGAGTACACAGACGTAGAGACTGGAGCCTGTTCAGAGATTGGCACCTTGATGTTTGTTGCGGCGAATCTTGCCAAAGATGATGTAATACATGCCTCTCCCACTGAGGATTACAATCTAACTGAAGCAGTTACTCGTACATACATGGAGGTGATTAGAGCGACAAATCACCTAAATGTATCGATGCTATACGATGATCCCTATACGGATGACATGACTCTATTCACTGCTAATTACTACTGGGATAAGACAACTGGCGTTCTATGTGAGCGCCCCGGGACTTATGTGAGCTACATAGAAGGTGTGCTAACATCTCTGGCAGTAAACGAAAAAATGATTGACACAAACCTTTGGGGCCCTAACACGCACCCCGTAGATGGAGTAGACTTCTCATCAGCAACCATCATAGGAATTTCAGTAATAGTCATCGGATTTCTCGCAGTGGTACTAATCTGGAGGCATAAAGGCAAGCAGGCTAGAGGAAGCAAGAGTTAGTATTCGCAGTGGCCCTCAAAGACTCTCCTTCTTTCTGAGAGAAGTGAGATTTCTGTCGATGTCCGAGAAAATCGGGCACCTCAATTACTGTATCTCATCGGGTATGGAAGTAGAAGGATATTTCTGCGATGCTTGCTCCAGATGTGATGCCGACTATAACTATGAACCAGATCTCAGGGGACAAAACTCTGGTAAGGAGTAATGGAACAATCATAGAAAGGAGGAGTATGGCAAAGAGAAGTAGTAGCGCCTTCCATTGCGAGGCGCGTCTTTCAGTTGGGACATTTCTCTCTTCGGAAGATCTTGAGGCATTGACGAAGAAGACACGGACATTTAGCATAAACACAGCTGATGCAATGAGTGACGTACAAATAAGGTAGTACAAGAGTTGGATCAGGCTGCTATGTAATAGAAGGACTGCCAGAATTGCAGACAGCACAGCTGTCACGGCACTGACGTAAACTCTGGCTTTTGTGAAGGGATATCTTTTTTTCTCGGCTTCGGAACTCAAAGGAGGAACCTTCCAAATGTAGGATTCCCGCAAGCATAACTTGGCATGGTTTGTTTGCGTGTGTCTGTATGCATGCCTTGAGTGCATGTTACCGTGATGCGGAATATCCTGGATTCTCGAGAGCCCCTTCTCAACGTTTGGAGCCCTTGGAACCATATAGATGGCACGCCACAAGTCTGCCGTTTCCCATCTCCATTGGAGGTGGCTCTTTTTTCCTGCAAATCTCCATGGCATGGGGACACCTCGTATGGAATCTGCATCCTTGAGGTGGGTTGATAGCGCTCGGCACTTCTCCTTTGATCACGACCTCGATTCGTCTTGCTGTGGGGTCGGGAACAGGTACGGCTGCAATCAAAGCCTGTGTATAAGGGTGTAGTGGCTTGCTAATTAGATCGTCTGTGGAAGCCTGCTCGACGATTTTTCCTAGGTACATGACTGCGATTCGATCGCACATGTGTCTGGATAGAGCTATATCATGCGTTATGTAAAGAAATGATGTGCCAAATTTCTTCTGCATACCTAGTAGAAGCTTAAGGACTTCGCTTCTGATAGAGGCGTCTAGCATGGACACCGGTTCATCTGCAACAAGAAACTCAGGTCTAAGCACAAACGCTCTGGCTATAGCAACTCGTTGTCTTTGACCGCCACTAAGCTCATGGGGAAATCGGTATAGAAATTCCTCAGGCGGAACCAAGTCAAGGTCTTCCAAGGCCTGACTCACTCTTTCAGCTATTTCCCGCTCACTTCCTGTGACCTTCTGTATCCGCAAAGGCTCTGAAATAATGTCGTATATGCTCATTCTAGGATTCAAGGACTCGTAAGGATCCTGAAATATTATCTGCATCTTTCTTCGCAGTTTTCTGAACTCGCCTTCAAGAGAGAGGGATAGGAGATGACTTCCTTTGAAGACGACTTCTCCCTTAGTGGGCTCGACAAGCCTGACCAAGCATCTTCCTGTTGTGGTTTTTCCGCAACCACTCTCTCCTACGAGTCCAAAGATTTCTTCTTCCTTGATGTTGAAGCTGACTCCATCAACTGCATGAACATTTGGCGCTTCGCTAGTGGTAAGCGCCTTGAAGAATCCAAGCTTAATTGGAAAGTACTTTACTAGGTTGTGTACTTCTAACGTTACGTTATTCGCCATTTTTAGCCCTCAGTACAGGTGACAAGCCACATATTGATCTCTAGTGCCCTTCGCGAAAACTGGCTCTTTATTCCTGCAAATTTCCATGGCTTGGGGACATCTTGGATGGAATCTGCATCCCCGCGGAGGGTTGAGGAGGTCTGGTGGAAAACCATGTATGGAGGAGAGTTCAGTTCTGGGGCCTATGACGCTTGGAAAAGCCGTTATGAGCTTCTGCGTGTATGGATGTAGTGGCCCTTTGAACATAGGTACGACATCTCCATATTCCACGATCTTCCCAGCATACATGATAGCGGCTCTTGAGCAGGTTTCAGCGATCATTGAGAGATCATGAGTTATTAGTATCCATGAGAGATCTAGCCTGCTCTGCAGTTCCTTCATAACCCTCAATACCTGAGCTTGAACGATGACATCCAATGCTGTAGTCGGCTCGTCTGCAATAATCAAGTCTGGATTACACGCAAGAGCCATCGCAGTTACAGCGCGCTGCTTCATACCGCCACTTAGCTCATGGGGATATCGGTTGGTCTTTGATGGTTCTATTCCTACGAGTTCCAGCAACTTGCCTGCTCTTTCTAATGCCTCTTTCTTATCAACGGCTTCATGTTCGAGTATGGCTTCCGCTATCTGGTGTCCTATGTTGTAGGTTGGGTGAAGGGCGTTCATTGCGCCTTGGAATATCATGGAGATTCTTTTCCATCGAATCTTCTGACGAATTTCTTTGTCACCCATCTTTGCTATGTCGTCACCGTCTAGCTTTATGGTGCCATCCATTATTCTTCCGTTTGAAGGTAGAAGTCTCATAATACTTAATGCGGCGCTTGTTTTTCCGCATCCTGACTCGCCAGCGAGTCCTAAAGACTCTTTTGTGCTTACTGTAAAACTCACATCGTCAACGGCCTTGACATTGCCTCTAATGGTGTTGTAATACATTTTCAAGTTTTCGACTTCGAGTAGCTCCACCTAACGTCTCCTCCTCAGCCTAGGGTTGACCACCTCGTCGAGTGAGTGACCCATGAACACGAAAGCTAGGCAAAGAGTTGTGATGCATAGTCCAGGCGGGATTATCCACCACCAAGCCAACCTTGTGAATGCGCCAAATCCGTAGGCATGATGTAACATCTTTCCCCATGTTGGCACTCGAGGATCGCCAAAGCCTAGAAAGCTCAGTGCCGCTTCAAACAAGATGGCCCCTGGGACGCTGAGAACTAGGGAGGCAAAGGCAACGGGAAGGACATTCGGGACTACGTGTTTCATTATTATGTAAAACCTACTCGCGCCAGCCGCTCTTGCACACTCGATAAAAGACGTTTCTCTGATTGAGAGCACCTGAGACCTGATCATTCGGGCCAGGCCCTGCCAACCGAATATCGCAATGAAAAGGACTATGTAGAAGATGCTTTTTCCGTAGAGGAAGACGAGGGTCAATAGCAGTGGCAAGAAGGGTAAGCACAGAAGGATGTCAACCAGCCGCATCATAACTTCGTCAAGGACACCGCCAAAGTATCCTGTGATCACGCCGACGAGGATTCCTATGGATGCGCCAGCCACGGCGCAGAGTATTCCTATCATTAAAGAGATGCGAGTACCGTAAACTAGCTGTGAGAACAGATCTGCTCCAGTGTCGTCACATCCAAGAATACCATGTACCCTCCCTGGTATGACGAATCTGCCATTCATAAGCTCTATATGGCAACTCGCATTACTTGAAAGGGGCTTAAACCGCATTCTTAAGAGCAATGTGTATTCGCCTTTTTGTGAGAAAATCACGGGAGCCGGGTTCTCCGACATATCGAAGCCCAACATGTCTCTGAAGAAAGGTTCTACCGATTCTACATCTACATGTGCACCCTTAGCTTGTTGTATACGTGGTTGGCTCCACATGAGATACGTTGTCTGGTTTTCTCCTTCAGGGGTATCCAGTCTTATCCTTACCGAGTATTCAGTCGATATAACGTCCTCCGCTTGCCACTCGAACTTGAAATAGAACGCGTTTGGAGGAATATCATTGTAGGAAAACGTGGTGCTCAGCTCAACATCGATCGTCTCCATGGTCGTTGCCTGGTATTCAACGTCTACGGCCTTTCCCCAGCTCTTAATGAACTCAAGCCCTTGCTCCATGTCCCAGTAGAGTGAAAATTCTTGCGTTAGTGGGTAGTCCTTGAATTTTGGGAAGATGGTCATCCATGCGGGCATCGCAAAGTCCTCGGCTACGCGCCTTCTAGCCACTGGGTCATACGGTGTTAACCATGGTGCGAAGACTGCTAGCATCAGGAAAAATATGAGTACCGAAACACCGACTAAGCCGATTCTTTTTCGCTTAAATTCTTCCCAAAAACCTGTGATCTTTCTTGCATATATGATTCTTTTCTCTTTGCTGAATATGGATGCCAATGCTTGAACCTCCCTATCTTCTGGCACCTACACGTATTCGCGGGTCTAACACCCCATAGAGTAGGTCTGCAATAAGGTTGGCAAGTATCATCAAGACTGCGTATATGAAAAGGACTGCCTGAACCACGGGGTAATCGGCAGCCATCAACGCGTTCAAGTACCATCGCCCTATTCCCGGCAGCGAGAATATCCACTCAGTTATCATCGCTCCGCTTATTATGCCTGGAATACCTAATGCTATCATCGTTACCACAGGTGGAAGTGTGCTTCTGAAGGCGTGTCTATACAGTACGGTTCTCTCACTGAGTCCTTTAGCGCGTGCTGTAACCACGTAGTCTTGGGTGAGCGACTCGAGCATAACGTTTCTGGTGTACAACGCCCAAGATCCGAAACCACCGACTACGAGTGTCAACACAGGCATGGCGAGGTGCCACGCGATATCTGCCATGTAGGCAAGTGGGGCAGTTGGAGGAGGCGTACTGTACAAGCTGCTGCTTGGAAAGATTTTGAAACCCCAGGTCATGTAGGCGTAGTAGGAGAAGAAGAGCATAAACAGCAGCTGAATGAAGAATACTGGGACCCCCCACGTTAAGAGACCGGAGCCTATTGCAAGAACGTCTATCTTCGATCCTCTTCTCGATGCGGCTAGGATTCCTATGGGGATGCCCACCAGAATCGTTGCAACCATAGCGGAACCCAAAAGAAGTATTGTGCTGGGAAGCCGCCACGACATCTCCTCTGCCACTGACGCCATTGTTTGGAAGGAGAAACCGAAGTTCCATGTGAACAAGTTTCTGATGTATTTGATGTATCGAATATGTAAAGGTTCTCGAAGACCATACAACTCCAGCAGGGCCTCCTTCATTTCGGGTGAGAAGCTTGGATCTACTATTCCCGATATAGGAGTGATAGGTGAAACAACTTGGAATATTACGAAGTTTGCGGATGCGATTATCCAGAGGATGAGGACAGATACAACGGCTCTTTGAATTAAATAACCTCTCATTACGCATTCTCCCCCTCAGGCATGCCTTCAGTAACGGGGGTCCTCATGAATCCATTTAAAGTTATCCCAACTCATTGCTTGTAGATATGGCTTCTATAGGATTAGTCTATATGTCTCTGAGGGTAAGTTTTATATGAGTGTGCGGGATAGTTTACGTTGCTGAAAAAGCGAAAGGAGAAATGGAAAGATATGACTAAGAAAGCATATGCTCTAGTGTTTTCATTGCTTATCATTGTTTCGATGATTCCATTGGCTGCTGCACAGCAAGGTCCAGAAATTGACAGACTGCGTTTCAAGGTGATTAAGAGCCCTGACCCGCAACTGATCGCGATGCAGACCTGTGAGATTGATACCTTGACGGACTTGATTCGGACGGGCGACATTGAGAAGCTCAACAGCGACGGCTTCACCGTGACATCTGCTCCGGGCTTCCACATGGGTTTCATAGGCTTCAACACCCGACCGGACCAGAGCTACAAGACGCAAGCGGGCAGCCCCATCGCGGGGCCTGTGTTAGGCGACGCGAACTTCCGACATGCCTGCTTCCACTGCTACAACCAAGATGAGATCGTTGCCTCCGTCTACAAGTACATCGTCACGCCGGTGCAGTCGCTGGTGCCCCCTGCCTTCGGTGGGTGGGTGAACACTAACGTTCAATTGCATCCGTACAATCCGGGCGATCCCGAGGATGACACCGTGTATAATCCGGTGACGAAGGAGAACGCGGATGCCTGTAGCATCCTGCGGTACGGCGGCTACACCTACGATGCGGGTGAGGGGAATTGGTTGACGCCCTACGACTTGGATGGCATGGGCGGCAACGACTACATCCCCGAGCTCTCGGTGTTCACGCCAACCTATGAGGTGGCGCCAACATCGGCTGAGCACGGTGCACGGTTCTGTGAAGACTGCAATGCTATTGGCATCCCGCTGGTGCATGAT
>Ga0209636_10005663_pt1 | contig 12756 bp, 12 predicted proteins | sample DeeMarSWOR152_54_FD_187464 | JGI IMG/M metagenome (GOLD analysis project Ga0209636, IMG submission 187464) | Marine sediment microbial communities from White Oak River estuary, North Carolina - WOR-1-52-54 (SPAdes) (version 2) | ecosystem: Environmental > Aquatic > Marine > Intertidal zone >...
GGAAGCTTTGCAATAGAAAATGTGGGTGCACCCGGCTCAGAAATCAACTGGAAAGTAATTGTCTGGCCTGCTTGGGGTGATTGGTCGTTTGAACCTATTTCAGGTAACGGTCTTACTCCTGAATCTGGTCCATTAACAATCAATGTATCAGTTAAAGTACCTTACAGGATAAACAAGCATTTTACAGGATTTGTAAAAGTTGCTGATGTTAATAACATTATTAATTCATGTCTTATTCATGTTTCACTTACAGCAAAGCTAACAAGAAATATCATATTCAACTTAAATTCCTTTTTTCAAAAAAATTTTTATGCATTACCTCTTCTTAGATATTTATTAAATCTATAATAAAACCAAGGTTTATTTTAATTTAGTTAATTAATTGTAAAGGAATCAATTACTGATCCATCTGGTTTTATGGCTTTAAAGTCTAACTGTGTTTGATTTGCCGAAATAAAACAATAATGATAAGTTTTTTCTGAGTAAATTGTCCACCAATTAGCACCTACATTATATAGTGGTGCTCCTCCTCCCCCGGTTACAATATAATTTATATTATTGACTTTACCTCTTTCGTAACTATGGTCATGACCGTTAAAAACGATATTAACATCAAATTTTTCAAAAATGTTTTTCCACAATAATCTCACATACCATGTACTTCCATGATTACCTGAACTATAAACAGGATGATGAAAAAAAACAATCGTAAAAGTTTGAGTATTTGACTTTAAATCTTTTATCAGCCAAATCAGTTGTGACAATCTAAATGCATTTCTTGGGTTTGAATCAAGTCCTACGAAATGAACAGGTCCATTGTTAAATGAATACCAACGCTCATTATCTGGAAGTATAAAATATTTGAAATACCAGTTTCCATATGATTCATGGTTCCCTAAAATAGGGTATAATGTACTATTGTGGATATAACTAGAAATAGAGAAGAAATTTATCCACTGATCATAATAATCACCATTATCTACAAGATCACCTGTATTTAAAACAAAGCAAGGATTTTTTTCTTCAATAGATTTAGCAATAATAGATGCATTTTGCCAGTTATCCCATTTACCTCGATTATCACCATATATAATAAAGTTAATTGTTTCGTTTTCTTTAAAAGTTGTATAAAAAAAATAAACATTGCTTTCAAAATCATCTGAAATAACCGTATAGTAATATTTTGTTGAGGGAGATAAACCGCCTAATAAAATCTGATGAAGATTTTTAGCAAAAGAATTTTTTTTATTATATTCAGGTGTAATATTTTCACAATCAGGGGTTATCCCCCAATGAACCTCATTTTTTATTGTATTAATATTTGTTTCCCATAAAATAGTGATTGAGTTAAAATCTTGATTTTGACAGTAGGGACCAATTACTATCGAAACATTTTCAGTAGCATTAATTTTTAAATCATTTAGATTATTAAGATTTTTACTTTCTATTATTGAAAAATTATTTATAATGATCAAAATTATTATTGTAAATATAAACTTATTAATTTTAATATTCTTACCCCTGATAATTTTGTATTATTAATTGATTTTAATATTTATAAATTTTATTGAATTTATTGCTTTATGCCATAATTTTTCGAAAAAAGATTTGTTTTTTTTAAAAAAAATAAAAAGTAAGGAATTTGCCTTATGATTAGTTTTTGCCGATTTTAGTTTGGGTTTCGTCGGTTGCAATCTGGCTTGTCGCATCGGTCAGGGTGAGAATTACGATCGTTTAATTCATTTCTGCCCTATAGTCTCCACCTGCATCAGCTTAAAATCTTTTTTAAATTATTTACAAATTCATCAATACTTTCTTTTTTTGTATTAAAAGAGCACATCAATCTTGCAATACTTGCATTTTCATCAGTAACATGGAAAAAGAATTTTTTTCTTAATTGTTGTAAATATTTTTTAGGAATACTTGTAAAAACCATATTTGCTTCTACCTTCTGAACTATCTTAACCTTTGGAATTTTATCGATTTTATTTTTTAGATATTGGGCCATTTCATTTGCATGTTCTGCATTTTTCTTCCAAAGATTATTTTCAAAAAACGCATTAAATTGTGCTGAAATAAAACGCATCTTTGAAGCAAGTTGCATACCTTGCTTACGATAAAATTCAAAATCATTAGATAAATTTTTTTCAAAAAAAATGACAGCCTCACCATACATCATACCGTTTTTTGTTCCGCCAAAAGACAAAATATCAACACTCACGTCTTTTGTTATTTCTTTTAAATCTCTTTTTAAAAAAACAGCTGCGTTACAAATACGTGCTCCATCCACATGGACTAGTAAATTATTGTTATGGGCAAAACGACAAAGTTTTTTTAATTCATCAATAGTATAAGTTGTTCCAAGTTCAGTTGATTGAGTAAGAGAAATAACTTTTGGTTGAGCCATATGCACATCTCCTGTTCCTAAAAGATATGGTAGTATTAATTCAGGATTTAGTTTTCCATTTCTTGTAGGAATTGTTACAAGTTTACAACCAGTGAATTTCTCAGGTCCACAACATTCATGAACATTCAGATGAGCATTATCTGCACAGATTATCGAATTATAAGAATTAGTAACTGTTTTTAAACCAAGAATGTTTGCAGCAGTTCCATTATAAACAAAAAAAACATCAAGATCTTGTCCAAATAAATTTTTGAATTTTTTAACAGCAGATTCAGTATGCTCATCTTCACCATAAGCAATGCTATAGCCTTTATTTACATCAATGAGTGCCTTAATAATATCTGGATGAACGCCTGAATGATTATCACTTCCAAATTCTACGTTTAAACTCATAAAATCTCCACCTGTTTGATAAGGCTAAACTTCAGACCTATTATAAAATTATTTCAATTAACTGGATTTTCTGCTGACTTTTTAAAATTAACTTTTAATAGGACTTAAAAAAAACCAATATTTTGAATTAAAAATATTTTAATTGATATAAACGGATCTGTCGGGATTTAAACCACTAAACAGGAGAGATATTCAGAAAGATATCTTAAGTTTTACATTTGTTGTTTCAATAAATATCTCCTTTAGTATAAATGCTTAAGTCTTCATTTCATTTCTGAACTTTTCTTTTTTTCAAGTATTCCTCATTTTGTTTATCTAAATATTCATCCATTTCACGTAGTACTTTTTCTTTATCTACCAAAGGATCTTTTGGTTCATATGCAAAACAAAGAAACCTTTCTCCGTTATGCATCTCTTCCATTTGATCCATCCGATTAAGTAAACATGGTGTCTCTTCCTTTGCATCATTATATTTCAAACATGAAATACATAATGCAGGTAATGGAACAGTTAATGGATCAATTTCTTCTCCATCGTCCGAAAAGTATCCGCCTGTATAACTTTTTGGTTTATCCTCCATAAATAGTTACAACCTCCTTTTTGTTATTTTATATCATATATATGATACATCAATACCATGTTTTTTATTCAATTGATAAAACGAAACAAATCTTTTAATAGCTTCATGGTTTGATTTTATTTTAGTGATTTTTTTCTTGTATTGTCTAATAAGATAATTTTCCATGTTTGCAGGAAAGATAAATGATACTCCAGAGGTCATGTTAAAATCCATAAATGGAAGGATTCTTGTGAATAAAAGATAGTTGCTGTGTGAAATTGTATTGCTGAAGGCAATATCTATTAATTTTATATCATCTTTTTTATTTAGAATGTCTTTCAATATTAATGTGTTATTGTGTCTTGATATAGAAGTAATCTTAAATAGCGAAGTATACGAATTAGACAATGCATCGAATATATCTTTTTCAACCTTGTTTTTCCAGCCGTATTTATCACGATATCGCTCAACAACATTTTTGTTAACAAATCGATAATCATTGAGAGCAAAATCCATCAGTACACTTGTTTCATCCTCACTGTCGAACACAAACTTTCCCCTTTGGATAATATTAAGTAGCTTAGCGGATTTATGCAACGTGTCACGATCAAGAAACTTATCCATAATCTTATGATTAAGCTTCATGCCAATTTTTCTATAATTTTTATATTTTTTAACAGTATCCATATTCTCCTTACCTCTCAAAGAACTAGCTCCATAGTCTAAATGAATTAATCTACAAAGCTTGAGAGATATTATTTCAATGCTAACAGTTTTTTAGTAAATTGTTCCTCATTAAATTCTTGCTCGTTTTTAAGCATATTATAGATATCATCAATAACGATAGTCCCAATCTTATGAATTGCTTCGTGTCTGCTGTACCCCAAATTCATTAATCTATTGAGTGTTTTTCTAGTTTCTTTTGGTTTCCCCTCTTTGATTTGGTTTTCTACTACTTCATGAATTATCTTATGTAAATTTTGGTTATATTCAAGAACTTCTTCTTTTTTCATCATATCTCATTCAACCATATATACACAGAATTTTTTTATTAGCTAAATGCAATCTTTCTACGTTTTTCCGGATCATCAAATTTTATATCATTTGGATCAAAATGCTCAGAGTCAAAATCATAACCAATCCATTCAATCATTTCTTTATGTTGTTCATGCTTCGGATCTTTTATAGCTTTTAGAAATTCTTCATATCCCCTGATACCTCCACAATCTTCGGGAGGACAAGCCCTCTTCCCATTAATACATCTAGGATAGCTAATATTTTTTTCACAGGTTAGAATTTTCTCTAGTACTACACTATGAACCCAATCATCGCCAAAATCATAGATATAATTTGATTTATTATTAGCTAGAGTAAAATAGTCAGATATTCTTTCTTTCCAATTAACTAAAATATCCCTTCCAAAATCATCATCAGGAAAACCAATTCTTACATTTTGTTTTGAAGTTGGATGTAGAATTTTAAACTCATGAAGATGATAATCCGCCCATCCAAACGCATCCTGTATAGCAACATGTAAATCCCAAAATGTATAGGTTTCTGGTATTTGTATTCGACGCCAAATTGGTGGGGTTAAATCTTGTAGCGTTATTTTGAATTGATATATTTTTTCAAATTTCTTATTCATTTCAAACTCTCCTCAATAATTACAATTTCTTCTTTACTCAAACCAGATAAATCAAATCGATATCTTACGTCATGTTCTGAGGAGCCTTTTTCAATTTCCTTGTTAATTTTCTGAAATGATTTTAATGTATTCTCTGCGAAACTTTCCTTAATACTCAATGATTCACCGCATAAGAAATAATCATCGACTCCCACAATGTTGAAACTCGGAAATTATGAATGTTTGAATAGCACTTATATTTTATCTTTTATTAGTTTAAACATTAAAGACAAATACAGTAATTAAATTATGACATTATTCAAAAAAATAAAAAGCTAGTGGTGGGGGAGTACCCTTCTCGATTTCATGTAAATTTAATATTATATATCTATTCAAAATTTTATGGATACTCGTAGATTGGACTATGTTCATTTTTTATAGAAACAACAATATGTTAAGGATAAACCCGAGTTGATAATGTAAAACCTTCAAAGTCAATATGTTGGCTGATCTCTATCGAGGTATGCGGCAGTAGATAATCCCAACTTAGAACTAATAATTTATCTTCTGTGTAATTATAATCTGGTGGCCGAGTAATTATATTATTTTTTGAATCAGTGTAATCAAGTAAAATCAGGATATCCGTTGACCCACCTTTTTTGTTCTAACGGTTAGAAACTGGTTAGGGCATACCGATATTAAGACTACTCAGAACTACATCAACCATGCAGATATGTATTATAACCAAGTACCTGTGGATTAGATCGCAAATGCGATAAAACCACAAAAAGGAGGCGATAAAAAGTAGGTCATTTTTAAGGAGAGAAACAACAGAATAGGGATTTCACCTCTGTTGCCTGAATTCTCTCCTGTACACGAGAGCGGATCTGCCGGGATTAAAATTTTCTCAAGATAAGGGAGTGAAAACAAAGTGTATTTTTTCTCTGTTGACTGCTTTTCTTTAAATTAGGCCAATATATCTAATAAAATTATTTAACCATAAGTTATCAAATTTGATTACCTATGATTAGAAAAATTTATTAATGATAGTAGCATATATACTATCATGAATACACTAAGAATAGTTAAAAAACTTGAAGAATACCCTACATTTAATATTGACACTTTTGCAAATATTATTGATAAAGATAAAACTTATGCTAAAATGCATCTAAATAGGTTGAAAAATAGAGGCATAGTAAAACAAATCCAGAGAAATGTTTATACTGTGCAAGAAGACCCTTTGATTATCTCCTCAAGAATAGTATGGCCAAGCTACATTTCTTTATGGGCTGCATTTCGTTATCATAATTTAACTGAGCAAATACCAAATAAAATATCTGTTATAACTACTCGTTCAAAAAGTCGTGATAAGATACAAATAATGAATACAACAATTATTTTTGAAAAAATCCGATCAATATGGTTTTTTGGTTTTTTAAAAATCAAAATACAGGGGTTTGAGGTTTTTATTGCAGAAGCTGAAAAAGCTCTGATAGATGCTGTTTTACTTAAGAAAATCTCAACTGCTGAGGTATACTCTCTTTTAAGGGAAAATATTAAAGATATCTCTACCAAAAAAATTGTGGATTACATCCTTAGAACAAATAACAATGCTTTGGCAAAAAGATTTGGTTGGATGCTTGAAAATCTTGGATGTAACTATGCAAAAAAACTAAAAAAACAGGCATATAAGACTATGATACCACTCGATATTACTCGGCCCTTAACTAGGCTAAAGGATAAAGAATGGGGAATTATTGTTAATATTGGAGGGTATAATGATATCAAAATTAGAACTTACAAGAATTGCTGAGATAAAACATCTCGCAGTCAGAAATACTGAAAAAGATTACCTTCTTGAACTTTTGTTATATATTTTATCAGATGATAGACGTTCTCTGATATTTAAAGGTGGAACAGCGTTATATAAATTTTATAATCTCAACAGGTTTAGTGAAGATCTTGATTTTGATGTTGTTGGAAAAAGATTTGATACAGATAAGATGATAAAAAAAATAATCAGACATCTCGAACTAACTGGAATGCAAAGAACAATTTTTGAAAAAACAGAACATGGTAACGAAATTAATATACGACTCGCAATAAGAGGACCTCTTTACGATGGAAGTAAGAATAGCATGTCTAGAGTTACAATAAACATTAGCAAAAGAGAACGACCACTATCACCTCTTGAGAAACTACTTGTTACAGCATATACTGAAATACCTTCGTTTGAACTCTCTGTACTTGATGTTGAAGAAATTGCAGCAGAAAAAATTAGATGTATCTTTACTAGAGAAAAACCAAGAGATGTCTATGATCTCTGGTTCTTATCAAGAAAAAACATTACTATAGATATTTCAGTTGTGAATAAGAAACTTAAAATCTATAGATTAATATTTAATCAAAAAAATTTCTTGAAAAAAGTAAATGAAAAACGTGACATGTGGAGACGAGATCTACAGGATTTAATTATAGGAACCTTACCTGATTTTAACAAGATTAAAAACGAGATAGAGAACTGGTGTAAAACCTGGGCATAATAAAATACGTTTCACTTTATGACTAATCTAACAAAAATCAACGGATCTGCCGGGATTTGAACCCGGGTTAGAGGCTCCGGGGGCCTCTGTGATATCCAGTTACACTACAGACCCATTATAATTCTACAATATAAATTTTGATTAATAGACTTACTATAAATTAACAAATTAAAAAAATTTATATTCTAAACAATGCTGTCTTAGACGGGTTTTGGAAATGAAAGAACAAGAATCTGTAAAAAAAGAAAAAGAGTATATAGAAACTGGTATACCTGGTTTTGATAAACTTTTTAGTCATGGTATACCAAAAGGTTCCACTGTTTTGGTTGCTGGGGGAACTGGATCGGGTAAAACAAATTTTTGTTTACAAATTCTTGCTTATCATGCTGCTCAGGGGAAGAAATGTTATTTCATGGGATTTGAAGAATCTGAAGATAGATTAATAGAACACATGGAGGATTTTGGGTGGAACCCTAGAGAATTGATTAAATCTGGTAATCTTAAGATTAAGAGATTTTTAACAAGTGAGATTTATTATTATGATAAAAAAAAGGGTACTGATATTCAAGCTATGATGACAAAAGAAGTCGATCCACTTCTTATGGAGTTAGAGCCATTAGCAATTTCTGAAGAAACCGGTTTTGTACCAGATTTTATTATTCTTGATTCATTGTCTGCAGTTGCATCAACTTTCACAGGTAAAGAGCAATCCTATCGTTTTTATGTTGAACGCTTATTTAGGTTTTTTGAAAAAATTGGTTGTACAACTTTTTTAATAACTGAGACCCAGCAGATACCCGAGCTTTTTTCCCCAACTGGTGTTGAAGAATTTTTAGCAGATGGTGTTTTGGTTTTTTATAATTTTAGAAGGGAAAACACCAGAGAAACAGCTGTTGAAGTTCTAAAGATGCGTGGTGAAAAACATCAGAAGAAGATGTTTGCTTTAAAAATTACTGACAAAGGTGTTAGTGTTTATCCTGAAGTTGAGGTTTTTGGTGCTTTAGAAGTTAAGTAAGTTTTATATAGGGATTTACTTATTTTCTTTTTGGGATAGGGATGACCAAAGTAAATTGTTATAGTTATGATTTTGTTGGTAAGGAGAATTTAGAAAGAACACTTGTTCGTCGTAATTATTATAAGACATTTTTAAATCAATTTGTTAAAGATCATGAAAATGGCTCTTTTGTTTTGCTTGAAAGCCCTTTTCAGTCTTATTTTGATTATAATGTTGAATCCATTGATTATCTTTTGAATGAGGGTTTTCAAGGAATTTATGTTAGTTTTCAGCGTCCTTTTAATAATGTTGCTGATAATTTTAATAGAAAAGGTATTGATTTGAATAAAATTTTGATTATTGATGGTGCAACTGCTTTTGCTTCTGAGAAACAGAAAGAAAATCCAAGGTGTGTTAATATTTCTTCAGATATGGAAATTGATGAGCTGGTAAATGTTATTAATGAATCTTTACAAAAGTTAGAAGGTTGTAAAAAATTTGTTTTTGTTGATTCTCTTTCAACTATTGCTCTTTACAAGTCTTTTCCTGAGGCTTTAAAACTTCCAAAGAATTTATTGGAAACTTTAAAGGAAAGTTCTTGTGAAAATGTTACATTGTTTTTTAATATTGCTGAAGAGCTTTCTAAAGATTTTCTTGTGGAGAGTATGTCTAGTTATAGCAATGAGTTTATTCATTTGGGTTTGTGCACATAATTTGTTTATTTTTTTATCTTAATAGAAAGATTTATATGCTAGGTTAGTTAATTTATATTATAATATTTTATATAATGGGGAATACATTAGAGAAAAAGTGAACTAAAAATGGTAACTGAAGGAAACTCTATTAATTATCTTGCAAAACTTGAAAAAGAATTAAAGGGCATTCCCAGTGATTATATTGTTTTTTTGGAAACTAGTTCTGATAAATTTCTTGAAGTTAGTCTTGCTGCAATAAAACTTTTGGCAAATAAAAATGACAGTGGTATTATTGTTTCTGCTAATCGTCCATATAAGAATTTAATAGATTTTTATAAAAGAAATGATATTGATGTAAGTAAAATGTTTATTTTAGATTGTATTACAAAGAATCAGTTTAATACATATAATGGTGGAAATGTTGTTTTTTTAGAAAATGTATCTGCCTTAACTGATATTTCACTTCATCTTGATGAACATATTAAGATTATGAATGGTAAGAAGTTTTTGTTCATTGATTCAATTACAACTATGCTTATTCATAATGACCCTCATATTTTTGCAAGGTTTGTTCATAGTGTGCTTACAAAGATGAGGCTTTATGGTACAGGTGGGCTTATTATCTCTCTTGAGGAAAAAACAAATAGAGAGATAAAAGCAGAAATTGCTCAGCTTTGTGATAAGGTAATAAAAATATAAAATTTAGATTTTTGTTTTGTCTTTTTTTCCATCGAAATTTGTTGTGTGAATTATGTTTTGTTACAAATTATTATTTAGTTTCAAAAGACCAAATTGGTCCTACAGTTGTAGCACCCTGAACATCCCGGGCAATGATTTGCCAATAATAAGTTGTACTAGTACTAAGATCTGGGTCTGGGTCATAGAATTCTTCTGATTGACTTGAATTTACCAACGTTAAAGGTGGGTTTTCTGTTCCTAGGTAAACATCATAAAATACATCATCACCATCTTCATCTCCACCAATCCAGCTAAGTACTATAGTAGTTTTTACATTCATTTTATTATCAGTTGGATTTGGTTTCCTTGGTATATTTGGTAAATTATTTTCAGTAGTAAACGTATAATACCTTCCACCATTATTGTCTATAATTGTATAGCCTTCTGAACTAGTGGATTGTACTTCATAATAGTATGTTGTGTGCGAGTCCAAGCCTGAGAGTGATACCGAATGTGATATTACACCAGAAGATCCTGTTACTTCAATTGTTGGTGTTGTTGTACCATATCTTAGTATACTATCACTTTGTACATTTGTATCCCATGTAATTATTGCGGAGTCATATGTTATATCTGATGAGTTTACATTAAAAATAACTATTGGGGCGAATATTTTGTAATTGTTTTGTATATCTGTGTAATTTAATGCTCTATCATAAATAGCTACTTCATCTATTAAACCATAGAATAAATCACCAAAAATTAGATTACTATAAGTAACTATTATTTGTTCTGTCATTGCTAAAGTATTTTTCAATATACCGTTGACATACAACTTCATCAGATTTCTATCATAAGTTAAAACAACATAATTCCATGAGTTTGGTACAATCGATGCATTAATTGTAATAGTATTTATGTTTGCATATACTACATTTAGATTAGCATATATTCCGTATGAACCCAACTTGTGGATTCCTCTGCTGTAATAATCTGATGGAAACTCCACATTTATAGGCATTAAATAACCAGGATGACCATTACCTCCAGCTATTGATTCAAAAACAATAGCAAAGCCGCGTTCAGTAATTTTAATTGCAATTGGATTATTACATCTATCATTATTTTGGGGTAAATCTACTTTATTATTTGATAGTATGGTAATAGATCCATCATTTGTAATTTCTAGTATTGTATAATATCCATCAGAACTTCCTTGTCCGGCTGTGGAATACACTATTATATAATAATTTTCAGAATGATGTATTATGCATGGATTAAAACAATCTGCACTTTCAAATATCTCACTGCTTTTAATGTTAATATCTGTACCATCTGAAGAAATGTCAAATGTTTTTAAAATACCATTTTCAGAAGAACCACGATAAGCAAGGGCAAATAAATCACTTTCACTGTGAATAAAACTCGGTTCATAACATATATTATCAAAAACAAATTCTTTTCCAGTATATTCAATAAAGCCATCTGATGATATGTTAAATGTTTTTATTACACCAAAATTAGAAGCATTACGATAAGCAACAGCAAATACATTATCAGCTACTTGAATAATACAAGACCCATAACCTTGAACATCATCAAAATTTGCCATCTCTCCAGTAAAATTAATATGACCATCATGAGAGATATTTACCGTTCTTATTACACCAACAGAAGGATGAGCATCATCAACATAAATACTATAAGTAATTGCAAAAATACTATATGAGTCAAAATCGTGAACTTTTACCATACTGGGACGATTAGGCTCTCCAATGTTGGTTTCATTATCATCAAAAATTTTATTTCCTGTATTTTCGATAGTACCATTTAAGGATATATTATATGTTTTAACATAAATACTGAGATTTTTACTTTCGGTTTTCGTATTATATGCAACAGCATAAATATTTCCAAAGATATGAGTAATTATTGGTCTCATATTCTGCTGGTTAGGATTTCCTTCTCCAAAATCATACTCAACATCTACGACACTATTTTCTGATAATTGATGATGAGGTGTAAGATCAACTGTTTGCAAATTTCCCTCATGCTTTGAATCTTCACTTACAACTGCAAAAAGATATTTATCACCTGTAATATTAGTAACATAGGGTGTGTAACCAAACTGATCCAGCAAGCCAATAGTTCCTCCGGGTGAATCTGTAAAAGGTTTGAGCCAAGCTTCTATTGTTATATTTTCAGTCATATGTAAACTATAATGATCTTTTACTTCAACATAACCATCATAATCAATTACATTAAAGATTCCTGATCTATTTGCCAATGTGCTTATAACATCATCTGTTGTATTTGCATCATTATGCGCTGTTCCATGATTATTGTTTCCAGAGCTATCTTTTACTTCAAGCGGTGTTCCATCCCAAAAAGACTCATTAAAATGCCATAGTCCTCCTCTTCCAAAAGGTGGTACCATATATCCTTCTTGGAGTCTTCCCCAGAAAACTATTGAATTACTTTTTTTATCAACAATTGTTGCTTCAATCTGTGGATCGCTTAAGTCTCCAAGAGATAAAACAGGAAATATTTTTTCACCAATGTTCCAATTATTATTTAGGTGTAAAAAATCGCTTATTTTCCTAAGAGGTATTTGTTGTCCAGCTATTGTTAAAATAATTTCAGTATCTGGACCGAGTGTCTGGCCACGTCTGCTTTCAAAGGCTACAGTAGTATTACCATCTTCAGTCTCTAATTTTCCTATTATAGTTACATAAGTCTCAGGACTAGGGCCAGGGTTTGATAAAACCTGAACATAAATTACTGATACGGCAACTACGGCTATTGATAATAAAACAATTGCACCTATTATCTCAGAAACTGCTGAATCCCCTATTTTTAT
>Ga0209636_10005664_pt1 | contig 12755 bp, 10 predicted proteins | sample DeeMarSWOR152_54_FD_187464 | JGI IMG/M metagenome (GOLD analysis project Ga0209636, IMG submission 187464) | Marine sediment microbial communities from White Oak River estuary, North Carolina - WOR-1-52-54 (SPAdes) (version 2) | ecosystem: Environmental > Aquatic > Marine > Intertidal zone >...
AGCTTCAAATGAAAGTCTTAACTTCAAAAGTAGATAATCATTTCACCTTCAGCTTCTCTGGATGTTATTCTGATCGACATAGGAAACTTACCATCCTCGTTCATTTGAATCATGTAGGCAAGAGAAGAGATTTGCTTAACATATCTAGATTCGTTCTTCGGTATGTCCATCAGCTCCACAGGTTCTGCCTTTGCCCAGCTTTGAACAACAACGCTGCTTGCATCTCCGCCGATAGCTTGAAGTGTAAATGATATATCATATATGAGCCAAATTGTACCGTTTTCCCGAGGTTCGCCATAGTTGATCGTAGGCTCTAGAATCCTAAAGTACTCTTCAGCTGGCTTCTTCTCCGGTCTTTGGTTGTTTTGCTGACTTATATATGCGGCCACCGTTACGATGACAAAAAGACAGACGATAGCCAATAAAACCAGCTTTCTATTGTCTATTTTCCTTGTTCTACTCTTTTTCTTCCGCATCTCACTCGCGCGTACTATTCGGTAGAAAAACAAATATTTAAAAATTATTCTTGCAGACATTTTTGGCCGCAAACCTTCTGCTGCATACTTAGATAACCCGAACCTGTTAAAACTTGAAGTATCCTGTAAGAATCAGAAGTCCATTAAAGTATAGATATATTGTTTAGAACAGTGATCTAGGCTTATTATCGGATCACCAGCCGGCTAAATACCAAGAAAACCCGTTACCTTGAGTGGTTATAGATTTGATAAAATCGGCAAATATAGGTCTATTGAAGAGAGGTTTATTGTATATTGCGTGAAAATCTTGAAACGTCTAGAACGCCGCGCGCTCAACATTCAAAGAAGTAAGGTGCCAATCGCTATGGCCAATCCAATTGCACCTGCTCCAATAATAATCACACGTTTACACGTACTCAGCTTTATCTTAGATGTTGCTAATAGCATGAAGGAACCGGCGGCAAAGATCACGGCTCCTTCGATAAACAATAGATCGCTTAGTGTCCGTATTATTGTATACCAGCCTTGTTTAGTCAAGAAGGTGACCCATACACTTGCTACCACAATGTCAAGAATGAGTATGATAGAAATGACTAAAACAATATTTCGGATTGCAGTTGGGAATTTGAAACGTTTTGTCTGCACTGGTTTTGTTGAATGCATGGGCTCATCTATGAAAGGTGAGAAAATGTTTTTTAAAAACTTTGCCTCGTTGAGTCAAAACGGAAATCAAATTGTGATACGTCAAAGGTGCGTTTAAGCGCTGTTATCTGGTTTGTTTGCATCTTCAGCAACCTTTGTCTAGACCAAAGTGCCTAGTTTTTAGTCATATTTGCCTTGCTAGGACTTTATTTCAAGGGATAAAACAGGTTTATGTTAGAACCTAACAATTTAGCCTTTGAAGAGGTGGCAAGCTACAAAATGTCCATTTCCTACGTCTATTAGCTTAGGTTCTTCTGTACGGCAAATGTCCATTGCTCTATCACACCTCGGATGGAATCTGCAACCTACAGGAGGGTTCACTGGGCTTGGCACATCTCCCTTTAGTATGATTTGATCTCGGTTTGCGGTTGGATCCGGAATTGGAACTGACGCGATGAGAGCTATAGAATAGGGGTGCATTGGTTTTTTGAATATCTCCTCTGTGTTAGCGAGTTCTACAATTTTTCCTAGATACATGACTGCAACTCTATGGCTTATGCATTCTACAACGCTTAGATCGTGGCTGATGAACAGGTAGGTTAATTCGAATTCCTTCTGTAGGTCTTGGAAGAGGTTGAGCAACTGAGCTCTGACAGAAACATCTACAGCGGAGGTTGGCTCATCAAGGACCACGAATTCTGGAGTGGTTGCTAGGGCTCTCGCTATTGCGATTCTTTGCCTTTGCCCGCCGCTGAACTCGTGTGGATATCTGTATACATGTTTTTCTGTCAGACCCACCTTGCCAAGTATTTCAAGCACTTTTTCCATGACTTCTCTTCCTCTGGCCAGTTTTTGGACGATGAGTGGTTCCCCAACTATGTCTTTGACAAGCATCCTAGGGTTAAGAGAAGATGTTGGATCTTGATAGACTATCTGCATCTTTCTTCTAATCCCTTTCAGCTTTCGTCCGCCGTATGTGGATAGGTCGTATTGTTTTCTCAGATCCTTCAGCCTATCGGTCTCTTGGTCTGAATGTTCAAACTTCTCTATTTCCTCCATCATGTCGTGGGGAGCGTCAAAATAGATGTGGCCAGTGGTTGGCTTGAGCAGTCGGATTACTGTCTTGCCAAATGTTGTTTTGCCGCATCCTGACTCGCCAACCAGACCAAAGCACTCACCTCTAGTTATTGTAAGGCTGACATCGTCTACTGCCTTTACGTCCCCTACTTTTCTTTTGAAAACTCCTGCTTTTATGGGAAAGAACTTTTTTAGTCCTAATGTTCTTATCAGACCTGTCATCTTGCTTCCACCGGGAATAAGTAACATGCAACAAAGTGGTCCTTTCTCACTTCTAGAATCGGTGGCCTGACTTTACGGCATATCTCCATAGCCATAGGACACCTAGTATGGAATCTGCAGCCTAAGGGTGGCTCTATCAAATTCGGTACCGTGCCTTCAATTGACTTAAATTCTACTCCAGGCCTCGGAATAGACTCCAACAGAGCTTTGGTGTAGGGATGAAGAGGATTCTGAAAGATTTCTATTACTTCGCCCACCTCACAGATATTTCCAGCGTACATTACAGCTACGCGATCACACATTTCCGCAATAACTCCCATATCGTGGGTTATGTAAAGGATTGATGATTTGAATCTGTCTTTAAGCCTTCTTATGAGGTCCAAGATCCTGGCTTGAACAGTCACGTCAAGAGACGTTGTTGGCTCATCAGCGACCAAGAGAATTGGATTACATGCGAGGCCCATGGCTATGACAACTCGTTGTTGCATGCCGCCACTGAGTTCATGAGGATACATGTCGGCGACCCTGTCCGGATCCGGTATCTCCATACTTCGAAGGATCGCGACAACCGCTTTTCTTACCTCTTTCTTCAATCTACGCATATACCAATTGGCAATTGGAATTTTTGAGAGTATCTTGAGAGAAAAGGAATTTGGGTTTCGTAACATTTTGTTGAAAATTCTTTTCTCCCATCCATAAAAGCGACCTTTGAAAGATCCTGCCTCCACGTTTTGAATGTCCTTTTCAAGTTGATCAAGTGCACTCTGAATCAGTTCCGGTTTCCTGTGTTGTAAGAAGACTTCCGAGACCTGTTCATAAACGTTGTACACAGGGTTGAGGGCGGATCTTGGTTCTTGAAATACCATGGCAATCTCCTTTCCCCTGACTTTTCTCATGGCAGGATCATTTAGACTGAGGAGATCTACATCGCCGTCTCTCGTCTTGAAAGTCACCTTCCCGCCTTCTATCCTCCCAGGTGACGGGATGAGATTGAAGATTGAGAGGCCTGTCATGGTTTTTCCGCAGCCTGTCTCTCCTACGATTCCCAGTGTTTCGTCCTCTTTCACAAATACATTGACCCCTTCTAGGGCTTTGACAACTCCTTCATAGGTGTAGAATCTCAAGACAAGATCTTCGATTTCGACGAGTTTGCTCATTTATCTTCTCCTCAGAGTTGGGTCCAATATGTCTCTGAATGCGTCTCCTAACAGATTCCATCCCAGAACGAAAGTGAATATGAAGAGACCAGGTATGAGCCACACGTACCAGTGCTTGAATGGATCGGCGAGGTTCGCGTAAATATAATTTCTTGACAGAGCTATGAGTTGTCCCCAGTCGGCGTATCCGGGTGGGGCGCCGAGCCCTAGAAAACTCAGCGCTGCAGCGGTCAAGACGATTGCACCTATGTCTAGGGAGGCCATGATTAAGATAGGGTATATTGCGTTCGGGAAAACGTGTCTGACCATTACTCGAAGATCGGAGCACCCGACAGCCTTAGCGGCTTCGACGTAGTCCTCCTGCTTGACTCTTAATACCTCCCCCCGGATCACTCTACTGTACGATGGCCATCCAACTAGGACGAGGGCTAACAAGACTTTGTCCAATTTGTTCATGGCGAAAACCAAGGGACCCAAGTTAATCATCGACGGCAAGGCGGTAACCAAGGCCATGCAAAAAATCAAACCGGGAAAAGCATAGATGACATCGGTGAACCGCATCAATATCTCATCAATGATTCCTCCGTAGTAGCCAGAGATGCCTCCGATAGCGAGACTGATGATTAACGAACTCAACACAACGAAGATTCCGACACGAAATGCTGTCCTGGTTCCCCAAACGCATCCATAATAAAGGTCATAACTTTCTTCGGTCGTTCCGAATGGATGTGAGGGATTGGGCGGATGGGGCATCAATCGCTCGATGGCGGGAATGTCCAGATCCTTCCATACAATGTACGGGTCACGCTTTCCCATAGGTGGTGGGCGTGGAGGCGCCAGTACGGGAGCTAATAACGCAAGTGCTATATAGAAGGCGAGTATGGCTAAGCCCAGGATTGAAAGGGGACTTTTCTTTATCCTGCTAACCGTAAATCTTAGTTCTTTTATGGTAGGGTCCATTGAGGCTCTGAATTCTGTCAACCTGCCGCGGATGTCCATCTTGTCACCCCAGTTTGATTCGAGGATCTACGTATGCGTATGCCACGTCTACTATTAGATTTGTAACTACAAAAACGACGCCTGTCAACAGAGAGAAGCCTAATACGAATGGGATGTCGAGGTGAAGGGCCGCACTGGCAGCAGCCCTTCCGAGACCGGGGAGAACGAAGATAGTTTCCGTTATCACCATACCTGTCATCATGCCTGCGAACAGAAATCCAGAGATTGTAACCACTGGGATCAAAGCGTTCCTTCTCGCATGTTTATTGATTACTTCACCTTGACTTAGACCTTTTGCCCTTGCTGTAACCATGTACCCTTTGTTGAGGGCCTCTAACATGCTTGATCGCATCACCCTTATAACGAGGGCTATCTGGACTATAGTCAGGTTTACGGCTGGAAGCACAATATGCTGTAGCGCATCCCAAACTATCCACAGTTGCCCATTCAATAACCCGTCAATTGTATTGAATCCTGTGTAATAATTGTAAGTGCCAACCCTTAGACCCGACCTTACGAATTTATCTGCTTCCCTGCTCAGCCTACCAGGCGGAAAAATACCGAAACCGCCGTAAAAGACTGAAAGCAATATTATGGCAGACCAGAAGGTTGGAAGAGACCAGCCGATTATGGCCACAACCCTTGTTAGATGGTCAATGGGTTTATCACGGTGCACAGCCGATTTAACCCCTAGGTATATGCCCAGAATGACAGTGAAGGGTGCGGAATACAAGGCAATCTCAGCGCTGACAGGAAACTTCTGGATGAGAGACGGTAGGACAAACATACGTTGCTCTTGCGAGTATCCCAGGTTTCCGTGCAGAACTTCGGACAACCAGCGAAAATACTGAATGTAGACCGGATCATTTAAGCCATATTTCTCGATAACGGCGGTCATGTTCCTGACTTTAGTTATGTCAACGTAAAGGGCAGCTCTGGCCACTGGGTCAAAGAATTGGGTGATTGCGAAGATAAGTAAGGTGACACCAATCAATATCGGTATCATCAGTATAGCTCTTCTGATGACGTATTCCTTTAAACCCACTTAACTCCCTTCTGGTTTTAGTATCCGAGACTCAATATATAAGCGCGTCGGACTAGTAAACTTGAACTATTGACAACCATTAGTTGGATAGACAGCTTAATATTTTACAGTGATAGAGACTTCTTTGGTGTGATTACGTGAACAAGAGGCTTGTACTAACCGCTATAATTATTGCAACCCTCATGTGTCTAGTTTGGGCTCATTATCAGCTAACATTACGATCAGCCTCGAAAGAGGTGTTAAAGACGCCAAAAGCGTTGAAGATTCTGAGCGACATCAGTTATGTGGAGCAGATACAGAGCGGAGAGAAAACGGTCACATTTTTTGTAGTTGCCGGTGTGATTGAGAATAACCTGTCAACTAGTGTCTGCTCTGTCAATGTGACTACGACGTTCTACGACAGTGAGGGAAAAACGATTGGAAATTCACCTCTTTTGGCCCACGCCGAGTTGCAGATAATCGAGTCTGGGAAGAGAGCGCCCTTCAAAACGTATTTGTCATTAGACGCGTTTACGCCTATTCCATCTCGATACCAGATCAATGCTTCATGTTTTGAGACAGTTGAAGACACTGTCAAAGGAGTCGAAGTGATAGACCAAACTGCTGGTTTTGACAAGGAGGGGTATCATAGAGTCGTTGGAGAAGTCCAGAACAATTGGAGAACGAACGCTATCGGCGTGAAACTGATCTGCGCTTATTACAATGAAACAGGCCATCTGATCGCCATGTCTGATACCGTTTTCAGCACAGCGATAGGTTCAGGGAGCAAAGTAACGTTTGACCTAAGTTCAGAACCATTCAGGATAAACCCAGCAAGTTACGAATTATTTGTTGTCGTACATCATTATAATCCCTTGCCTTTTACTCGCTACCTATTATTCTTCGCTATGTTAACATTAGTCTTGATCTTCATCGTCTACATGAAGCGCGTGCGAGGCTGGTGAAGAGCACGATCACAAAACTGCCAGCACTCATATACACAGAGGAGTGAGAACACCCAATCTGTGCCATTCACCGAAGATTTCACTGCTGGAGCAAACATGGAAAAATGTTCCATAAGGATTAAATATCGGCTACCGCATAGTTTTTCACGCCATAATTGGAAAAAAGAAAGGAGAAAAGATAGAAATGAAAACGAAAAGTCTAATTATGCTCGTTTTGACTCTGTTGCTATCAGGGAGTTTCTTGACTACTGCAGCTTTAGGGCAGGTTACAAATCCCACCGAAATGGTTATTGGGACGATTGGTGAGCCGCAGACTGTTGATCCAGCGGAGTGCTACGACACCGCAAGTGGAGAACTGATAATGAACGTTTATGACACGTTACTCTGGTTTGACGGAGAAGCAACTGACGAGTTCAAACCCAGCCTCGCTACATCATGGAGCTATGACGAAGCAACCTACACATACACATTTACTATCAGAGAAGGTGTGCCGTTTCAAGACCCTGCTTACGGTACAGTTACGCCTGAGGATGTAGAATACAGCTTTGAGCGATGGATGGTCATGGACAAGGACGGCGGTCCCACATGGATGATCTTTGAGCCGCTGCTTGGCTGTTACGTTCACGACATTGAAGATCCAGATTTCATAAACAAGATAGACGCTGCTGTCGAGAGCGACGACACCAATGTTTACCTCCACTGTGCTGGACCATTTCCGTCAATGATTGTCTACCAAGTGTTTGCTCAGCAATGGGCAAGCGTACTTGACAAAGAGTGGGCCATTGAACAGGGATGCTGGGACGGAGTATATACCCATGAGTCTGCGCAGACTTACTACAATCCTGCAGTTTCACCACTAATGGATCCTGAACCCGTAATGATGGGGCAGGGTCCCTACATCTTCGACTACTGGGAGCACGCCTTGGAGTGGTCAATCTACAAATTCGACGACTACTGGCAAGGCTGGCCAGGTTCACATCCAACAACCGGAACTGCCAGAGGCTACTTTGAAAGAATGACCGTCAAGTTCATCGATGAATGGGCGACAAGGAAACTGATGTTTCTGGCGGGAGACCTTGACTTCTGCTACGTTCCCAGAATGTACATGGAGGATGTTTGGCTTCAACCAGGAATATTCTGCGCCTATCCTCTAGCAGCGTTGTCAACTTCTGGCTTCTTCTTCAGCTTCGATGTACAATCCACGAGCCGTTACCTGAGAGCTCCGTTCTGCAGCTACGAATGTGGCTACGGCGAATTGAATGAAGGCGGATTCGCACCTGACTTCTTCACTGACATCCACGTGAGAAGGGGCTTCGCGTACTGTGTGGACTACTTCGAGTACATTGCAATAGCATTCCTCGGCGAGGCTGTGTACCCGGCAACCCCAGCAATCTTTGGATTGCCCTACAGACAGTCCGACGCGTGGTACGCCGAACATCAGTATAATCTTGACCTAGCGAAGGCGGAGGAGGAGTTCAAACTGGCTTGGGGCGGTGAATTATGGGAGACCGGTTTCACGCTGCCACTCTGCTACAACATCGGTAACCTCGCAAGGAAAACCATAGCCGAAATGATGGAAACTAATGTTGAGCTGCTTAATGCGAAGTTCCACATAGATGTCTATGAAGTCGAGTGGGGTACAGTGTATATCCCTGAACTGTTCGCCGGTGAGCTGACAGCCTTCGTCATAGGTTGGCTGGCTGACTATCCTGACCCGCACAACTTCTTCCACCCGTTCATGCACACCTACGGAGCCTTTTCAGGCTGGCAATTCTACAGCGACCCTGAAGCCGACGCACTGATTGAAGAAGGAGGAACGTGTGTAGATCCTGTGAGAAGAGAAGAAATCTACTTTGAACTGCAGGAAATGTACATCGACGAGTGCCCATCAGTCTGTGCGTATCAGGCAGCAGGACGCCACTGGGAGCGCACTTGGGTTCAAGGCTGGTACTACAACCCCATATACTCGGGTGTCTACTGCTACGACCTGTGGAAAGAGGAACTGCCTGTAGAAGACACGAATGACGATGGAGCTGTCAACATCAAGGACCTCTTTAGAGTTGCAAAAGCTTTTGGATCCTACTACGCGGTCGGCGACGTACATCCAAGATGGGACTCCTACGCAGACTTAAATCAGGACGTAGAGGTTAACATCAAAGACATATTCCTAATTGCAAAGATATTCGGTTGGAAAGCTCCAGACTGGACACCTTCAGCTTAAACATCAAGCAGAAACATCTCCATACTCTCTTTTTTTTGTAATTTTTCCCTAAATGTGTTGTGAGCATTCTATTCGTAACAAATCCACACCGTGAGACTACCAATCATTAGACGTCTTTACTTTCAGGTTAAATATGTAAGCAATCGTTTAGCTTTTTATGTAGAAGATAATTCCAGAAGATTTAAATTCGGAATGGCTACATGTTCTTACAGTGAAAAAGGAGAAGGGAGATACTAACATGAATTGTAAGAGAAAAGTGTTATCTGTTATCTTGCTAACATTAGCGTTGACTCTCGGTGTGAACGTGGCCGTCTTGCCGACAAGAGCTCAAGAAGGTCCGAAAATCTTTGTTTATCCGGAGAATAACCTGTTTTCAACGGAGACCACTGTGGTGGGTGACACGTTCACGGTGAGTGTTAACACGACTGGTTGGGTGGCCCCGGGACCTTACGGTTATGAGTTCAAAGTGTTCTACGATCCCACGTTGTTAACTATTGTAGATGCCGAATATCCGGACGGACACTTCTTTGCCGATGTGTCCAGTTTTGAAGTGGATCCCATCATTGAAGCCAACTATGTGACGTTTGCCTCCATTATCACTGAGGACCTGCCTGAGGGAGTCACTGGCAGCGGAGTCTTCTCACAAGTGATCTTCGAAATAATAGCCGAGCCACCGTTGACAAATCCCGTGTCGTGTGATCTGACAATTAACGATGTTGATGTTTTGGATTACGATGGCAACTCGTTGTTCCCCGAAATCGTGGATGGCTACTACGAATTTGCGCCACCTGAAATTCCTAAGCCTTATCTCAAGGTTTTGCCTGAAAGCGTCTCCGCGGAGGAAGTTGGCGACGAAGTTGTCGTCAACATTACGGTTCAAGAGCTCGCTGCAGACTTTAGAGCCGTTGGGTTCGAGTGGAAACTGTATTTCAACACGTCAATTCTCGAATATGTCAACGCAACTGAAGGAGACTTCTTAGCAGGGATTGCAGCAGCTGCGGGACCCGAGTATGGAACCTACTTCCACGCCGTCAAAGACCCCGGCTACGACTACATTGTGAGCTTCAGCTTATACTACAAGATGCCTGCGCCTCCTGAAATATTTCCAGAGGGAAGCGGAACCTTAGCGACGATAGAGTTCCAAGCCAGTTACAAGCCAACTGTCTTAGACATGGTTGCTTCATGCATCCTCGATCTTGAAGGTGTCTTCATAGTGAATGACGAAGGAAACGCCATAGAAACTGACCCTCACGAAGACGGTGAATACTTCATATCTATTGCCGCACCGCCATACCTGTCAATTACACCCAAAACGTACACAGCGACAGTGCTTAACGAAGAGTTCGACTTAACAGTGTTTGTGAACGAGTTGGAGGCTGACTGGAAGATGGTGGGTGCCGAATTCAAGATACGTTACAACCTGACAATGCTGGACATCGTGAACATCACGGAAGCCGGCTTCATGAAGCACTTCGCGATGCTGAGTGGAACATCTGAACCCTACACGTGGTTCCAGTTCTACGTTGATCAAGACACAACTTCAGGCTACGGAATCGTCGGCGTGCTAATATTGCCCTTGGACAATGGAACATGGCTTGGCCCGTTCCCTGACACAACCAGTTACGGAGCCCCAGGAGACCTGGCAACAGTAACGTTCAAGGCCATAGATCAACATCCAGACGTAGACCTAACAAGTGACGTTTACCTTGACGAAATAACCCTTGCCAACACAGCTGGCAGCAAAATCCCCTACGATGCAGACACGACAGCGGTTGAAGGACTATGCAAATACACAATATTAGCGTCGGTTCCGCCTTTCGCAGGCTTTCTTGATCTAATGACTCAATATGCCTATCCATGGAATGGATTAGGTCGAAACGCTGCTAGCGACGCATTCCCACCACAAGGAGTTGTGCACCTCTTGGGAAATGTAACGTATCGGGGTGATGTGGTTCCTTTCAAGCCTGTCTCCTATGCGATAACAACACCAACCGGTGAGACATTTTATGCAACGACGTTCACCGAAGACGATGGCATTGCAGACTTCGAATATTCGTTACCTGGTTCAGAGGCAAACTTCGGATTATGGACTGTCAAGGCAAGTGTGGATCTCGCTGGAACAGTAATGTCTGACACACTATACTTCCTTGTGGGCTGGCTAGTAGAGGTAGCCGAAATTGAAGCGCCTGCAATCGCCTACAAAGATGAGACAATGGACACGAATGTTACTTTGACGAGGATTTGCATGCAGGATCCAAGAGACATTATGAACATGCTACTGGTTGATTCAAAGGGAGAACCAATAACAGACAATGACCTGCTTTTGTACATCACCGTGACCGATGAACTCAAGCAACCTGTCGCCACGCAATTGTTGAACACGTCGATGATCACTGAGTCAGGGTTCAGTCAAGAAGAACTGAAAGCTTTTGTCATGAACGTAGGAGAACACTGGACGGATCACATAGCCATTATCAGAGCACAATATCCTGAACTAGTGAGTGTAGTGATGAACGGAATTGGAATTTCACCAGCGGCTTTCTCCGGTGAAGCGGCGATACATGTAAACTTGCTCACAGACTTCCCAGGCGTAGCATACTGTCGCGAAGGCTTAGAAACCGTGTGGATACAGAAAAGGAAGTGAGGGCTTGAAAAGCCCTACCCCCCTTATTTTTATGATCTTTTTTCTAGTAATTAGTCTCTCTAATATGGTTTATGCTTCTCCAGATGTTCATGTTACTGTCGTCACGGACAAGCAAATCTACGGGTCCGACGAGCTTGTCCATATTCATGGAGATCTAGACCGTGATGGAACACCCGTGACAAACGCATTGGTAGCCATCCAAGTAAACGATGCACAAAACAAGGTAGTTTCAATCAGAACTCGCTCAACAGGAACTGTGCCTTTGCCATGGTCCATAGACATCACCGGATTTTTTCCATGCGACCAAACGGGAAACCCAAAAGACGCGTTTATGAAAGGCACTCTGGCCTACTTCAAAGTCACCGTGAAAAACCTAGACACGATATCATCCAGGTATGTGACAGTAACCATCAATCTTTACGACCACAACCAAGTCTCCTTCGGAATAGCTTGGGTCGGAACAACGGTAGGACCCAACAGAGAATTCACGTATCTATGCTCAATACCAATCTCGTGGGAAACCTCAACCGGAGACGCTTATGCCTTTGCCAACGTCTATAACAAGTGGCCCAAAGAAAACGGAATAGCCTACTGCGGCGAGGAAGCCGTAAGCTTCACAATCACTGACGGTGCTGGCTCACCAAGCAGCGCTGGTTCTGCCACTTCGCAGTCTCTAGGTTCCGAAGGAACGTACGAACTAGCGTTCAGACTAAGTAGCAAACCCGCACTGGGAGACCACGCGGTCTATGCAAGCTATTATGAAGCCTTTGCCACTACCGTTTTTGATGTTGTTTGGCTGTTCACCGACGTGAATCGAAACGGCAAAGTCGATATAGCAGACCTTTTTGTGATTGCCAAAGCCTTTGGGTCCCAATCGGGAGATGTCGGATGGAATCCTAAGGCAGACTTGAACAGCGACAATTCAGTGAACATTGTCGACCTGTTCAGAGTAGCAAAAGACTTTGGAAAAACCAGAACATAAGACCGACCATTAACGTTACTGCAGCTTTTTCTAAACGCATGGAAACTTCGACGGTAGAAGATAATTCCAGAAGATTTAAATTCGGAATGGCTACATGTTCTTACAGTGAAAAAGGAGAAGGGAGATACTAACATGAATTGTAAGAAGAGAATGTTAACTGCTATGCTACTGACGTTGGCTCTGACGGTTGGTTTGAACTTTGCAGTTTTTCCGATAACTGCTCAAGAAGGTCCGAAAATCTTTGTTTATCCGGAGAATAACCTGTTTTCAACGGAGACCACTGTGGTGGGTGACACGTTCACGGTGAGTGTTAACACGACTGGTTGGGTGGCCCCGGGACCTTACG
>Ga0209636_10005665_pt1 | contig 12755 bp, 12 predicted proteins | sample DeeMarSWOR152_54_FD_187464 | JGI IMG/M metagenome (GOLD analysis project Ga0209636, IMG submission 187464) | Marine sediment microbial communities from White Oak River estuary, North Carolina - WOR-1-52-54 (SPAdes) (version 2) | ecosystem: Environmental > Aquatic > Marine > Intertidal zone >...
GGACCGCAGTGGAAAACAGCCAATCCTTCAAGGTTTAGTGGCAACGGCTTGCCCTGCTTGAAATATTCTAATGCTCTTTTGTGAGCTTGATCCCTTGCAGTAAACATCGTTCCACTTACGTACAAAACGTCATTTACCCTCAGTTTGCGTATTTCCTCCTCCGATATTGGAGTCTTAAATTTGTATACTGCCATTTTATTTCACCTCACTTGGCTTTGTGAGTCAAATATTCAACCGTTCCATCTAAACCAATTCTCGCCGTAGCTCTTCTCGCAGCCCAACAATTGAAGGCAACAGCCGCCGGATAGGACGCTGGATGCCTAAATGCATAATCTATGTTTACGCCCAAAACTGTGGTTTTTCCCCCAAGTCCCATCGGCCCAATTCCGGTCATGTTTACAGCCTCCAGAATCTCCTTTTCAAGCTTTGCTATTTCAGGGTCCTGATTTGACACATTTAATGGTCTTAATAAGGCTTTTTTCGCTATTTTCATGGCAATGTCGGAGCCTCCCCCTATGCCTACACCCAGAATGTTTGGCGGACAAGGTTTGGCCCCCGCCTTCATAACAGCGTCAACGACAAACTTCTTCACTCCATTTAATCCCTCGCCTGGAACAAGCATACCCATGACACACGTATTCTCTGAACCTCCACCTTTTGGCAATACCGTCATCTCTATCTCATCTCCCGGCACGATTTCCCAATTTATCCACGGTATGAACCTTCCAGTGTTGTCTCCACTGTTCTTTTGAGTGAAGGGATTAACAGCATTCGGACGAATAGGAACCTCTGTTGTGGCTCTTCTTGTGGCTTTTATCAAAGCTCCTTCGATCTTGTCGAAATCTTTCGCTTTAGCACCAGCCTTGATATAGAATAGTATCGTTCCTGTGTCTTGGCATATAGGCGCCTGAAACTTCTCGGCTAAATCAACATTGTCCAAAATCGCCTTCAACTGCGTCTTTCCCGCGTCGCTCGTTTCCTCAGCATGGGCTTTCTGCAGTGCTCGCTTGACATCTTCGGGTAAATAGATTACTGCTTGCTTTATAAGATTAAAAGCCACTTTTTCCGCAATACCTGACATTTCCAAAAGTCTCCCTCTTAACAGTCTGAGGTAAATCAGTACACTTATAACTCTTACTTGATGTTCTGCTTGTTTTTCCGTCGGATAGATCAAGTTTGATTCCAGACACAGTCGGTAAATGTGACGTAACATTCGTTGACACAACGGTCTTCCCTGACATTGAAGGATCGCTCTTTGGAACTGCTACGAAACAATAATGCTTGTAATTCCATGAGTCGACGAAATGCTTATCAGTTCAGGTATGCCTGAGAACACTGTTTTTGATCGTGTTGAAGGCTTATGTCAAGGGGTACGAGAGACATGAATGAAGCGAATCATAAACTCGCATGGAGGAAAAATATGAGAAAAAGTTTGTTGCTCATCGGCTTTGTCTTGTTCACAATTGGTGCAGTGTTGGGCTTCTACAGTTCGCAGAGAAACTGCCTGACAGCATTCGTTACGAGAGGCTACATGAGTTTCTGGACGACTATGGAGATTCTAGGCGGGATTATAGCGTTAGCTGGCATCATAATTGGACTAGTTGGTTTCGTCAGGAAAATTTGAGGTTCAGTTACAAGTGTCCAGTTGCGAAAACAGCCTAGCCTAGGTCAGAGCGTAGCATGAAAAAGAAAGTGGAACCAGACTACATTTTGCTTTACGTTGATTCTCTTCCAACTACGTGTGTTTTTTGGTCCTAAGAGTGAAGAAGCTCTTTTACTGAAACGAGCAAGGTTGCTATGACGAGAGCTGAATCAAGGAGTTCTCCTTTCAAAACTTTCTGCAATACTCTGTGAAAATCCATTAGTTCAACGGTTGCTATTTCATAAATGTTGAAACTGCCTTTAGGCTTGAGGCTTTTCGTGAAGAAGATTTCGACGGTTCCTGACATGTTGCTGGGATTCCAGTTGAATCTTCCTATCCATTCAAGCTTTTCAGCAGTGTAGCCTGTCTCTTCTTCTAACTCTCTTAAGGCTGCCTGCTCGAGCGTTTCTCCATCTTTTATGCCTCCTGCTGGCAAGTCATAGATCAACTTGCGAAGAGGATGCCTGTACTGCCTTGTGAGAATCATCTTGTTGTCATCAGTAAAAGCTGCTATTGCCACAGCACCTGCGAAAGCTCCAGGTGCACTCGAACCCTTGAAGTAGATCCACTCATGCCTCGAACCATCAGCGAATTCCAAAAAGTCTTCAACAACAGTCCTACCATGCTTTTCATACAGAACTCGAGATTCCAAGATCTTGACGCTGTCAAACTTTCCAGTCAAAAGCCCTCACCAGTCATACTTTGTTCCCACACTTCTATATCCTTTTCCAGATCATAGAAGGGCGGCGCTTGGGCTTCTATTGTGTTGGAAATGCAGCTGATATACTGGGGTAAATTGGGCTATGATATTCTCATGAAAATCAACGCGGATTCTGGAGGATTAAAACTTATATAAAAAGCTCTCGCAAATCCTTATGGATGGTGACTTGTTGATGGGCGAGGAATCATGTGGACCTCCAAGATGGTTTTTCAGGACTGGAACACATCCTCCAACAGATGACGCTTACTTCGAAAACATGACCCGGGTTATCTTTCAAGCAGGTTTGAGTTGGAGGCTGATTGAAAGGAAATGGCCAAACTTTCAAAAAGCCTTTGAAAGGTTTTCTGTCAACCGAGTTGCTCGATTCAATCATGATGATGTGCAACGTCTCATGGCAAATAAGGGCATTGTCAGAAATAGAAGGAAAATTTCGGCCACAGTTCACAACGCTGAACAGTTCCAGACAATCGAGAAGGAGTTCGGGTCATTTCAGGCCTACATTGACACACTTGACAAGTCAAACAATTACGCCTTAGTAATTAAAGAACTCAGCAGGAGATTCAAACATCTCGGTCCATCTTCAGCACGCATTTTCTTGTACAGCGTCGGAGAGGACATAAGACACATGCCCGAAGGATAGCCATTAAAAACCCGCTTTACTCACATGGGTCTAACCGAACAAGTTCTTGAAACCTTTCTTCCTTGAAAAAGCTTAGGCGGAAGAAGTCTGGATCACTGGTTTGCTGTATTATTCTTAGCTGTGAAGACTTTGGCCGGACTATATAATGCTTAAATATTCTCTTTCGTCTCTTCAGATGTGGTAATCATCCATGGCTTCAACGAGTGAAAACGCTGTAGAGCTGAGGAGAGTGGCTAAGCGCTACGCTGACATAGTAGCCGTAGACTACATAGACTTAGATGTTAAACACGGAGAAATCTTCGGCCTTCTAGGCCCGAACGCCTCAGGAAAATCCACCACGCTCAAAATCATCTTAGGATTGGTCAAGCCAGACTCTGGATCTGTGAAGGTTCTAGGCATAAATGCTGAAGAGGATGCAGTGGCTGTTAAGAGGCAGGTGGGATACGTTCCAGAGACTCCGCGTCTTTACGAGTTTTTGACGGGACTAGAATATCTCGACTTTGTTGGTGACATTTATGCGGTGGAGATGTCGGAGAAAAAGATGCGAATAGAAGAGCATTTGGAGGCTCTTGAACTGGAGGGAAGGGAGGGAGACATGATAGGCAGCTACTCACAGGGGATGAAACAGAAAATCGCGCTCATCTCAGCTTTCCTTCACAAGCCAAAACTACTCATCTTAGACGAACCCTTAAGCGGCTTAGACCCGAAGTCGGCTAGAATCGTAAAGGATCTCCTGCGCAAGCTAACAACGCAGAGTGTAACAACTATCATGTCAACCCATATTCTAGAGATCGCACAGGCCATGTGCGACCGCATAGCTATAATGTACGAAGGAAGGCTGCTGGCTTTAGGTAACATGAAGGAGCTAAGAAAGAAGGCGAGGCTGCCAGGATCAGACCTAGAAGAAATCTTCCTAAAACTCACAGGAACAGAGGATATAAAAGAGGTCGTTGAGGCGCTTCTTAAATGAAGTGGAAAAATGTTGTGAGGCTCATTAGCGTTGAAATAAAGTCAGGAAGACTGATTAGGGGTCAAAGGCTGAGAAGATATCGAGAGAGCAGGGGTCTTCAGTATTTATTGTACGGAGGAGCCTGCGTTCTAGGATTAGCCATTGGACTAGCAGTCGGATACTTCTATAATGGCGCGTCCGACCCTGAACTGAAGAGCTTGATCTACCAAGGCGCTTACTCCCTTTTTCCATCCCTCCCTACTTTAATTCTCATTTCAAGCATGGTTTTCACCATGATGGCGCAAATTCAGCGAGCCGGGGTAACGTTTTCTATTCAGCCTCCTTACTGGCTGCCTATCACATGGATGGAGCACACTTTAGCCTCTACTCTGGCTCATCTTATTGGTGTCCCTTTGGTTTCTATCATTCTAGTTGGTTCAGGTATAGCAGCGTTCTCCATTTTTCTGGGAGAATTGCCTCTTGCTACTTTCACGATTTTTGCCTTGTTGGCTAGTGCTTTCTTGGCTAGCACGACCACGGAGATTTTCAGAGTTTTACAGGCGAGGCTTACAGGAGCCGTTTACAAGGCTTCTGGTAAGGCTGCTGTTTGGGTGAGGTTCATTGGTTCCCTGCTTTTCTTGGTTGCCTTCTACGTAGTTTGGTTTGCCCTCACGTCTGGCGCTGGCTTCGTCACACTCATTGAGGTGGTTGCTGGTGGCCAGCAAGCGGTTTGGTTCATTCCCTACCTTTGGTTAGGGTTGACTTTGGCTTCCTTTATGAGTGGATTACTGGCACAAGCAGTTCTCTTTTCGCTGGCTTCCCTTCTTTTCATCTTTGTTCTCTTCTACTTGGCTGTTAGATTGAACGCCAGATTTGGATTGTATGAACCGCCAGCAATCACGGTTTCAAGAGGAGTTTATGCTCCGAAGGTTGGCCTCTTGGGGAAGCTTGGTTTTTCTTCTTTAGAGGCTGCTGTGATAAGGAAGGATTTTAAGGCTTTTACGAGACGTCGGGAGCTCATGTACATTTTCATTATGCCCTTAGTTTTCATATTAATGCCGTTGATGCAACAGTTAGGGGTATGGGGTGAACCTGCCGCAACGGAGCCTTCTCATTTCCTTTTCGCTTGGATACTTCTGGGGCCTGGAGCTATAATGGCTGTTATGTTAGGCACCATGATTATCGGTGAGGAGGGCGGGGCTGTTTGGCATTTCTTTTCTTCACCCATCACAGCGCGCAGCTTTGTGAAGTGCAAGTATGCCTTTATAGTCCTTCTTTCGTGCATAGTAACGATCGTTTGCGGTGCTATCGGAATTGTAATCAGCAGTCCTTCGCCAGATATTGCCATAGCGTTGTTGGTTGAATCCGTTCTGCTGATCTTCGCTTTAGGCGCCGTTTCCCTCGGAGCAGGAATAAAAGGAGCTGACTTTACTGAAGTTCCAAGGCCTAGAATGGTTAGGCCCTTAACGGCTCTCGTCACCATGCTCTTATGCTTGATCTTGGCGTCGGCAATATTCTCTCCCCTCCTTCTATACGCAGTTACCATGGGATACATACCCATTCCGATATCCCTGCCAAAAATAGACCTCTACGTCGCGCTGTCCATAAGCGCAGTCATGACTGCTGTCATAGCCTTTGTGTCCTATAGGATAGCCCTCAAAAATGCGAAAGAATTCTTGGTAAGAGCTGAGATCTAGATGCAGCGATTGGATGGGCACGTGAACGATTTGAGGTGTAGGTTGCCATAGGATAGTTGCTGAGGCTGAACAGTCTACTTCTATGTTTATTCTGTTACTTGAGCGCGCCTGAAAACGTACCAAGAGATTCCAATGAAGACGATGAAGTAGACTATTGCTACGGCAATTGACGTCAAGATGATAGTGGACAAGGGCTCTGAGTGGAGCGCGATCCATTTAACCTGCTCAGCAGTGGATCCAGCTATGTCTAGCTTGTAATAGGTGACTTCCCATGAGGGGTGAAGAATATAGTTTATTAAATTCGGACCTATGCTGTCGGTGCCAGTTGAAACGCCAGTACCTGTTGGGCCCAACGGCGATAGACCACCATTAGCATACCCAGAGTTACCAGTGCCAGGAATGTAGGTGAGAATCCATCCTTGACCTGCTAGGGCACCGATTATTGAACCGATTATGGTTGTCCCAAACCAAATGCCTAAGGCTCCAAGAGCAGCAATTAAGGAGCTCCTAGAGAGCGTGCCCAACAGTAGAACTATTGCTATCCATATTAAAGTGCTGAAAAGAGCTCCGAGAAGAGAGAGCGGAACAAGATGCAGGTTGTTTTGAGGTCCATATATGGCATAGCCGCCTATGGTCTCCATATTAAAGTGCTGAAAAGAGCTCCGAGAAGAGAGAGCGGAACAAGATGCAGGTTGTTTTGAATTCCATATATGGCATAGCCGCCTATGGTCATGTAAACCACTAGAAAACAGTATGTCGCCAGAAGCGTTAGGAAGGCTGCAAACAGCTTGCCCAAGAACACGGTGGTCCTTGAAATGGGCTTGGCTAGCAACGGAACAATCGTTCCACTCTCAAACTCTCCTGAAATGGTGTTCATCGTAGTTACTATCGCAAACAAGAAAAACCCAAACCCGCCCAAACCTACATTAGCGTTAATCACAAAATTCGGATTCGCCTTAACAGGTTCACCTGTTATAGCACTTGCGATGTGGCCCCCAGCCAACGCCAAGGTGGCGAGAGCAAACGCAACAACGAGCATCCCGAGGAACTTCTTCTTTCGGATATTCCAGAGTATCTCATACTTAACTACTGCAAGAAACTTCCCTGTCCAACCTGTGCGACTTTCGGTCATTCTGCAACCTCCTTCGTGCGTTTGTGTTTTGCAAGAAGGTCCATGAATATGTCCTCTAGGCTGTCTCCTTTCAGGTTCATAGATGTGACGACGCCTCCTCCAGCTGTAATGGCTTGAGACACTTCAGATCTGACGTCGTCACGAGTTTTCACCTCGATGGAAAGTATTTTTCCTTCTTCGACAACGTTTGTCACGAAAGGTAGTTCTTTCACCTTTTCTATAGCAGCTTTTGAGAGCTTGTCAACTTCAGCCTCTATTGTCAAAGGTCCCGTGACCTTGGCGGATATTTGCTTAAGCGTGCCCGAAGCTACAGCAATTCCCTTGTTGATTATTGTGATATTGGTGCAAACCTGTTGAACCTCGTGCAAGAGGTGCGACGAGAGAAAGATCGTGACGCCTTCCTTTGCCATATCCTTCATCATCTCTCGTACGTCAACCATTCCTTCAGGGTCCAAACCAAGACTTGGCTCATCTAGGATCACTAATTCAGGCTTGCCTAACATTGCTTGTGCCATGCCTAAACGCTGTTGCATCCCCTTACTGTACTGGCCTATGAGATCGTTCTCTCGCTCCTTCAAACCAACCATGTCTAGGAGTTGAGGTATCTGTTTTCCCCTCTCTTCTTTTGTCATGCCTTGCATTCTTCCATATATGTCGAGGAGTTCCCTTCCCTTCAGATGCTTAGGCAGCTTCGGTAGTTCAGGCATGTAGCCTATTCTCGATCTTACGTCTGGCTTGTCCCAACCAAGTTCTTGACCTAGAAGACTCACTGATCCACCGTCAGGCTTTAACAACCCGACCAGAACCTTGATTGTCGTGGTCTTTCCAGCACCATTGGGTCCTAAGAAACCGTGAATAGTGTCTCCTTCAACCTTCAGGTCCAGCCTATCTACAGCGACTAGAGACCCGTACTTCTTTATGAGATCAGTGGTTTCAATGACAAACTCCAAGGAATATCCCCCATATCTTAATAGTATGCCCGCACTACCACATTAAATTCTTTACTGTTAGTTCGATTGTGCATACGTACCACACCGAATGAGACTTCAGATTTGTGGGATTCACCGTGCACGAGCGATTGTGGTTTGCCAAGAATAGGGACATGGCAAAACTAAAATCGAAATCACTAATATAAACCCTGAGGAGAGGACTAGATAGTGTCTAAGAAGTTTGGTGAAGTCAAGGGACCGTTTATTGTTTGGCTTTTCGTAGTTACATATTTCGCCATACCCATTTTGTTTGTCGGTTTCTCGAGAGGGACGTTACCGCAAGAAGTTACTGTGTCTCTGGTCTTGAATTTGCTAATTGCAATTGTGTCAGGTTGGGGAGGAATTCTTGTCTTTCTTTTTGTTTTCTTGGCTTTCTGGGAAAAAAGACGATCAATTAGCGAGATCTTTTCCAGCGTGGGATTGAGGAGAAAGGGTGTCGTTAAGAGCGTGTTTTGGAGCATCGTCATAACTCCATTGTTTCTTGTCATCATTGGTTTGATAACAGTGATGTTTATTCATTTCCTCGGACCTATCCCAATTTTAGATTCGGGTCCCAACAATGGGCAACCTCCACTTTGGTTTCCCTATTACATGATAATATACTCTTTCTTTCCGGTCGCAGTTGTTGAAGAAGTAATCTCAAGGGGATACGTACTCGATAGACTTATGCCCCAACATCCTTCAAGCCTCATTAAAGCCTCGCCAGCAATACTTCTGAGTTCTCTACTTTTCACACTGTATCATGTGCCGTCATATCTGAGGCTGTACACACTTTCACCTCCATGGATTATTGCCCTCTTGGCAGGCAATGTCTTCCCTTGGTCAGTTGCTCTAAGCATAGCCTACGTTCGAGCAAGAACCAGAAACGCTATTGGACTGGTACTGATCCATTTTCTGCTAGATAGTATTCCATTCATTTTGATGCTTACCTAGAACATAAATCAGCGGAGAGAAAGAGAGCTTGAAGAACCGAATTTACTGATGTCCGCAATGATCAACCACACAGCTCATATATCGGGCAGTCTTGAAAGTATAAAGGCAGGAATGGTGGAAATCATGTCTTGCAATGAAAATGGAGAAAACGGTTTCCTGCAGGCTTTATTAACAATTCCAGCGATGTACGTGTACTCTTGTAGAATTTCGGAGGACTCAAGGTACGTTGCTTTTACTTGGAAAAACGTTCATCCCAACCTCGATGTATTTCTTGTCTCAACCGACGGGAAGGGCAGACCTGTTGCCTTAACGGAAACACCAGAAGCAACTTTCGTGGTAAATTTTGTTCCAGACTCCAAGTCGATTATTGTGGGAGAAGACAAGAGCAGAAACGAAAGAGCGAGACTGTTCGAAGTGAAGATAGATAAGCCCAGAGAAATGATTCCGTTGACAGAAGAGGACCCGCCCTTCTTTCTGCGGGGAGGAGCGTTGCATCCGAACAGAAAGTGGCTTGTTTATGGTGCTAATTATGATTCAGAAAGCAAAAGAGAAATCGAATCGACGTGGGTTTATAGACAAGACCTTGAAAACGGAGATAAGATAGTCCTAGCAAAACCCAAAAAACCGACATGGCTGTACCCTCAGCTTAACAAACAAGGAACCTACGTGCTCTATAATCGCAAGGAACTACATCCTAAAGGCGAACAATACTGGCTAGTCGACGTTGAGGGGGAAGAAGATCGAGAAATACTCAATTTCGGACCCAAGGCAAAAGTCGAAGCAGTGTGGTTACCCGATGGAAAACGTATTGGATTTATTACAGAAACAAAGAACGGCAAAGCTCAAAAACATTATTCGCTGGGCATTTTCAACACAGAAACAGGGGAAACCATGTGGCTGATTGACAACCCAGATCGTAACATCGAGAGAATACACAGTCCCATTAACAGCCACCACTTGGTGGTTCTAGAGTACGAGAAGGCAACGGTGAGGCCTTCCATAATTGACTTGACGAGTATGAAAGAAAAGTCCCTACCTAAGATCAAAGGTGCACTCATGCCGATCGGTCTAGCAACTGATGAAGAATGGGTAGGCTTGTATTATTCGTCTACTCAACCGCATGAGATTGTTAAGTTCGACCTCAACAATGCTGTCCCCTCCCGTTTTCAAACGCTGACTCACGTTTGGGAAAGAACATCCTTCAAACGTCAAGATCTTACTCCTGCAGAGGGTTTCTCATGGAAAGCAAAGGATGACTTAATGATTCATGGATGGCTATATCATCCAAAAACTCCCAGCAAAAAAACAATCGTATACGTTCATGGAGGACCAACTGGGCATTCCGAAGACGCCATAAATCCTCAAATCCAATACTTTGCTTCACGAGGCTTCAGCGTTCTCGACCCAAACTACCGAGGATCAACAGGCTACGGCGTGAAATTCGAGAATTTAATTAGAGTCAATGGCTGGGGAAGTGACGAACAAGAAGATATATGGTCAGGAATCAAGGCTCTAATAGAGCAGGGAATAGCGGAGAAGGGCAACATAGGGGTCACTGGAACGAGTTACGGCGGTTACTCAAGCTGGTGTGCCATCACTAAGGCGCCAGAGTTGGTTTCTGCAGCTGTTCCGATTTGTGGAATGACGGATTTGGTGGTTGACTATGAAACAACCCGTCCTGATTTACGGCCTTATTCTGAAGAAATGATGGGCGGAAGCCCAAAAGAAGTGCCTGAACGATACCGTGAAAGATCACCCATAAACTTTGTCGAACAGATCAAGGGCAAGATTATGATTGTTCAAGGAGCCCGTGACCCTAATGTTACACCTAGAAACGTGGAAGAGGTCAAGAAAAGGCTGGGTAGAGAAGGGATTGACTATGATCTAGTGGTTTTTGAAGATGAGGGGCATGGTATACTGAAAACCAAAAACCAGAAGACTCTTTTCAGAAAGATCGCAGATTTCTTTGCCAAGGCGTTGGAATAACCTGTGCGGATTTATTGGAAAGGAATCGTCAATGTCTAGCTTGGTGCTGAGAAAAAGCATATGCTTTGTGTTCCATTGAGAATTGCTGTAGCTATTACGATAAGCTGGCCAACATGCCAGAGTTCGATAAGAGTTCACTTTAACCTACCTCTCCGGAGAAAAAACACTGTAGCCGCTCGTGCAGGTAGCCGCTCGTGCAGCTTAAATACTGCTTGACTCAAACTGTTTATGGATTGTTGGGGAAATGGAGATGGCTGAAGAAGAGGACGCTGTAGTTGAGAAAAAGTATGATTTGTTAGAGGATCTTCCGGGCATTGGTCCTGCCACTGCTCAAAAGCTTAAGGAGTTAGGTTTTCACACGGTCGAGTCTTTGGCTATGGCGGCTGCCGGTGAATTGGAGCCTGCTGGCATCGGTGAAAAAAAGGCTTTGGCCATTATTGGTACTGCTCGTTCTTCCATTGGTGTTTCTTTTGTCCGGGCTGACGAGCTTCTTAGGATGCGTCAGGATGTTTTGCGTTTGACGACTGGCAGCAGAGCCTTGGATGAGCTTCTTGGTGGGGGTTTGGAGACTCAGACAATAACTGAGTTTTATGGTGAGTATGGTAGTGGTAAGAGCCAGATTTGTCATCAGTTGTGTGTGAATGTTCAGTTGCCGCCTGAGAGGGGTGGACTTGACGGGGCAGCCTTGTACATTGACACTGAGAACACTTTTAGAACTGAGCGTATTGTTCAGATGGCTAAGCATTTTGGGCTTAGTCCTGAGAAAGTGGCTAGGAATATCATTTACGCTGAGGCTTACACTTCTGATCATCAGATGTTTCTTCTTGACAATGCTGATGAGGTGATCAAGGGAAATAATGTTAAGTTGATTGTTGTTGATTCTTTGACTTCGCACTTTAGAAGTGAGTACCTCGGTCGTGAGATGTTGGCTCGTAGGCAGCAGAGGCTGAACAAGCACATGCATAAGCTTATTCGATTGGCTAGGGCTTTCAACACATGCATAAGCTTATTCGATTGGCTAGGGCTTTCAACACGGTGGCTGTTGTGTCAAATCAGGTCATGGCTAAACCAGATGTCTTCTTTGGAAATGCTGTTCATCCGATTGGCGGGAACATTGTTGCCCACACGAGTAACACACGAATCTATTTGAGGAAGGCTTCTCGAGGTCCCGTGCGGATTGCCCGTATGATTGCCTGTCCTTACTTGCCTGAGGGAGAAGAGATATTCAAAATAACTGAGAGCGGCATAGAAGATGTTTCAGAAGACGAAAAGGTGAAGCCCCGTAGGCGTTGACTATGCCCATCTCGTCAGCTTTGGTTACAAGGTTCTTTCAGCTTCTGGTGAATCGACAGTTTGCCGAGGCGAGGCGTGAACTGGAGAGAATTAAGCAGAAGATGCACAAGACTGAGTGGAACAGAGGCTATTTCAGGGCTTTGTATGGAATGCTAGTTGCACGAAGATCAAATAACGACAATTATACATTCTTGTCAAAGCTGGACTTTAATGATAAGACTGTTTTGCATAATTACAAGAAGGAGTTTTTGAGTCATGTCAAAAGCAAGGTTCACGAGGATTTTGACCGTGGATTTTTCTCTGCTTGGGCTAATTGGATGCGTATTCTCGGCAAATTGGCCTTGAACAATTCCGAATCGAAAAGTGAGCTGCCCGAAAAAGCAGAATCCAAGGATTTTGGGAAGGATGAAAGTCAAGCGAAAATTGAGAGTTTTTTGAGAGGGAAGGCTTAGCTTAAGCTATTGTAGCAGCAACTATCGTGTATAGTAGAGCCCAAAAGACTATCCATGATATGAAGTAGATGCCTATTCCCATGGTTACGAGTTTTTGCGGCTTTTCTACTTTGAGTGAGAACTTCGATTTTATGATGTAGAAAGATACTAGGTAAGTGATTAAGGCTACGGACACACCATTCATAAGAGTGGGGTAGGGGAATCCTTCGTTGAATGTCGTTGATATTGATCCTGTCACCATGCCTAAGCCTGTACATATCAAGGCTGCGGTTATGCCTAAGGCGAGTCTTAGCCAGTATATGATTTCTAGGGTTTTCATGG
>Ga0209636_10005666_pt1 | contig 12754 bp, 11 predicted proteins | sample DeeMarSWOR152_54_FD_187464 | JGI IMG/M metagenome (GOLD analysis project Ga0209636, IMG submission 187464) | Marine sediment microbial communities from White Oak River estuary, North Carolina - WOR-1-52-54 (SPAdes) (version 2) | ecosystem: Environmental > Aquatic > Marine > Intertidal zone >...
AAAGAGCTTATTGGTTCCATCATGCCAGTAGAGCATCTCTTTCTCATGGGTAGCCGGGTCTTCCAGGATGGATATCTCGCCCACAAATCCATTGCCGAATGTTCCAAAAAAATCCCTCACAAGCTCTTGGGAGATATAGGGAATAGTTGGACGTGTTCTTACGATTCTCATCTTTAAATACATGTCCATGTATTTTTTCGATAGCAGCCGATTCGTGGATAGCGCTTTGCTGAACTTGAAGAGATCCCCCACAGTTGAGTACAAATTCCCACAGCCGAAGCCCCAGATAGCGGGATCATAAGAGTTTGTCTCTTCATTCCAGGGGCTATATCTGTCCCGCAATTTCGCGTAAGAAGTCGCCCTGTTTTCGATGACCAACCCCTTACGGTCACAACCGGTTTGCGTCATTCCAAGCGGTTTCAATATCTGTTCGTGAAGAACCGCTTCATAGGTTTTCCCTGTCACTTTCTCGATGATCAGGCCGAGGATGAAATATCCGGCATTCGAATAGCCGTAGCCCTTACCCGGTTCAAAACGAAGTCCCTCTTCGGAGAGTTGCTTGAGATATTCCTGAAGCCACTCTTCTTTCCGGGTTGCGTAGTAGTACTTTTCAATCCCCTCGGGCAAGATCAGACCGGATGAATGGCAGAGAAGCATTTCAACGGTGATTTTGTCGCCAATATCCTTGGGGAAATCGGGTATAAAATCGGATATCGTATTTTCAAGTTTAAGCTTACCTTTCTCAACCAATTGTGTGATCAGCATCGCGGTAAATTGCTTTGTGATCGACCCGATCATGAATTTGGTTTCGGAAGTGTTGGGAATGTTTTGTTCCACATCAGCCAGTCCATATCCTTTTGCGAATATGACCTCGCCTTTATCAGCAACCAAAACGGATCCCATAAATTGTTGATTGACCACATATCCATTGACCAACTCGTCAATCTTAGTTTGCAGAGATTGTGAATATCCCTGATAAGCAAATACTGAAAGACTGATAATAAAGGATAATACAACCGTAATAAAATGTTTAGTTTTCATTTTAACTCCAAGTTTTTAGATTAACTAATAATTTTTTTGACGATTTTCTTGAAGTGAGTTGTATTGTTCATAATATTATACGAACACATTGTTTTCGTCACTCCATAGTGGCAAAGTAAACGATAACCAACCAGAATTAACAAAGTATCCACTCTTGCACATATATAGATTCGGATTGAAATCAAGACAAGTTCCATTTTTCATAAGGCATTTTCATTAGTCTTAAAATCCCCCTCCAGGGTGCCCCACAGCTCTGCTGTGGGAGAGCATCGATCATGAAAAAAACCTCTGTTCTCATTCTGTCAGGTGTGCAGGGAACCTGGCTCACAGACTACATCTTCAGCAGCTCAAGCACCTTGTACATCAATACAGCTGGCCAGAAAAGGGCTTTCAAGACACCAAGAACCCCGGCCCAGAACGAGACCGCATGCTGGATGTAATAGATCGCCCCTCCTATGAATGCCATTCCATAGATACCGCCTAAAATACCATTGCCACTCATTCCCTTCTTTTTTCTGTCATCACACGAGCTTGAACTATTGTCTTGAGTCACCTTGTCCTCCTAAGTTTGCAGGTTAAGAGCACATACCCATGACACTTTCTTCTGTCAGGTGCGCAGGGAACCTGAACTACCAGACTGCTCCCAGTGTTCCTTGATGGCCCGGAATGCCTCGATCATTATGGGATCACGAGGCGGCCTCTTGTCAAGCAGTCCCTGCTCCCTGGTATCGCTAATCACGAACAGCCCCCCGGCCTTGATGCCCGCGGCATGAGCGCAATGGCAGAATGCTGCAAACTCCAGTTCTAACGCAATGGCATCCGGGTCGATTTGTGTCTCGTCACCGTGCCAGAAGGTCGCAGGCACGCTGACGCTCTTTCCGCTCCGAAACGGAATGTGCTGCCGCTGCAGGACCGCCTTTACCGTTTCGATCATCTCCGAACTGGGAGTCGTGTATGGCCCTGCGCCGAGTTTGGCTGTCACTCCGTCCAATGTTTGCACCTGGGTCGGCACCACGCAATCGCCAACTCGCAGACTCCGGGCAATACCATAGGCGTACCCGAAGAAGACCGCTTCCTTCACATTCCCATGCTTCAGAACGGTCACCAGATCACACATGATAGGAGCACCATACAGCTGGAACATCACGGTTGCGTGCCCTCCGTCGCCGCTGACTAAATATCGCTCGTACACATCGTGTTGGTGGAAGAGCACTCTGCCGAAACTGCTGATTACGGCATTGATCTTATCCTTGCTGCTGTTGCCAGCAAACAGGTATGTACGGGGCGGCAATGTCTTGACCCCGAACTCATTCTCTGCCCAATTTCCCATTTATCCATTCCTCCTGCACAACAGTGTTTTTTTTCTTGTTCTGTCAGGTCTTGCCCTCTTCGGAACTATCCCACAGCGCAGCTGTGGGCCACCGGTCGCCTCCAGCGAGTGGTTAGACGCAGTTATCGTTTGGAATGTAAGCTTTGCTTTCATTCATAACATATTCTACAAATCTTAAGGTCTTTTCAAAAGCCCGGGGATCGGCAGGCTCTTTGATTTTCTTCGCTGGATCCGGCCGACCATCCCAGGCACCATCGATCAAATCTGTCCATGATGGATCCAGAAAAGATTTGGCCCATTCGGCACCCTCTCGCTTTGACCCGGGATAACCTCTATGAAGATCATGCAGCATTCTACAAAAGTTCAGGACAATGAAGGACTGATAAAAACGATTATTGTACTGTTCTGGATCTTCGAGAATTTCTTGCCCCTCCTTAGTCAGTGTCTCGAAAATATCAGCCCTCAGCAATTCATCGGATATCGGATCCACAAGGGTTTCAGGTGGGGGACCAGCTAAGGTAACACCCTTTTCCCGAACGATCACCCGAACAAGAATGGTATTACAGTGCTCTGACCTGACAAGAGAGCGAGCACCATGATTTAGATACCAGAGGTCCAGGCCCCTCTTTGAAGGACGTCGCAAGATTTCCTTTGGGAAATATGATCCCTCCAGGTGCTTGGCCCATTCGGAATCCAGTTGATAGACCTGATCATGCATGACCTGCAGGGCATCAACCTGATCTGAAGTTAGTTCATCTTCAACTACAACAATAAAATCGACATCGCTATATTCATCGAAACCCCTAACGGCAAACGACCCCTGTAGGTATGCACCAATGAAGTTATTCTTCAGGATCTGTTGAATCCTGGACACAAGTTCACCAAGAACTTGATTCAGCTCTTCATATGGTGTTGGAAACATTTTCACTTTCAGAATGACTAACTGCATCAGGGAAGCCCACAGCTTTTCTGTGGGCTACCTGTCCATCACATCCTGGCTATGTTGAATATCACACAACTCTCTTTTGTGGCACTAAGAAATAACCAAAACCGAGCGCGAAGAAGAGGTAAATGGCCACAATGCCCCAACCGAGCAGATTCATACCACCAGAGAGCTGAATCAGCAGCATGGCAACAAACGCAATGGCGTCATATACGAAAAGGTTAAGGACGATTGCCCGACGCGCCATTGATTCTTCCGCCTTTCTAGCAAACCAGGTAAGCATGAAATTGCCCAAGAGAGCCGCTCCGTACTCCCTGGCAAAAATAGCAGCTCCTGGCCCGAACGAGCTGCCCAATAAGGTCAGTAATGGGCCAGGTAAGAACAGGAGAATGGGCCCAAAACCGAGGCATACAATAGCCTTGATTCCCATTAGAGTCTTGAATTTCATTACAATCCTCCTTTCAAATTCCTTTTTCTGTCAGATCTTGCCCGCTTTGGCAGGTGTGATCTGACAGCGTCGTTGGCTTCTAGCCGGTGTGCCCCACAGCACAGTTGTGAGCCGCCCGTCGTGTTCTTTATCAACTGCTTGAGATCGTGGTTCTGTCTTCTCTGAATTCTTCATTGTTCTAACTATAGTTTAGACCGCTATTTATCTTGACGTGGTATTGCACCTACAACTTGACATTCGCATAGAGATGTATTCCAATGACAAAACACTAACCCCTTGACACCTCAATGGATTTAAAGAGAACCCTGAGAACGCAAAGCGGGTTTGGGAAAAACATAGGTACCCGCTGACAATATGCATTGTATTGCTCTCCGAACTTCTCCACTAGCTCCTTCTCTTCTATCAGAAATAAAAATCCAATAACCCATATCCATTGACTGATAGTAATGAGCAAAAACGACCACAGATGCCCGATGAGTAAGCCAAAACAAGTCATGAAAACGCCCACGAATACGTGGTGCGGATGCCTCATACATCGATAGATATCCGTAGTGACCATACGGTTTGTATATCCCCATTCTCCAGGCTCTCCCAAAAGATTGAGCAACTTTCCTGTTCTTCTTAACGGAAAGTGAGCTAACACCATACCAACAAGACCCAAACTACGCACAAGAAGAGGGAAAGATCTGGTCTTCAGGACCAGGTCGAGAGCTATTCCTCCGCCAATGGATACAACTACCAGCAGAAGCCAATAAATGAGACGTATACGGCATTTGGGCATCTTCTTACTCTTTTGTTCATTAGCAGATGGCCTAACTATGTTTATATGGTTTACACATAATATGCAACCTTCACCAGTCTTTGGGTTCTTCCAATGATTTCACTGCAGGAAAATCCACTGCCAACGCCAACTCCCCTCATTTCAGTGGTTTACCTCCTCACTCACCATTAAACACCCTAACTCAAATTACTTCTAATCCGATCTCTGTGAAAATCTATTCTATTTATATTGTAAGTATTTATACAAGCTTGTCAAGCATTTTCAAGAGACTCCCCCATTTCATTGCAGTTTGTAGGTGTCAGGTGCGCAGAGAACCTGACCTACGAACTCACCCCCTAACCCCCTCTCTTTCTAAGAGAGGGGGAACAAAAGGGTGTGAGTTCTTGTTCTGTCAGGTCTTGTCCAGTGGGTGTGACCTGAGAGCCTCGTTAAAACTGAGATAGACTCAAAATTATTGGGTAGATGTCTATGTAAGTCTTAAAAGAGTTTTTAATATCAAAAAAAGGGTAAAGGATAAAATCAAATAACTAACCAGCCAAACATTTAAGATGTGACTTTAAGAGAATTATTTCTTTTTCTCTTTGAGCCGTCTGACTGAGTTGGACTGGCATTTGGGGCAGGCACGCTCCACTAAAGGTCCCTTGGGGTCATAGGGCATTTTGAACTCGTGCCAGCATCTCAAACACTGAAATGTCGCTTCTTCAGCCATCGCAAATTCTTCTTATTCTAACACCAGAACCAGGTTTAAACCTGGTTCTGGCAAAGTTGTCTATGAAGCTGCAGCCGCAGCTTTGGCTTTTTCGGTTCTTTTGGTTCCTTTTGGTTTCCAGTCCGAGAGCGCTTTCTTGGTATCCTCTATCTCTTCGGTTGTTACCTTCTTCCTCATTTCCTCCAATTCACGCATCACCAGAGCCCATTTCTGTCCCTCAGCGGCGGAGATCCATTCCAGCTGTAACCTTTCCGGACGGATGCCTTTTCTTTCCAGCTTGTCCCAGAGCTTCTCCACTCTTTTCTGGGTCCAGCGATTGGCATCGATGTAATGGCAATCGGCAAAATGACATCCGGAAACTAAAACTATGGGCGCGCCTTTGGCAAAGGCGTAGAGGACGAACTGCTCATCCACCCTGCCGGAGCACATAGTTCTTATTATCCTTCCGGTGGTGGGATATTGCAATCTGGACATTCCGGCATTATCCGCACCCTGATAGGAACACCAGTTACAGGCGAAGATGACCACCTGATCCTGGGGATTTTCCTCTAAGATGGCATCAATCTCTGCAAATATCTGCTGGTCGGTGAAGTGCTTCATGGTAATGGCACCCAAAAGACACTCAGCTCCACAGGTCCCGCAACCGGAACAGGCAGCCTCGATTACCTCAGCCGGTATCTTCTTTTTCCTGTCCACGGTTATGGCCTTGAAAGGACAGGCATTATAGCATATGCCGCAGGAGGTACATTTTTCCGGGTCCACAAGTGACGTTATGGCTTCCACTGTAATTTTATCTGAGGATAGAAGAATCTCAGCCCGGGCTGCTGCTGCTGAGGCTTGAGTAACTGAATCTTTCACATCCTTGGGGGATTCACTGCAACCAGCCAAAAACACCCCACGGGTGGGCGCATCCACAGGCTTTAATTTAGGATGGGACTCCATATAGAATCCGTCGGAGGTTTTGGATAGAGTAAGAAGTTTCTGAACCGTACTTCCATCAAGTCTGGGTATCACACCAACAGATAAAACCATCATATCCAGCTCGTGCTTTTCCACCTCTCCGGTGGTGGTGTTTTCCACGGTCAGTATCAGATTTCCCGTTTTGGGATCCTCATATACATCCCCTGGAATCCCTCTGATATACTTAACTCCAGCTTCCTTACTTCTATTTAGAAGATCCTCGAAACCCTTTCCAAAAGCCCTTAGATCCATATAGAAGACTTTAATATCTATATCCGGATAGTGATCCTTTAAGAGAACAGAATCCTTGATGGTATTCATACAGCAGACATTGCTGCAATAAGGGTTGCCCCGCTTCTGGGACCTGGAACCAACGCACTGGATAAATCCGATGGTTTTGGGAGTTTTCTGGTCAGTGGGCCGGATGAAGTGGCCCGCGGTGGGTCCCCCGGCACAGATTAGCCTCTCGAACTCCATAGAGGTTATCACGTTCTCATAGCGAGTGTATCCATATTCGTCCAGTTCAGTGGGATCATAAACATCCATACCGGTAGCAACGATGATGGCTCCTACCTCTACATCTATTATCTTATCCTGCATATCATAATCTATGCACTTTTTATCGCAGACCTCCAGACATTTTCCGCAGGCGATAGGATTATTCCCCAGGCAGGATTCCATATCGATCACATATGCTGAGGGGACAGCTTGAGGGAGCTGCATATAGATGGCTTTTCGTGAAGAAAAACCCATCTGGTTTTCATCCGGAACGACCACCGGACAGACCTTAGCACATTCCTCACAGGCAGTGCATTCCTTCTCGTCTACGTATCTGGCTTTTCTTCTGATCTTGACCCTGAAGTTGCCCACGTACCCTGCCACATCCTCCACCTCGGAATAAGCTAAAAGAGTTATGTTGGGATGCCGACCGGCATCCATCATTTTAGGTCCCAGTATTCATATGGAGCAATCCATGGTGGGGTAGGTCTTGTCTAACTTCGCCATTATGCCACCGATGGATGGCTCTTTTTCCACCAGATAGACCTTAAACCCGGTGTCCGCCAGATCCAAAGCTGCCTCTATGCCCGCTACTCCGCCTCCTATCACCAGGGCCTTATTGGTAACCGGAACCTCCTTTTCGATCTGAGCCTCCAGATACCTGGCCTTAGCCACAGCTACCCTGACGATATCCTTTGCCTTTTGAGTCGCACCTTCCCTGTCGTGCAGGTGGGCCCAGCTGCAGTGCTCCCGAATGTTAGCCATCTCAAAGAGATAAGGATTCAGTCCCGCATCGGACACGCACTTTCTAAAAGTAGGTTCGTGCATAAGCGGAGTGCAGGATGCTACCACTACCCGGTTCAGATTGTGTTCCTTGATATGCTTTTTAATCTCCTCCTGTCCGGGCTCGGCACATGTATAGCGGTTCAGGACGGAAACCTTGACGTCAGGAAGCGTCTCAGCATATTTCCGGACCTCCTCACAGTCTAAAGACCCGGCGATATTCAGACCGCACTCACATACAAACACGCCTATTCGCAGTTCATCTTCCTTCGGCATCTCTTAACCTCCTAACGCTGATGCCAGAATAGTTGTCAAATCTAAGACTTTCAGTTTTAACTCCTCTGGATAGTTATTTTCGTTTTGGGCACACAAAAAGTGAATCTGACACTTAGGGCAGGAAGTGATCAGAACGTCCGCCCCGGTCGACTTAGCCTCTTTCAAACGATCCATCTGAATCTTTTTGGAATATTGATCACAGTTCATCCAGGAACTGGTACCGCAGCAAACAGCATTTTTTCCGGATCTCCTCATCTCCAGAAACTCCATCTCCGGTATAGAAGCGATAATCTTTCTGGGATTGTCATACTCATTAAGGAATCTGCCCAGTCTGCAGGCATCCTGATAAGTGACTCTTTCTTTCACCGGCTTGAGCTTAAGATTATTTGAAGACAGCTTTTCTGCAACGAGATCATACAAATGTATTACTTCGAAATCGAACTTCTCCAGATGATTGGGGTATTCCTGCTTGAAGCAGGACAAACCTTCGGGACAGGAAAGCACGATCTTCTTGGCGCCCGATTTCTTGAACTGGGCTGCGTTGTGCTCCGCCAGCACCTTGAAATTCTCTATATCCCCTGACCATAAAAGATCATGGCCGCAGCACCTTTCGTTGGGCAAAACCTGAGGCTTGATCCCCAGGGAATTCAGAATCTTCAGAGCAGAGCGGGCGATATCCAGGGAGTTGGCTTTCAGGTCGGCAAAGTAGAGATCAAAATGGGGCAGACAGCCGACAAAATAGAGATACTCGCTGTCTTGCGAGGTCTTCAAATCGGGTGTGACCCACTCCAGCCTTTTCTGGTTGAGGTTGGGTGCGGTCATTATCTTCATCAGGGATTGAAGCGCACCCCCGTGAGTGCAGATGCCCTCTTTCCCGTTTTGCCGGGCATCCACTCTGATGTCTCTGATAAACTGGATGAAGTTCACGTCTGAGGGGCATCTCTCGTGGCACATCTTACAGGTCAGGCAGCTCCAGATTCTCATATCATCCAGAACCCTGCCATCCCAGGTTATGGCCTCGGCCACGATTTTGCGGGGCGAGAAGTTGTCATTGAAAGCAGCCACTGGACAGACCGAAGTGCATTTCCCGCAGTCCAGGCAATAGTAAGCTTTGGTATGCTTTATGATATCTTTAATCATTTCTTATCTCTTTGATTTGAAGCGGAAAGCGGACTGGGACCAGCTCTTCTTATTCCTTCAACAAACTCGCTGATAACTTTGTCCAGCTTGCCGTCTTCAGAGAAAAAGTCCAGCTCCAGCCTCAACCTCTCCGGTTCAATTCCCAGTAGCTCGATCAAGGATCTGGCAGTTTCGTATTCCCGGGCAGCATTGCTGCTGCCAAAATTGTAGTGGCATTTTCCTTCCGGGCAGCCGAATGCGATCACTCCGTCTGCTCCTTTCTCAAAGGCCTTCAAAATCAAAGCGGTATTTATTCGGCCGGAGCACATGAGCTTGATCAACTTGAAGTCGGGGAAATCCTCAACTGCATTTATCTCGTTTTTGCCCACCCCGCACCAATGGCAGGCAAAGGCAATGACTTTCGGCTTGAAATCTTGCTTCATATGGTTCATCTTCTTACGGTTCAGTCAAACCCGGCTCATGGTCCAGGCAGCTTTCCAGCATCAGCTCGATTCTTTTGTCGGTAAAATGTCTAGCCTGGATAGCTCCGGTGGTGCACACCGCCACGCAGGTTCCGCAGCCTTTACACAGGGTCTCGTCAATCTCCGAAACCAAGAATCCATCCTTTATCGGTTTTAAGGACACAGCCTTGTATTCGCATACCTTTTCGCATTTGCCGCAGCCCCGGCACATGTCCTGATCCACAAAGCAGGTTATCGGCTCCAGTCTCAGGGATAGCTCGTGTTCTTTTTCCTCCTCATCCTTCCAGGTGATGTGCACTTCCTCGGACCTGTCGTCATAAGGGAGCTTCTGGGGATCCGAGGGAACCCTGAGGATAAACTCAGGAACCCTGCCGATCTCCTGTGTACCTTTGTGCGGGAAGCTCAGCATCACCAATCTTCTGCTGCACCCGCTGACACATTCCTGACACTCGATACAGGGGCCGCATCTCAAGCATCTTTTTGCCTCGGCAACAGCCTGTGCTTCTGTCAAGCAGAGATCCACCTCGTCCCAGGTGTCCAGTCTTTTTTCAATCGACAATTTAGGAATGGAAGTTCTGTCAATAGGTTTTTCACCCTCTATTTCTAGTCTGAATCCCCATTCCCTTACCTCGGGCGCGGGACCGAATCCTTTTTTAAGGTCTTTGTGAGTCAGGTACCGGTCAATGGAGCGGGCGGCAAAATGACCATGGGCAATGGCATCGATAACCGTACTGGGACCGGAGACGCCATCACCACCTGCGAAAAATCCCGGAATGTTGGTGGCAAAGGTAACCGGGTCGACCTCAAAGGTATCCCATTTGGTCAGCTTGAACTCATAGTCCCCGGGCAAGAAGGAGAGATCCGGCTTCTGGCTTATGGCCGGTATTATGGTGTCGGCTTCAATGATGAACTCCGAGCCCTCCAAAGGCACCGGCCTTCTCCTGCCAGATGCGTCCGGCTCACCCAGCCTCATCTTTATGCACTCCATGCCGGTGACTTTTCCGTCTTTGCCCAGAATCCTCTTGGGAGCCGCCAAATATCGAATTTTAACACCTTCTTTTTCAGCTTCCTCGATCTCAGAGACGTTGGCCGGCATCTCTTTTCTGGACCTTCTGTACACGATGTACACCTCATCACATCCTAATCTGAGAGCAGTTCTGGAAGCATCTATGGCCGAGTTGCCTCCTCCTATTATGATCACTCGCCTGCCCGGCCTTTTGTGGTCGCCCGAGTTGGTCCTCTTCAAGAAATCGACGCAGTCTATAAACCCTTCATACTCGTCTTCCCCGGGCACTTTTAGTTTTAATCCGTGGTGCGCACCTATAGCCAAAAAGAAAGCTTTGTAGCCCTGTTTCATCAGATCATCGAACCTGATATCCTTTCCCACCTCGGTATCGGTCTTGATCTGAACTCCCAGATCGGTTATGGCTTCGATTTCCTTGTTTATGATATCTCTGGGCAGCCTGTAGGGGGGTATACAAGCAGTCAGCATTCCTCCGGCATAAGGCAGCTTCTCAAATATGGTCACCCCATACCCTTTTCTGATCAGGTCATTGGCACAGGTCAAGCCGGCAGGGCCAGAGCCCACGACGGCGATCTTTTCCTCTCGAGTTCTGGAGATAGGTTCTTCTCTTTTGGCGCCCTTTTCTAATTCCCAGTCCGCCACAAATCTCTTCAAAGCGCAGATGGCGACCGCCTCATCTACCTTTCGCCGGTTGCACTCCGATTCACAAGGATGGGTACAAACTCGACCACAAATTCCGGGCAAAGGATTGTCTTTTTTAATGAGATCTAGGGCCTCCTGAAACTTGCCAGCCACAATCAATCCTATATAAGCTTTAACCTGTACCCCTGCCGGGCAGGCTACCCTACACTCGGAAGGCTCAATCTTGGTAATAGTGTGCACGTCCGGAGAGAGACGGGGAAAGTGAAGCCTTATTCTTTCCTTTTCCAGGGTAGTCTGTAATCTATACATCTCTTATTTTCCCTCTTTGCTCAAAAGCTCCTTGCCATATTCATAGCCTTTTTCAAAGGCCTGAAGGTTGAGGTCAACGAACCTTTTGGGGACAGATCCGGGTATGGCCTTCCGGACTGAGTCCGCACTGACCACCTCGGTAACGGCGGTGAAGAATCCCAGCATGACTATGTTGGCTATGATCTTGTTGCCCATCTCTTCAGCTATCCTGGTGGATGGGATCGAATACATCTTCACCCCGGCTCCTGAAATACCAGGTTTGACCAGATCCTCATCTATTAAGAGAAAACCCTTCTTGTCGAGATTCGACTCGAATTTGCTGTATGCCTCCTGGGACATGGCCACCAGGATGTGGGGCACGGAAACATAGGGATAAAGGACCCTGTCGTCGGACACCACCACCTGCGAGCTGCAGGCAGATCCCCGGGCTTCCGGGCCGAAGCTCTGAGTCATGGTAGCGCTCTTGCTGTCAAACAGGGAAGCGGCCTTGCCTATGATATAGCCCATCTTGATGATGCCCTGACCCCCGAAGCCAGATAGTCTTATCTCAGTCATCGGGCCCTCCATACTCTATGTATTTCTCTCCGAACTGCTTTCTGTACCATGTGTTCATGGAATCCAGGAATGTGGGACGCTCGATATCCACGAACTTGCCCACTATGATTTTGCTCTGGTAACTTATATCCAGCTCCCTGGTGTCAGCCCCGTGTTTGATAATAGAATTATCGTGATAGAACTTCATGAGGCTCAATCCGTCTCCCAACCTGTTCCTGCGGGCGTATATAGTGGAACAGGGGGCGATGATCTCGATAAAGGAAAAGCCTTTCTTGTTCAGGGCCTCTTCTATGGACTTAGCTAACCTGCGAACGTGCAGAGAGGTCCAGCGGGCCACATATACGGCACCGCAAGAAGCAGCCAAATGGGGCAGATTGAACGGCTGCTCGTAACATCCATAGGGAGAGGTAGAGGTATTAGCGGTCAAAGGAGTGGTGGCAGCAGCTTGCCCTCCGGTCATGGCATAGACGAAGTTGTTGATGCACAGAACCACGATATCCATGTTTCTGCGAGCATTATGGATCAAATGATTGCCGCCGATACCGGCGATATCTCCATCCCCGCTAAATACCACCACTTTAAGTTTGGGATTACCTAATTTCAAACCCACGGCAAAAGGAATGGCCCGGCCATGGGTGGAGTGAAAGGAGTCCAGCTTGACATAACCAGCTATCCTGCCCGAGCATCCGATCCCCGATACCACGCAGATATCGTCCAGCGGTATCTTACTCTTTTCTAAAGCAGTGGCAAAGGAGGTCACCGCAGTCCCTATGCCGCAGGTTGAGCACCAGATATGGGGGATCCGGTCCATCCTCAGGATCTTCTCCATGGGGTGATCTTCTATTTTAGGGGCT
>Ga0209636_10005667_pt1 | contig 12754 bp, 9 predicted proteins | sample DeeMarSWOR152_54_FD_187464 | JGI IMG/M metagenome (GOLD analysis project Ga0209636, IMG submission 187464) | Marine sediment microbial communities from White Oak River estuary, North Carolina - WOR-1-52-54 (SPAdes) (version 2) | ecosystem: Environmental > Aquatic > Marine > Intertidal zone >...
TCTTCAAGTAATTTAGGAACGCCCTTGCAAAGGTGTTGCCATAGCGGAAGCTTACTTACAGAGTTACTTATTTGCTGCATCCTCTTCTCAAATTCCCAGAGTGAAACACATCTCGCAGTGACTTCTCACAGTAAAAGACATTAAAATATGCCTTTAAATGACAGATTCTGTGAATTTTTAACCGCGCTGTTCAAGGTTAAAAGGTTAAAGAAGAAAGTGATCATGAAATGTTAGATACTCTCGAGGTGGTATCATGAAAAGCAAAGCTGTGTTCGTTTCAGTCTTCATGATGTGCACCTTCGTAAGTGCACAAGGATTCAATTCGTGTGAGTGGGTCCAACATCTGGGAACCCCACAACGAACAGGGTATTCAGCGTGTAATGGACCTGAAACGCCCGAAGTACTCTGGAAAGTTAGTATCCCGGGAGAATTCGATACTCCTTTCATTGTAGACGACAACGTGCTGATTCTCTGGAAGAATCCCCGGGGTTTTGTAGAAGCAAAGGTGCTGCTTCTTGATGTGCTGACAGGAAAGATTTTGCAGGATTATTATGACCCTCAACTCTCAAGAGTTTTTCCAGTAGATGATCGGATCATTGGTGAATCTGGTTCGTATGTTTATGAGGTTGATCTCGTTTCAGCTACGAAAACTCTCTTAACTGTAACTCCAAAGAAGGGTTCCCCTTTGTATCCTGTGATTCTCAAGGGAAAAATCGTTTTTCCTGCAACACCAGCAGTTTGCCTCTCTACTTCCGATTTTGATGTAGTATGGAGTCTGAAAGATGTAATGGTGGATCCCGAATTAGGTCTATTTAACCTGGCTGGCGATGAAGATATTGTAGCTTTCATTATGCAAGATCGGCTTTACGTGGTGGATTCATCTACTGAAGTGCTCAAGTGGACGAGTGAGCCTCTTACTCTAGCTTTGTGGGTAACTTTTGGAAAGGATGCTATTTACTGTGGTGGAGAAAATCTATGGGCATTTAATCGAAATGGATCTGAAATCTGGCATTTTATACCTGATGAAAGAATTGTATCCAACATAGTCTTGGGATTAGATAGTATGTATTTTGCTGATGAAGGAAACAACCTGTACAAGATCGATATAAACGGCAATCTCATTTGGAAAACATGCTGGGAAGTATCTCCCTGGTATTATAAGACACATCTCATTGGAGCAGGAGATACTCTTTATTGCATTGGCAATTATGGAAAACCTGATTTAGTAGCTAGAACATATATCTCTGCCTACAACATGGAAGACGGGAACATGATATGGGATCTGGAGTTTGGGCCTTCATGCTATATAAAAGGATCTCCTGCCACAGCAGAAGGCATCCTCGTAATAGGGAATACGAATGGAGAACTCATTGCTCTAGCTTCTGATCCAGAGCTCTACAAAAAACAGGGTGACACCTTCCTGTCAGAGAATCTGAAAGATGAAGCTCTCAACTCATATAAAAAGGCTGTAGAGCTTTACGAAAAAAAGGGAGATACATCAAGGTCTCAGGATGTCCAGGAACGAATTCATGAACTTGAAGATGAACCAGAATCTCCACCACCCACGACACCACCAGAACCATCTTCTCCAATTCCCTTTTTTGCTGTAATCTTGGTTGCTGTTTTGATGGGAATTCTCATTACATACTATCTCATCAAACACAAGCCCAAAAATGGTTGATAGGTACTAGAAGAAACCATTGACATAACCTTGAGAGTACTGAATAATCCTTTCGTCATACAGTAATGCATAATTTATGCACTTAATATGTCTTTTAATAATGCAAACATTACAATTTAAGAAGTATGCACACATTAATTTGAGATAATTATTTAAATTCACTGGAAAAGCCCCAAGAATGAAATTTCACGTGCTGTTAGGTCATTCTGGTGAAAATCCAGAGAACCACTGTTTCGATGGTGATAGTTCCTATGTTACTGGATCTTTTGAGAATGCACTGGTTCGTCTGTTGAGTATTGATGCATGTGAGGTCAGAGGATTAAACCTGTACTACCTGAGGAAGAGTGGATTCTTGAATAGGTTGGATGGTAACTTAAGAAAGTACTTGGAACCTAGGTTAACGAAGGAATCAATAGGCATTCACAAGAATTTAGAATTTGAGGCCAGAGAATTTTTTGAGAGTATTTTAGAAGAAGATCTCGTACTCTCTTTTGAGAGAGAGGTTTTTGATCGCTATGAAAGACCATTAGTGTACTTGGCAGCTCAGGATCAGGATGCCTACAACTTGAGATTAGTACAGGCAGGATACGCAATCCCTTATTTCATCTATCCAAATGCAGTCTCACCCACAGAAGAAGGGGAATTCACCTATGATACTCTTGAAAAAATGAGGGATGCTTCAGTAAAAGCGAAGAGAAGTAATCTAGGTATCTGGGAATACATAGATCGAACATTACTTCCTATGGAACTTCGGTTTTTAACCAGAAGGGAACTACCTGTAAAGTACTGTGCAGATCTGGAAAGAAATCTCTTATACTCTCCTCAGTATTACTTTAAAGTGCCAATTGAGAATCGTCTTTTTTTCTACCCCAAGGATGTCCTGGCAGCTCTTCAGAAGAAATTTAACCCAACGCCAGATTGTGATGGATGGTTACACAAGGTATGGAACGCTCTAAGGGAAGAAGAGAGAAGGGAGAAGTAAAAGGTGACATCATGGAAGAAGATGACAAAAAAGTCCAGCCCGTTCGCATCGAAGGAGTATGACAATACCGTTACTGCCCTTACGAGAAGAGGGCCTATCTTACGTACCGGATAACTGATATTATTCCAATGGATGATCCGTGAAGTTGGTGTTTATACTTTTTGTTACATGTGTAACATTTTTTTGATTACTTTTGATTTTACTATCTGCTGGTTCCAGCTTTGGTTCGTACAACCTTGTGAGAAGATTAAAGGGATGCTCGACTTCAGCATTTGCTTTTATTACATGTGTAACATTTGCGACAACGTTTGTGGGTTACGCAGGGATTATGATCTTTGATTGATGAAGATGGAATATATGCACTTTTGAATTGAAAACCTACAGATTGCTGGTGGGATACGTCTTTTTTCGGGAAGAAAAATTATCAAAAAACAGATTGGCAATTGGAAGAAGGGGGTTCACGTTGTAATTTCTTCTCAGATCGGAAAGGGGTTTAAGTTGCAGATTCTTAGTTGTAGTGAACTAGGTGAAGATTGGATCGTCTACTGAGTTTTGTGATCCAGTGGGTAGAATCTTTCTGTAGGTGGTTACTTGTTTTTGTCTCTTAAAGAGTCAAGCGTTTGTTTTACAGTTTTAGTATGGGGGTGCTGGTCTCCGAAAATCTCTTGGAATATATCGTAGGCTTGTTGGATATATTGTATAGCTTTCTTTGAGTCTCCAAGAGAGTTCCAGGCTAATCCCAGATTGTTGAGCATTGTTGCCACATCAGGATGTTTCTCTCCATAGATTTCCGTACTGATTTCTAATGCTTGTTCAAAGTACTCAATAGCTTTCTTTGGATCTCCAAGAGAGTACCAGGCTAATCCTAGGTTGTTGAGCATTGTTGCCACATCAGGATGTTTCTCTCCATAGATCTCCTTACCGATTTCTAATGCTTGTTCATAGTACTCAATAGCTTTCTTTGAGTCTCCAAGAGAGTTCCAGGCTGATCCTAGGTTGTTGAGGTCTCTTGCCACACTAAGATGTTTCTCTCCATAGATTTCCGTACTGATTTCTAATGCTTGTTCAAAACATGTGATAGCTTTTTGAAAATCTCCTACATCATGAAGTATCATACCAAATCTATTTAAGAACAAAGAAGATTCTTCATTTCTTTTAAGCTTTGATATGTGAGAAAGAATGTGCATTCCCTCAGATAAAGCCTCTTTATACAGGAGGGCATTCTGTAAGTAAGACAGCAGTCTACCTCCCTCGCCAATGGCAGCTTCATCCATTCCGCACAGTAATGCGTGATCAATCAGCTCAAAAGCATATACTGGCTGATATCCATCAGCAGACACAATTGCTTGATAATGCTTCACAGCAGCTTTACGACACCTTTTCTGTTCATCCTTTGAAAGTTCTCCAAATATTCCTTCCCGCAGCAAAGGAGTCACCCAGTAGTAGGCCACTTTATCTTTCCCTTTTTCTATCAAACTTAATTGAACACCTAAATCTACAGAGGATGCCCAATTCGTCATCCCTTCACACACGATTTCAATTCCTTTCTTTGACACAGGCAATCCATACACAGATAGATACTGCATAACCTTCTGGAAGTCCTGTGATTGACTTTTTAGTATCTCTTTCAAGATCAATTCCTGGACAAATTCTTCTTGTCTGCCTTTAACTCTTTTTAACAATTCCTCATCCACCACCTTTTCTGCCATCACCAGACTGTTCAAGGCTTCCATCAATCTTGGATTTCCACGTCCCGCTTCAATCAGCTTTTGACGAATTTCTGGTCGAGGATACACATCAATATAACGAAGCTCAGAAATCTTCTTTCGCTCATCAGCACCCCGGAAGCTGGTCAATCCAATTGATTCCAGCCTTTCTTCAACTAAATCTCTTCCATCCACTGTAAGAGGAAACGTGTATCGGCTCGTAATAATTATTTGACTTTTCTTGACTGCAAAAGGTAAGTACTGTAACAGCGTCCCCAAGATAGGTATAGCTTTATCAGAAACTATTGGAGTGCCTGTTCATATCCCTCAAGGTTCTTCTCAGAGAAAAAATAAAACAGATACTCAATCTGATCTAACTGTATAGCTGACCCCTTTATTGAGCAATTTTTGAAATGAGTATCACTGCTTCCTCTTCTGTGACAATGTCCAGGAGCTGCTTTGCCAGGCTCTCTGCGACAAAATTCCTCCTTTCACTTAATCTAGCAATGACTTCATCCTGGGTAACACATCTCAATAGGACGTGGTCCTTTGTTATTTCTACACATTCTTAGGTTCCTCTTACATTGATGTGCCGATTTCCACCTGCAGTATACATGGAGGCTATCTCGTAGATCTCACCTATATGAAAGTCCTCTAGATGAAAGACTTTCTCTCTTCCTACGCTGACAGTCTGTAGAAATTCCCTCTTGTAACCATACTTTTTGTCCGGACCAGTGATTTTAGCAATCCAGTTCTTCCCTCCTGTGCATCTTTCCCAATACTCATGCTTTTTCACAAAGCATGAACTAATTTCCATTCTAATCTCATCAGTATTTCCTTCTAATATGCTATCACCCGCTTTCCATTAATTCAAATCAGATACTGATGTATTAGAATCTTTAAGAAAATGGACAAAGAAAAATGAAGAACATAATTGGAACAAAAATACAGTTAGGATCCTTAAGAAAGAATTTGACATAAAAAGAATGGTATACCCTTACGGAGAAAGAAAAGAGAATCTTAGAGGCTATAATGAGATTAGAAGACACATTTGAGGAGGAATTCTTACAGATTTTTAATACTCTTTTAGAGAGTGTATCATCACACACACATTACAATATTAAGGTGTAGTATTCCCCGTAATTTGAAATGATTTCCCAGTCTTCTTCATCCAAGAGAAATTCAAAGGAGGAATGAATTTCTTTTCCTGCAGTCTTTCCAATGATCTTTATTTCGTACTTCACTTTTGGCTTGATTGGGAGGCTCCCTGTTCTGATTTCAAACACAATACTTCCTTGATTTTCTACCGCACATGGAAGTTTTCTCATCTCTTGTTCTGTTCGAATGCGACCGGCACATTCTAGCGGCTTCGCAACAACCAAGTGGAGATCTGAGAGAACACCAATCCTTAACCCATCATTTATGATGACTATGGGAACTTCAAAATCAACGCCTACAAGCGTTCCCTCAGAGTCAAACCGTGGGTAGAAATAAATACGTTCCACTTCTTCAATTCTAACTTTCGCACCCCTAAGTGCAGAATAATAGAATGATAAGATTGATATCAAAAATGCAGCCAGAGGAAGGGAATAAATGATCAAAAAGTCAAAAATCAATTCGTTCAAATCTCATCACCCAACTACACGAGTTTTTGTAGCACTTGATTTTCTAACAGGTGTTTTGGTGCCATTTGGTTCTCTAACCATTCCAATTATTGCTGACTGTTCTGCTCCTTGAATAGGTCTCTTTGAATAGGTTACATAAGGCACTGATCCATACTTCACTCCTATTTTAATCACTCCAGCTGCTCGAAGAGCAACTTCTCCTGACATTGGTTCAACGAATCCCAACAAAAGACATTCCATATCTGATAATGCAGAATTGCTACAGTAAAATTTCCCTTCCTCTCCAAAAAGAACACGTATTTTATGATTTTCATCAAAAATAACCGAGTCACGAAATTTATACACATAATTCACTGAACGCTTATCATATTCATCCTCAAAAAGGCCAATGATCAAAACAAGTTTTCCCTTTATGTTTTCACTCTCTTTTTCATAAGCTTCTCTTAAGGAAGAGAACCGAAAATTATAAAAAAACAAATCATTGTATTTACTCAATATGCTCCTTCCAAGTTTTGAAAGTATTTTCTCTTCATAGCCACGCTTTCTCATATTTTTCTTTGGCTCAGAACTCGCAAGAATTTTGAAGTTCTCAATCCCTACTTGTTCAAGATCGATGTTTGCAGATTTTCGGCTTAGAGAACCTAAGTGTGTGAAAATGTAGTCATCTGTCGTTTTCAGGAACTCAAAGTAAGCACTGCAAATATTTTTTTCATGTTTAAGTGGTTTATTCCTTAGGTTCGTGGCGAGAGATTCAATGTATCGCTCTCTATAAAGCATTTTGGTGATATCTTTTCCATCTCTAAATCGGTCACTCACGGAAAATATCTTTCCGCATGTATCTTGATGGTCAACTTGAATCAGAAAACCAAGAGATATTAAAATTTCAATACAATTGCAAATATCATTGGAATACACTTCAGATCGCCCTATAGATCTGGGGAAAAATGGAATTTTTCCATTGTTTCTGAGAATAAAAGCGCGGTCATAAATATCTTCCTCTGTTACGTTACTATCTCCGTGAACATCCAAGATGTCAGTAGAAAGAACTTGAAGAATTGTTTTTAGGATATTCTTGGAATCAAAGCATGCTGAGCTCATGACTTTGCCTCCACAAATCCACTGGGTCTTGCAGTCCAGTTATGAGTTGGCTTGTGGGTTCATTCTTTGTTCTCATTATTTCTCACCATTAAGCAGCTTTGCATCATGACATTGTTCTGATCGGAACAGGGCAACTGTTTCTTCTGAAGCAAATGTGGTCATCATCTCGTAGAATTCTTCTTCCAGTACATAGATGCCTGCTTCTGGATCATAATGTAAATCAGTGGATGCTACATAATGAGCCACCCTTCTGGACACTTCTTCAGGAGTCTCCGCCGTAATACCATTCTCATCCTTTTTCAAATATCGTTTTTCCAGCACAGTCACTGCATTGGCAGAGAATTCGAGAGAATTTTCTGGCTGGCTGAGGGGATCTTTTTCATCCGATTCCAGACTGGAATCATTTGACCCCTCCTTGTCTTTGAATATCATGGTTGTTCCTCCACATGGTTCGCGTCTAACACGAAGCATTTTTTTGCTAGATAGGAAACAATTATTTCCTCTGTAGCAAATTACTCAAATACACATTATACGTGGAATTCTACATTTGCTTCCTTTTATAGTTTTCGGTTGCAGGCTTTGAGCTGGGGGTTCCGCTCTTACAAACCTTCGACAGCATTAACACACATAGATGAGGCTATTGAAACTGGTTTGTTTTCTAACAGATCTGATTTTATGACACAAGCTGTACTGTTCTTCATTGAATAGGGGAGAAGAGAATGAAATGAGCACACCCCTCAGCTCGAAGATGCAGATAGTATCAAACATAATTGGTGCGAAATTTTTGCAAATAATCTACTCAAGAGCAGGCGAAACTTTATAAAGGAAGATGAAAAAAGTGAAATTAAAGTAGAATAAAGCAGAGGTGTAGTAATGTGGGTTGAGAAAATGATGTAATGTGGGTTGAGAAAATGATGTAATGTGGGTTGAGAAAATGATGGAAAGATGACCTTGAGGAAGTACTGTTTGGAGAATCAAATAAATCAATGTTGGAGAAAGTCCTCACGCTTCTAGAGAAGTTTCTGCATCTTTAACCGCTTCTGAACATCCCATCAATACGTAAATCGGTGAATATCCAGTGATTCAACCATAAAAAAGGGTTTTTGTTCCATTACATCGCTACAACACTACCTTTTGATAGAGCATTGGAAAAGTATTGTAAGTTTTTATACTCTTAAAGCATCAGATGCTAATAAAAATAATTAAATCAACACCTCATTATGGAAAATCTGTTTCTTATTGTATGAAGACTAAGAATAAAAATGATGGGAATAGTATCTCTTATATGATCATCAAAGTGTTCTAAGGTTTACAGAATAACCTCGCTGAAATATTCATCCGAGATCGTTTTGATAAATCTCGACGGCTTAGCGTTTGCCCATCCAGGTCTGTTCACCGCATATGTTAAGTATGCTGCCTTACGAGCCCTCGTAAGACCTACATAGAAGATTCGACGTTCTTCGGCAAGTTTATTCTCATCGTCGTGACTATGGTAGTCTGGGAGTACACCATCTTCTAATCCAATGAAAAATACAACATCGAATTCACCACCTTTAGCTTGGTGACCAGATAGAACCTGAACAGCTCCATGGCCTGAAAATCTATTTACTACATCGAGAAGACCAATTTGATGCTTCTTAGCTTCTGAAAATATGTCTTTCATCATTTTCTCCAGATTTTTTGTCCTCCTTCGGGCATCACTAATACCTGCTGAAGCATCTCGAATAATCTCTGCCATACCGGCAGCATTCAAAACATCCCGTACATTATCTGGATAAAGATCCAAGTCTTCGGAGGCTTTGAGACTGTCCCGAATTTTCAAAGCTAAATCAAGAGCATCCTTTTCGCCGAGACGATATGCCAACCCCCCTTCCTCAACTGAAGCCATAACTCTATACAGAAACAAGCTAGAAGTAGGGTCATGTGCGAGTTCTACAATACTGAGTGCAAGTGCAGTTTCCCATGAATCCTGAAACCTGAGACGAGAACGATCGAACCAGGAAACACCAATTCTATCCATTTCTTGCACTATCCACCTTTTTCGGTAATGATTCCTTACAATAACTGCAACGTCCCCCGGGTCATGAACGATTCTTTCTAGTGTCTCCTTAATCCATTTAACAACATATTCAGCTTCATCATCAGCATCGTGAAATCCACACCTATATAGGTGTCCTTTTCTTCTCGAAACACTTTTCATGTCCTTTTTACGTCTTTTTGGATCAAAACCTATCACTTTTGCGGCAGCTTCTACAATTACCTTATCGGATCTGAAATTTTGACCCAGCACAATTTCAGTAGAACCCAGCAATTCCTTAATTTTGTACACATTTTGTCTTAGAGCACCTCTCCATTCGAATATCGATTGGTCATCATCGCCGACGATTGTACTGCCAACTGCAGGTTCAGCAAAAATTCGAATCATCTCAAGTTGCTGTTTGTCAGTATCTTGGAATTCGTCCACAACTACATATCGGAAAAAGTTGGTGAATAACCTGTTAACAAAATCTGATTCTTGAAGCAACTGAACAGCGAGAGCTACAAGGTCTCCGAAATCAAGCAGATTCCTCTCCCGCAGGATGTGATTATATTCCTCATAAGCTTTAGAAATATGGGGTAAAGAATAATCATTATCCTGTCCAGGATATATGCCCTCTCGTTTTAATTTTTCAAATAAAGAACCTAACTTATCATAAGAAAAACCAATTGGGTAATTATTAGCAAGCTTTCTTAGGATCATATTGCGTTTATGAGACTCGATTATCTCAAAATCCTCTCGGATGCCAATATCACTGCCATAGCATCCCAAAATATAACGACCAAGAGAATGGAATGTACTTACCCATATTCGATTCCACTGTCTGAAACCCTTAGAACACAATCGAGCTCTCATTACACGTGCAGCATAATCGGTGAAAGTCACAGCCAAAAGACCATGAGGCTCTTGGATACTCTCTTTTTCGAAAATGTATAGTACTTTCTCTGTTATTGTGTGTGTTTTTCCACAGCCAGGACCAGCTAACACGACATAATGTCCAGTTGTTGCTTTGACTACCTTTTCTTGATTTGGAGTCAACCCCATATTGCAGTCTCACCACCTGTTGCCAATTTAACTGCTTCCTTAATAGCTCTCTCAAAGCAATGAGGAACCTTTCCTACAGTTTCTACATTTTCTGCTACTGCATAAGCTACCGGCACTTTAAGAGATTTTCTACGTTTTTCATTGAGGAACTGAGCAACTCCATGAGGATCCTTTCTGAGATCGTTCTCAGTGAGAAAATTCTCCAACGATAGCATAGCCCCTGCTTCTTCAATGACTTCAAGAATCAATTGAAGATACCCGATTCTTGCAACTTCTTCCTCAAAATTCAGCACTGCAGGTATCCAGCCAACTTCTTCAAGTATCCTTTGACGCAACTCTGCTGGTGCATTCTTACCGGCATTTCGGGCCTCTTTGTTGATCAATCCTACTTTATATGCTTGTTTCAACAAGTCATTACTATGCTGCAATACATCTGTGTCAAAAACAACTATTGTTGGTATTGAAAAGTGGTCACTACTGCAAGAGCGCAAGATACATGAAAACGCATTTCCATTTGCAGGTACCACAGATATACCATCACGATCAAGACGGTGCCCAATCTGATCTGCAAATGCTGGAAGAGCGATCACTTCGGATGGACCTTCTACAATAATAATTGCTCTAGCAAAGAAAGCATCTGCATGGCCTGAACGCATCATTCTAGCTAACAGCTTAAGATCATCTTTGACCATTTTTGACTGGTCTATTTGCTGTGCTGTAATCTGATTCTGATCAGTAAAGGTCAGACGAATAAGCCCCAAAGGATTAGAGCATTCCGCAATAGTTGGTGAATGTGTTGTTAGAAGTACTGGTCCACCAATTTTCTCCAAATTTTTAAATAGGCAACGTTGGGCCTGTGGATGCAAATGGGCCTCTGGCTCTTCTATAGCGAGAATCGGCTGTATTGCTCCAGCTGTAGATATCCTATGCCTGAACATTGCTATAAGTACGAGGTTTTGCAGGCCAGTTCCATGTCTGTACATGTCATAAGCTCTGAAGTCTGATTGACGTCTGAGGGTAAGACGGAGTCCTTTAACCAATTGGGCTGGATCTTCGGTGGCAACTGTCATTGAAACTTCGCCTTGACCTCCAGGGATGTATGGGGATAAGAGATCCCCAATACCCTCTGCCAAATTATTAATGTCCTGATTTTGACTGAGTGCTTGGTTTGCTTTCCGAATATTCGTGAGAACGTCCTCTTCAACATCCTCAAGTTTTACATCACTTAAGAGTTGCGCGAGAGCTCCCCTCCCTGTCGCCCTCATTTCCCTTCTGGCATCTCGAACAGCGTCAAGATAATATAGAGGGATGTAGCGCCGCATCCGATCCGAAAATGGAATGGGGTCATTGTATCGTCCTTCTGGACTTAATACTAGGACTTTGAAACTGTATTCTCCAACTTCATCTGGCTCATACCTTCCTTCTATGGTCACATAGGTTTCGTCACTATCCTGAGCAATACGTGGCATGAAATTAGCCTCTAATTCCTGATGCTCTTGAAGATCACCAATCTCAACTGTTATGGAAAAACTATTTTCTCCTTCTGAGCGGGCAGCATCATTGATATCATCTTCAGAGATTTCTGATTCAAGTCTTCTTGCCTCAGGATCAAATAGTAAGCGAAGGGCATGTAGAAGGTTTGACTTACCTACGTTATTTTCCCCGATAAGTATCGTAGTTTGAGCTGGGTATAACTCAAGATCACGAAAATTGCGGTAGTTTTTTATCTTGATTTTTCGAATTCTCATATAATCACCACTGTCTTATCTTCCATCAAACAATTGTTTCTGAATTCTATTGTTTTACTCAATGCTTTTGGCTTCATGAAACGCTAGAGATGTTCGAGCGAATGAGGCGAGCTGCAAGGTCCTTTGTAGCCATTGCTGCCTCTGTTGATATTATGCTCTTCAATGTATAAATATTCTTGCAATACAAATGCTTATGCGAGAAGAGAAGAAAGTTCCAGATGAATGCATAAGAGAGTGGCACGAGTGCCAATGGCAATCCTAGATTTTCTTATGCAAGTGAGTTTCCTTCCCGCTTGCACTACAGCAAAAATAATGAAAATAATTGAATTAATATGGATAGAATCAAAATCGAGAGTATATAAGTATAATTCATAAATCGCCTTGCTCTCGAAGATTGTCAGTTTATATTGAACTTCTTGAAACTAAGAGAATTTACCTGTTACACGTGTAACATAGCCCTGCTCTTGAAGGTTGTCAAACAGTGCAGTGTCAGAAATTTCTAACTCTTTGGATATTGTGAATTCTAGAAAAAGCTAAGAATAGGAAATAATTTGTTACACGTGTAACAAATCTGAGAAGAGTATCCAAAGAAAATTCCTGCTCTTTCAGATTGGTATGCAATAATTTTGCTTGTTATTCATGCACCAAATTTAGAATCTAGATAAGTTGTAAGAAATGCTCTCAAACCGTATGCGAAAACTCTATACTGTAGTTATCCCATAACTCATGAGGTGATCAACATGAAAGAGTTGAAAGGTTGGCCTTTTGAACCTCTCGGAGATGAAGACATAACCCCCTGTGGTGAAGGCGGAGGAAGCGGAGGATTTCCAGG
>Ga0209636_10005668_pt1 | contig 12754 bp, 10 predicted proteins | sample DeeMarSWOR152_54_FD_187464 | JGI IMG/M metagenome (GOLD analysis project Ga0209636, IMG submission 187464) | Marine sediment microbial communities from White Oak River estuary, North Carolina - WOR-1-52-54 (SPAdes) (version 2) | ecosystem: Environmental > Aquatic > Marine > Intertidal zone >...
ATCTGAGAAGGTCACGAGCTGTATCTTGTTCAGGTCCGGGTTATCTGGGTGCCGTATCTCCACCTGCTCGTTGGCTGCGTCCATGATCTTCAGCCCGACCCTAATCAGCTCGACCGCGTTGCGCGCGCGCGCAAGGGTTTATTGGGAGAGCCGTATGCCATGCGCGCGCCATAAGGATGACCCAAGAATCCGTGTGGAGCACAACTAAGAATAAGGTCTTCGTGCACTGATGCTCCGCAAGATCCTCCAGAGACTTGCGTCAAGAATCTATTGAAACGCCCGAATCTAAACCCATACCTTAGAAGGGTATGCAACTGTAGGAAGAGGTCGCCCAACGAAGACTATACCTAGATGAAAAGGAGAATATGCGTCAAGGGCTTCCGAGTCATCGAGACCTACCTATACAGAGATGCCCTCGGGCTCAGGATATGCCAGCCTTTTCCGCCGTGGTACTGGTCAAAACTGCAAACCTTGTTGGCACCGACTTCAGGATTTAGAACAAGAGAAGTCTCAGGGACAATCGACAGGACATGCCCACCATCCCAATATGCATGTGCAGATAAATTTGAGTACATATAAATTCTGTATGTATTTCTAGATTATAATAATAGCAACAAGCAGTAAACAAACATTATTGATTCTATAATAAATATCAAAATTGGAAATGTGCTGAGTAGAAAGACCAGAATATGTGCTATATTTTCTTTCACGCTATTGATCATCTTCATCCATGGGGCGACCTTGATCTCCTCGATCACCATCTGAGACATTATTATGTACAGGTCGCTCGACATAAGTTGTTTTCTGGAGTCTCGTATGTCACCTATGTATGCCTGCCTTGAAACATTTAGGCAGGTAATGATGTTGCCATCGTACTTGGGCGCATCCGTGATCATCCTGATGGGCTCTAGAGATGATACGAGTGTCATGTCAATTGGTAGCCAGCCCCAAGGAGGGATATAGGCCAAAGCCCATGCATGCCTCTCTACCCCTCTCTGCTTTATATACAGGTGGCCCCCCCAAGACGATTTCTTGCCTTCTATGTCGTCGTTTAAGACATACCCTATCTGGAGGATAGCCGGTATTTTTAAGGACCTGCAAAAAGTAACGAAAAGTATTGCCTGGTCATCACAGTCCCCCTTCATACTATTCAGCGTCTCGTTGGGATAGAGGGGGACATCATGGGGGCTGTAGGAGACGTTAACAATGAACCAGTCTAGTAGCGTTACGACCATGTCAAGTACAGTGGTCTCATTAGCCGTGAGTGTATGAGCGAAATACTGAACTTCTTCGTCGCCTGTAGTAAACGTTTCTGTCCCTACGCAGAATTCTTCAATGATCCCCTGAGGTATATCTGAAGGTTTTCCGGCTTCTTTGAAATTTATTTTAGTCTTCGATCTATACGTTGATTCAATCTCATACATCATAGAGAAAGATACGCTTTCATGAGGGGGGATCTTAGAGGGTAGATTTAGGATAACAAATTTATTTCCATCTGGGTCTATATGTTCTCTTTCTATATCGTGGGTGATGTTTAATACCTTCACTATCTGCCAGTTATTATTATTGATCAATGAAACCGTCGCGTCTTTCTCAGTCGTAGCGTAGGTCTCATTTCCACGATTCTCAAATGTGTAGGTTAAAACTAGAGTGCATTTACCTTGATAATCGCTAAGAGCCCCTTTTATGTTCATAACTATTGCTAGTAGGACTATAAGCGTCGTGATCTCCTTTTGTCTCAAGGTACGTACAAATTGTTGTTATTGAATGTATCTTATCTACTTTTCCAAGGAGTGTACAGTCATTATGAGCTTGGTTGTTAACCACTGATTTTCGAAATTTCGCCCTCCTATCCTTTTTGGGAAACATCCCAAAGGTGCTGCCGATGATCTTGATTTAAAAAAGGCTTTTCATCTTCTCAATCTTTTTATCTAGAAATAATCGGGAGTATTATGTGCGATGGATACTCTTTGTTGTGATATATTTTTTGATGGGCGATCTTAACTTCCATATCCATGCCAATGGGATTGCCTGTGTTTGGGTTTGGGTCGGACATCGGGAACTGGCTACTGGACACCTCGACTCTGATCCTGTGCCCTTTCCTGAAGAGGTTACTGGTGTACCAGAGGTTGATGTCATATTTGCATATTTTTCCGGGTTCGATCAATGTAGGCTTCTCGTAGGAATCCCTGAATCTCGCCCTGATGACGCCGTCCACTAGCTTCATAGCATAGCCGTTGGGGAAAACGTCGACGAGCTTCATTGTGAAGTCAGTGTCCCTGGCGTCCGAGGCAGCGTATAACGTGCTCTTCACAGGGCCTGTTACCTCCACTTCCTTTTCGAGCACATCTGTGCTGAAGACCAAGACATCGTCTCGCCTTTCTGCTGGGCGTTGATCGTCTGGTCCACCGGGATCGACCGCTCCTATAGGAGATGAGGGATCGTAGACTATCATAGGGACGGGGTCGTCGGGATCGAAGGTGAATCTGTCGGGTGGTTCCTCGCCGGGAGGGGTATCGCTAAGGGCTCCATCTCCATGTAGGCTGTTTGCCCTCCCACCGCTGTGAAGGTAGAAGTTCACGTACTCTGCTCTAGCCAGTGGCCACTCGTCCTCCTGTCTCCACTTGTTCTCGCCCATGACAAATATCGAGACCGGGGGCTCATCCATGATCCCCGTGTCTAATCCCTTCAGCCAATGATCATACCATCTTAGGAGGAGCTTCTGCATGTCTATCACGGCATCTTTCCCGAAGTCGAAGTCGCGGATTCTCGTCGACTTGTTTATTGCGTGGGTCCATGGGCCTACAACCAGTTTCTGCCCCTCTCTAGCCGTCTTGGTCCTACCGTGTTTCTTCATACCGATGAAGTTCCAGTGATTGCCTATGTTGCCGTTGTCGTCGTACCATCCTGTGACGTGGAGCACCGGGACCTCGATCTCGTGGAACTTGTCTTGGTAGCTCTGTTCCTTCCAGTAATCGTCGTAGGTCGAGTGGGTGATATAGTCCTTCCAAAATCTACTCTTCCAACCGAAGGCCTCATCGAGCGTGATGAGGGGGCGGTGCATGAGGACCTCAGATATATCCTCATATTCCACTAATAATCTGTTTTTCCTCCCTTCCACAACGGGAACCCAGCACGCGAAATAGAGGTTGAGCGTTCCATTCCTGTACGGGAGCATATACCACGGATCGGGGGGTGTAGCGAACGAAACCATTGTCTTCAGGTGGGGTGGCCTGAGTATAGCCGGAAACCACTGATTCCAGCCAGTGTAAGAACCTCCTTGGGTCCCTACCATCCCGTTCGACCATGGTTGATTCCCTGCCCACTTTATAGTGTCGTATCCGTCCTTTGCCTCGTTGACTAGGGGATAGAAATATTCTCCTTCGGAATCGTTCTTACCTCTACAATCCACAGAGACGTATACATATCCTCTCTTCACGAAGTAGTTTATCTTATCCAGCCCTTCCTTTGTACTCGGGAATGAGGAGTAGGGTGTTCTGGTTAGTATTACAGGGAACCTGCCTTTGGCATCCGGCCTGAAAATCGTTGCGGCCAGTCTCAAATTGTCGCGCATTGGCACCCTAACGCCGAACTCCATCTTGACGTCGTATTTCGGTTCAGAAGCCTCGTCTCTTGACATAACATCCCATCTGAGTTTCATTCTTTGACAAGATGACAGGACACCAGATGGTCGATACCCACCTTGACCAGCTCGGGTTCTTCTTTCCTACATATCTCCATTGCGTAGGGGCACCTGGTGCGGAACCTGCATCCGGGCGGGAGATCTACAGGGCTCGGAACCTCTCCGGAGATAGCCACCTTGCTCTTCCTGCCAGTCGGATCAGGAACAGGTACTGCAGTTATCAGAGCTTGGGTGTATGGGTGTGTAGGATTTCTCAGCAGCTCCTCCGTCGTAGCCTCTTCTACGAACTTACCCAGGTACATTATTGCAGTCTTGTCGCAGACCTGCCTAGCAGTTGCGAGATCGTGTGTTATGTACAGGTATGAGATTCCCAACTCATCTCTGAGCTTGAACATTAGTTTGAGTATCGATGATCTTATAGAGACATCGAGCATCGAGACGGGCTCGTCGGCCACGATGAATTCAGGGTTAAGTATCATCGCCCTTGCCACAGCCACCCTCTGTCTCTGCCCCCCGCTCAGCTCATGGGGGAATCGATAGTAAAACTCCTCAGGGGGCGTGAGCTCGACGGTCTTTAGAGCGTTCGCCACAAGCTTCTCCTCGTCTCCGATGTTGTGGACTATCAAGGGTTCTGCGATGAAATCGAATATGTTCATCCTTGGGTCCAGGGACTCGTATGGATCCTGAAAGATGATCTGAGCCCTTTTCCTGAACTCGTTCAGCTCTCTCTTCGTCAGAGAGAAGACCTCTTGTTTCCCCAGGTAAACCTCCCCTGACGTCGGCTCGAGGAGCCTGAGGATCACCCTTCCCGTTGTTGTCTTCCCGCATCCACTCTCCCCCGCCAATCCGTAGATCTCGCGCCTCTTTATCTGGAAGTTGACGCCGTCGACGGCCTTCACGTATTTCTTCTCTTTGGAAAACAGGTCTTCAAGTATGCCAGTTCTTACGGGGAACCACTTCTTAAGGTCGCGTACCGTAACTAATGTCTCTTCAGGTGGCAAGACACAAAGTGCCCCCTCTTTAATTCTATTATTTCCGGTTCCTTATTCTCGCATATACCCATCGCGTATGGACACCTCGGGTGGAACCTACATCCAGAGGGTGGAGAGATCAGGTTGGGAGGGCTCCCCGAGATGGGCTCGAAGGGCTTCATCTCCCCGCTGATGCTCGGGAAGTTCGCAATGAGGCCTTGTGTGTAGGGGTGCTCGGGCTGCTTGAAGATGGTTACGCTGTCCGCCCTCTCGACGATCTTACCAGCGTACATGATGGCTGCCTTGTTGCAGGTGTCCGCTATCACGGAGAGGTCGTGGGTTATCATTATCATGGATAGACCCAGCTTGTCTCTGAGGCTTCTCATGAGCTCGAGTATCTGGGCCTGGACTATCACGTCGAGGGCCGTCACAGGTTCGTCTGCTATGACCAGTTCCGGGTCACATGCCAGGGACATAGCGATGATGGCCCGCTGCTTCATCCCCCCGCTGAACTCGTGCGGGTATTCTTTCGCCCTTGCAGGGTTTATCCCAACGAGGGAGAAGAGTTCCTCCACCCTCTCCCAAGCAGACTCCTTGGTGATTTCCTCGTGGGTTAGGATGGCCTGTGTTATCTGTTCTCCGACCTTGAAAACGGGGTTTAGGGCGTTCATGGCGCCTTGAAATACCATCGACATCCGTTTCCATCTGAAATCCTTCCTGAGCTTCTCCTCACCGATTGTCAGGAGATCGACATCGCCAAAGCGTATTTTCCCGGAGAGGACGATGGCGTTCGATGGAAGAAGATGCATTATCGTCAGGGCCGTAGTCGTCTTGCCGCATCCGCTCTCCCCTGCCAACCCGAGGGCGTCTCCTTTTTCTATCTGAAGGCTGATGTCGTCAACTGCCTTGACCGTCCCCCCTTTCGTGGTGAAATACGTCTTTAGATTCCTGATGTCTAGAAATGACATTTTTTCTCACCTTCTCCTGATTCTTGGGTTTACAATCTGATCGAGTGAGTAACCTATGAAGGTGAAGGCTAACACCACGAGTGTTATGCAGAAGCCTGGTGGGATAAGGTACCAATAGAAATTTGAAAAGAGAGCGCCAACGCCGAATGCGTAGTGGAGGGTCATGCCCCAGCTGAGGTGAGTGGGGTCTCCTAAGCCCAGGAAACTCAAACTAGATGCTGATAGAATCGAGCTGCCAATATTCAGAACCATCTGAGCAACAATCAATGGAAGAACGTTTGGGAGGATGTGGCGGCCAATGATCCTGGCGTCAGACGCTCCGATTGCCCTCGCTGACTCGATAAAAGGCTTCTCCTTCAGCGATAGTACTTGTGCTCTGAGCACACGGGCCGTACCGGTCCATCCGAGTACCCCTATAACAAATATCATGTTCCAGAATGTGGCGCCCAGTATAGAGGCAAGGACTATCATTAAGGGCAGACCAGGAATCACCAGGAAGATGTCAGTGAACCTCATGAGTAACTCCTCGGTATTTCCGCCGAAGTAACCAGCGGATACTCCTACTATAGTCCCAATCAAGGCTGTCATCAGGGTTGAGAGCATCCCTATCATTAGTGAGACTCTGCCGCCGTAGAGGATTAGTGACAGCATGTCCCTCCCGAGTTCGTCCGTGCCAAGTACGTATTTTGAGGTTGGTGGTTTGAGTATGGCCTTGCTGTCTCCGTCTTTAGGCCCAACGGGATAAGGTGCCAATATATTTGCGAAGGCCGAGACGAAGACAAAGAAAATTAATAGAGCTAGGCCGAAGAGCCCTATTTTACTCTCCATGTACTGGCTCCAGAACTTGATTATGCTTTTCTCGTAGCCTCTTAACTTTACTTTCTGCATAATCGGTCCTTCTCTACAATTATTCGTACCTCACCCTTGGGTCAAGATATCCATAGATTATCTCTGCCATGAAGTTAGCTAAAACTGCAGAGATGGTTATGATGAGGAATGCACCCTGTAGCACTGGATAATCCTCCTGCATAACGGACCTATATATCAATAGCCCAACACCCGGCCAGGTGAACACTGTCTCGGTTGTGACCGCCCCACCGATTATGAAGCCAAGCCTCAACATTATTATGGTAACCAGGGGTAGCATAGCGTTCCTTAAGACGTTTCTGAAAAGGATGGTGCGACTCGGAACGCCCACCGCCCTAGCCGTGGTAACGTAGTCCTCCGCGAAGACATCTAGCAACGAGTTCCTCGTTATGAGGAATAGGCCCCCTATATTGCCGATCCCCAAGGTCATCATTGGAAGGAACAGATGATGTAAGACATCGGCCACGTATGAGAACACGCTCTCATGCTTCAACCATGGCGTGGATACGCCTATCACGGGAAACAGGTCGAGTTGGACCGAGAAGTAGAGTAAAAGGAGGCCCCCCAACCAGAATATTGGCAAGGCGTGCATCGTGAGACCGAAAACGATCAACGAGATGTCGAGTTTGCTACCCCTTTTCCAAGCAGCCACTAACCCAGTTATGATGCTCAATATTACTGTGATTATGAAGGATGAGAGCAACAGCAGTACGGTATTCGGTATTCTCTCAACGATGAGATCGAGCACGGGTCTCTGGTAGATGAAGGAGATACCAAGGTTCCCGCTGAGTAACTGTTGGATGTACCTTACGAACTGCACGTAGAGGGGTTGGTCCAACCCAAATTTATGTAATATTATCCTCCTAGTCTCGTGCGTCATCCTTGGGGAAATCATCATCGTGGTGGGGTCTCCGGGCATTATCCTGAAAAGGAAGAAGTTGATTACCGTAACCATGCCTATCAGAACGATCGCGTTAATTCCTCTCTTGATGGCTACTCTTCCGATGCCCATTATTCTCCCTTCAATGTAAACGTGTTAATTTCTGTAGCAAGCTGAAAACTAATAACTTTTTTCATGTAAATAACAAAAAAAGATGGGAAGATTTTTTCTAACTTCGCGAGCGCATGAAGAGGGCTACCACCACTATCAGTAGGATGACTATCACGCCTACGTAATACATGGTGTAATCTGGCTTTTCTGGGGGTGGAGTCGGAGTAGGACCCACAGGCCCAGGCTCCTCTGCTTTACTTACGCTTGAAGTTTCAATGTCGCTTTCACATGCGGCGTAATCGGCGCTGCCAAGGTATTCCGCCATGAATTCGACATCCCCCTCAGTCTCAGGCAAGTATTTGATACCGGCTTTGCCTTCTGAGTCGGTCATAGCCGAGCCAAAGATGAGACCGCCGGCAGAGAAATCGACGTAAACCTCTTCTATCGGGGTCCCATCCTCAGTCGTTAGGGTTGCTGAGACAGACATCACCTCATCAGTCGTCCCAGTGCTGGGGACAGAGAGGGTCAAGAGGGTTGTTGTAGCCGCCACCGCACCCTTCAGATGCAATTGCATGAAGCCTATCATGTCCAGGTATGATAGGGGTCCAAATGGGATCGCGTTCTCGAATCCCTCAAACTTCTCCGAGTAGACCGCGAGAAGTGCATGAGGCCTTATGATGAGTGCGTTTGGACACTCCTCTGCTATTATCATCTGCATCTCGTAGAGAATTTCTTTTAGACGGTCTGGGTCCGCTTCTGAGGCCGCTTCTAGGTCTATTGCGTCGAGCGTGGCGTTGCTCAGTCCTCTGATGTTGAGCCCGCCTACCCCGGCCATAGACGTAGTATACCAGCTGAGCATCTCCCCGGGCCAGGCAGTGTCAGGTGTCCAACCCATTCTGCACATGTCGAAATCGTGCTCATTGAATATCGAATCCCAGAAGGCCATGCCAGATCCGGATTCCAACACAACGTTTAACCCGACCTCCTTCATGCTTTCTGCTATTATCTCTGCTTGTCTGAAATCGATGTCAGTGCTGCTGCACTTCAGCTCGGGTTTAAAGGTGCTGCCGTCTGGGTAATCCCTCCATCCGTCGCCGTCATTATCGACGTATCCCGCCGCGTCGAGTATCTCAGCGGCTTTGTCCAGGTCGTACTCATAGACAGGGGCGTCTGGGTTGACCCAGTCGAGATATGCTGGTGGCAGATGGTGTAGGTTCTTATACGCGTAACCGAAGTAGATGGTCTCTATTAGGAAGTCCCGGGGTATGCAGTAGGATAGGGCCTTTCTCAATTGTCTGTCGCTGAACGGAGGCCTACGAGTGTTGAATGCGATCTCCGTGAAGCCAGCGGCCTCTGTCTTGAATATCTTTACGCCTTCCATGCCCAAGAACTTCGCAACGTCAGCCGGTCTAATCCAAACTATGTCTATCTCGCCCTTCTCGAAGGCCATGAGCTGCATGTCGTGCTGCGGGATGACCACCGAGAATAGCCTGTCCAGATAGGGTCTCCCAGCCCAGTAGTCCTCATTGGCTGCCAGCTCTAGATACTGCCCAGACTCCTGCCTCGCAAATTTGAAGGGACCTGAACCAGTTAGTCCCTTCCCAACAGTCGGATAGAACGTAAATGGATCTTCAACGTCCTCCCACTCTGACTTCTTAACGATGTTGACACGTGTGCAGAGCCTCTCTATGAAGCTGGTGCCCACCGTTCGCTTAGTGTGGAATACGACCGTATATGGGTCTGGCGCCTCGATGCTCTCTATCGCATCGCCATCCGGACCAACAACGTAAGGCGTCTGGTGCTCTAGAGAGTAATCATATGTGAATTTAACGTCCTCAGCTGTTACGGGATCGCCGTCGTGCCACGTGGCATTCTCAACCAGGTGGAACGTAATGGTCTTACCGTCCTCTGAAAACTCCCAGCTCTGGGCCAGCCACGGAATGGGGTGCCAATATTGATCAGTTATGACTAGGCGATCATACATCAGGGCGAATATTCGTAGGTTTATGTTCCAAACATTTGTCAAGGGCTGTATTACGTTGTCCTGATCCACAGGGAATCTCAGGGTTCCCCCATACTCGTACTTTTGCTCACCTTCGACTAATGTGATGCTAGATGTTGTCAGAAGCACGATTGTAACAATTATTCCTATTATCCCAATTTTTTTGGCCATTTTTATGACCAATTTAATATTACAGTTTTTACTTATAAAATTTACCTGATGAATATTAACTCATATCGTCTCATTATATTCCTATCAATCAAACCAAAAAAGATCTAACTCTTCGCGGCAGAGTTCACGCATGCATAAATAAAAAAAGGGATAGTTTAGCGGCGTTGGGCGAGCATCTGCCTGAGGGTGACAGTGCTGCCAATATTTATGGCCGCCAGCAGGCCGCGGGTTGCTTCGGGATAGTTATTGAAGACGGCCTTAACTGTCCTTCCGTCGGTCCTCTCTATATAAGGGAGGACTGCAGCGGCGTCAGCCATCGTTGAGTTCACATATCTAAGCTTTACCTCAACTGGTTCATCCACCCGAAAAGGCTCGATGTTGTCGGCGTCCGCTAATGCCTCCGTCACAGTCTCCTTGATGAGTTTTCTCGCAGTCTTTGGGTGGAGGCACTTGGCGGCTACTCTGCTTACGCCCCACTTAACAATGGTGGCTTTGATGTTAGGGACGAAGCTCTTTGCTTCGACTGCAACCGCATTGTCCCCCGATATGAAGACAGAGGGCACCCCGTACCAGCCTGCGAGGGCTGCATTAAGGCCGAACTCTCCAGTCTCACGACCGTTGACAAACATGCCGTCCACGATCCCCCCTGCGATGGTGTGTGCGAGGACACCGTTCTCCGTACCCTTCATAGAGTGGTAGCCGACATAAAGAGCGGCGTCGAATTCATCGCCTATCCCGGACATCATCAAATCCGGCTTGGGCGTCCCCCTGATCAAGTAAGCCGCTTCGTTTACTTCCTCGGGCTGGACATTCGTCATCCAACCGTGGGCGTCGGAGACCACGATCTCCTTAGCGCCTGAATCCAGTGCCCCCTCAATGGCGGCGTTCAGGTCGCCGACCATCAGCCTCCTCCCGTACTCGTATTCCTTCGGGTCTCCACCTGTCATACCCCCGCCGACTATACCGCTTATTCCCTCCATGTCGATGGAGATGAAAACCTTCTTTGACTTGCCAGACATTTTGTACCCTGCTAATACTCGATACTAAATATAAAACAGATCATACAATTAACAGGCAGTTAAAGTTGTTTTGGTGCGAACTAAGTCATCTGATTATTGGTCTATTGTGTTGATTCTCAAAGTACTACGTTTCTCAACATCTGGCCTATGAAACAACCCAAGAACCCGATTGGGATTATGATGATTAGAATACTTACGATAATTCGCGATACATTAGCCATTACAATGATGAAGGCAACCTCTATGGGGAGGACGCCTATTAAAGATGGGAGAGAGAGGAGAAGGAAGATTATGCCACCAGTTAGCAAAATCGAGGTCAGCCAACATTGGAAGGCTTGTTCGAATCCATCGAGCAGAAGCGAGGCCAGTATGGAGATGATAAATATGGCTAATAAAAATAGTGGGCCGCGGGTTCTTATGAGGATCAAGAAGCCGATCTGACCCTGGACCAGCCCCCATCCGAATACGACTAACAAAGATCTGCCTCCGAATTCCAAGTTTGATCACCTTGTAGATGTGACTCGATTATATATGATTTAAATGTTCGAGTTCTTTGGCTCCTCAAAATCATGTTCCCATCCTTGATGGCTTGAGTTGAATAGAATTTGCTCAAAATCTATTATACCACGCTATTCCAAAGAAAAAGAGTATGTTACCCCATGTTGGAGATAAATAACGATCAATAGATAAAAAATATTATGTCCTTTAGTGCGATATTATGAAATGTGAGCAAGAGTAATTTGCGTGTTAAGCTGTTGGCCATCTTATACGCCACTGCAATCGTGATAACTTCAGGTGTTTTTACGCTTGAGGTTATTGACTGGATTGGAACCATAAGCTCTTCGAAGCAGATCGACCTCTCCATCACAGATATGGCTATAAGCTCTTCGGGAAGCGAACTAGAAATAATCTTAAACTATATAATCTTTAATCCTACTTCATATTCTCGTATTAAATTTCATTATCTCTACTATCAACTCTTCCTAAACATAAATGGAACAGAGGAGTTCATCGGGGCGACCACCCACTTCACACACGAGCAGCTCACGCCTCATAAAGAAGCCTTATTTGAGTCGAAGCTTTATGTACCAAAGGCCAAGAATCAATATCTTTCGACACATGGCCCCACTTCCGAACTCCAGTGGCGGATAAGATGTGTGATCCATATAGAGACACCAATAAAAAAAATATATCAAACAATGGATATATACACAACAAGTTCTGGCTCTCATTTTTAAAAATATTTATCTAATATAATAAAAAGACACAATTTCAGTATATTTACTATTTTTGAGCTGAAGGTATTAAATATAATATGTCTAAATAGGATTAATTGAATTATCATTAGTTATTGAACAAAATCAACATCATTTTTGTACGAGGACAAAATTGTTAAATTATCTGTTCATTTTTTCTTAGACTTATATTATACATATTGCATTATAATTAATCAAAATAGAGAATTTAATAATTTTTATTTTACAATTAGATTTTTATGATATCTACTGCGCGCGCCTTACATGGACATCCTCGACATTGAGGTGACGGATTATCCCCCATAGTAACATGAAAAACTTTTAAAATAAGAACGCCTCACCCTTTCATTCGCTACACCAAATAGTTAGCTGGAAGACCTTTTAGATTTTATCCAATTATAACGCAATTCATTTATGATGTCAAGCTCAAATTGATCCGAACCTCTAGCAACCCCCCAGTCCTCCACGGCATTCAACCCAGTTAAGCTCGGTCTGCTAAGGGCCTCGATTACGTTAATGAAGCTGTTCTAAGGGGCAGAGTCATAACAGCGTAAGAGACGTTGTCAACGCTGAGAAGATAAGAAGATCAAACTCGGTCGAAACGACTCTAGCTTTTCTCAATGTCATGTTTTTTAAATGTAGACTGATATTTCATCGGTGAAACTCGGATGTCCATCCTTGACGTACAGGGCCTGAAGATGTATTACTCGACTCTTAAGGGCGATGTGAAGGCGGTCGACGGCGTTGTTCTCGAGGTTGAGAAGAGGGAGGCTATCGGGCTCGTGGGCGAGTCCGGCTGTGGGAAGACGACCTTCGCCCTGGCGATAATACGCCTCCTCCCATGGAACGGTAGGATTGTCGGGGGG